>Ga0100378_1000174_pt1 | contig 71717 bp, 63 predicted proteins | sample CryGeymeta201502_FD_81535 | JGI IMG/M metagenome (GOLD analysis project Ga0100378, IMG submission 81535) | Groundwater microbial communities from Crystal Geyser aquifers in Utah, USA - Crystal Geyser metaG 2015-02 | ecosystem: Environmental > Aquatic > Deep subsurface > Groundwater | place: USA... | reverse complement strand
TTAAAACATTTTCAATTAAAAGTTTCTGGTCTTTACGGCTTTGATAAGGCGATGGTGAGTCGTGGCGGACTTAGTTTAAAAGAAGTTGATGCTAAAAATTTTAAATCAAAATTGTTTAATAATTTATATTTTGCTGGGGAAGTTTTAGATATTGATGGTCCAACCGGCGGTTATAATTTGCAAATCGCTTGGACTAGTGGTTATTTAGTGGCGGATGATTTGTTTTGTAAATAAAATTGCTGCGGCTTAATATAGTTGCTATAATTAAGAAGCGAGAAAAAGATTTTTGATTAAAACAAAATGCTTAAGATTACGAAAAAAAAATATCCAAAAAATAGCGCCGGGGCTTTAATGACTGATAAAGTACCGATTGCTTTTTTAACTTCAACGATTTTTGAAATTGAAAAATATTTAAAAATAAAAAAAGATAATTTTGAGTCAATTAATTATATTTATGCAATTGATAAAGTTGGATTTTTAAAAGGAGTTGTTTCTATTAAAGAAGTTTTTCGTCAGGGAAAGCATAGAAAATTAGAAGAGTTTTTTGAAGGTGAACTAATAACTGTTAGTCCTTATAAGGACGGTGAACGAGTTGCTAATTTAGCTCTTAAAAATAATATTAAATCCGTTCCAGTTGTTAATAAGGACGGGAAATTTCTTGGAGCGGTTTTAAGTGATACGATTTTAGAAATTGCTTATCGGGAAATTCATGATGATTTATCTCGCTTGGCTGGTATTGAGAATTCGGATTCAGATCATCATACTGATAAAGTTTCTATTTTTTCTTCACTTAAAAATCGCTTGCCATGGCTCGTTATTGGTTTGTTCGGAGGATTTTTAATGTCAAAAGTTATTACTTCCTTTGAAACTACTTTGGCGGAGAATTTAATTTTAGCTTCTTTTATTCCTTTAATTGTGTATATTGGTTCGGCCGCTCAAACTCAAATTGGTTATTTTATTGTTCGTGATTTAGCTTTTAATCCGAAACTTAATTTTTTAGTTTATACTTTTCGTCAGTTTAAAATTACTCTTTTGGTTGCCCTTGGCTTAAGTATTTTAGTATTTTTTAGTACTTTTATTTTTTATGCTGAGCTTGCAATTGCCTTGGTTTTAGCTTTAGCAGTATTTTTAGCAATTCTATCTTCAATTATAACCGGGGTATTAATCCCTTTTATCTTTCAGCGCTTAAAGCTTGATCCAGCTAGTGCTAGTGGTCCAATCGCCACTATTATACAGGATTTAGTTAGTATTTTAGTCTATTTATTGGTCGCTAAGAGCCTTTTGTAAGGGTTTTTAGACTATATTGCGCTTGGGGCCAGAATTCAGCTTCAAGCTATTGACAAAATTATTTAAATAGTGTATAATAATAAGAATCCTAAAAACAGGTTTCAAAAAACAGTTATTTAAAAATAAATTAAACGGCCGTGGAGGGGCTGTAAAATGAATGCAAATCAATGGATTAAAAACAACTGGGGAGCTATTTTGCTCGTCATTGCAGTAGTAGTTGCAGGTTATTTCTTTTTTGCGCCGGATCGTAACACAGTAAGATCGGACGAGTCACAATCTTTCTTAACAGGCGACGTGACGACTGGTATTCACGACCTTAGGGTTGAGGATGCTAGTGCCAGCGTAGGCACATCAGCGCCAGCAGCGACAGCTGTTCAGGCACCACAAACCGGTGGTGCCGGTGAAGCCATACAGTGGTGTGTATTGCTTGGAGCAAATCACATTCCCGACCTTTTTGGGGAGGGAATTCCTAATGGAGGTGGAGGTACAAACTGGCATTCCGGTGGCGCTGACGACCCTAAAGGTCCCCATGGCGTTTTTAACGAAAATGGAAAAATGGTATTTTTCGTGAAAAAAAGCTATCTGGACCAAAATGGCGCCAGTCCTATGAGTGCTCAGTTGAAATCGAATGTCACCGGATGGAATAATCCGCTTCCTATGACCTTGAGCAATGTACTTGGCGAACAGGCCTTCGTTTATATCAAAGAATAAAATCTGACACAGATTTGATGTAAACTGACCTCGAGTAAATTAACAATTAACTCGGGGTCTTTTTTTATTTGCCAACTAAAAAAATGTTGACCGCTAAAAAAGCGAGATAAATAATTAAAAGAGCAAAGCCCTCTTTTCTCGAAAGTTTTTTATCACTAAAAGCAAAAATTACAAAAAGAATCATAATTAAAGCAAGAAAAAAAGCTAAAACGTAGTAGGCGGGACCGATCTGAAAAGTAATTGGTTTAAAGACTGAAATTATTCCGAGTGCAAAAATATTAGTAAAAGCGGAGCTGATTAAAAAACTAACTGATAGCTCCGAGGCTTTTCTTTTCCAAGAAGTAAGAGCAATCGTTATTTCTGGTAAATTTGTACCGATTGAAAAAACTAAAATGCCAAGCATTAATTTACTCATTCCTGTTTTCTCTAATAAACCAGAGGCGAGCTCAACAATAAAGCCTGAGGATAAAATTACAATGATAATTCCTAAAAGAGAAAATAGCAGAGCTTGAGCGATTTTTTTCTTTTCTAAAATAACGAAGCTTTCACTGGATATAATATTTGATTTGCCGGTTTTATATAAATAAATAATTAAAGCTAGGTATAAAGCGATCATTATCAGGCCATCAATTAGAGAAAATATACCGTCTATTCCTAATAAAAAAGGAGAGAGAATAACAATTAAAACCGGAACTAAAGATTTTAAATTATCTTCGGTGCTAATGTTTTTATGAAGAATTAAGCTAACTCCTAAAATTAAACCAATAATAACGGTTATTCCTCCCAAAATATTGCCAGCCGAGACGCCAGAAACTCCTTTAAGAGCAGCATTAATCCCAACTGATAGTTCGGGTAAAGTTGTGGCAATTCCTAAAATTGCCCCAAGCACAAACATTTTTAAACGAAGGCTTAAAGCAATATATTTAATATTTTTAACAGCAAAATCAGCACTTGAGCTGAGCACTAAAAATAAAGCAATTAAGATTAAAGCATTAAGAGATATTCCCATATTTTGTTGGTATTTTTATTAAGCTATTATATAATATCATAGTCTAATCTTTTAAATTATAACATGCTTCTTATGATTTTCAAAAATAATAATAAGATTAAAATATTTAGTCTTTTTGGTTTTTTAATTTTTATTACTTTTTTTCTCTTAGCACCGCGACTTGAAGCTCAAAACAATACTAGCGCGGGGGCTAAAATGCAAAAAGCCAAAGTAATTGAGATTCTGGCCGAATTAGAAAAAACTAGAGAAGATAATTCGCTTTTTACTCAACAGAATTTAAAACTGGAAATATTAAAAGGAGAAAATAAAGGTGCTCAAGTTTATTTTTACGGAATTTCTGATTTAGAAGTTTTTTCTAGCTCCTATTATCAAGAAGGGGATAGAGTTTTTATTGATTCTTATTTAGATGAAAATGGGGAAGAAACTTATTATGTAGTTGATGCGGTTAGAACTAAAGCCTTAATTATTTTGGCTTTAATTTTTGTTGCTATTTTAATTTTTGTTGGTCGCTTTAAGGGCCTTCGGGCTTTAATAAGTTTAATCTTAAGTTTTTTTGTGATAGTTAAATTTATTCTGCCGCAAATTTTAGCGGGTCAAGATCCTTTTCTCGTTAGTTTAATTGGCGGTTTAATAATTATGACAATTATAATTTATTTAACCGAAGGTTGGCACCGTAAATCTCATTTAGCAATTCTCTCAGTTTTTATTTCTCTTATTTCCATTTTAGCCTTATCTTTAATTTTTGTCGGCCTAGCTAATTTAAGTGGTCTAGCTCAGGAGGAGGCGGCTTTTTTAGTCGGTGTTGGTGATTTACAAATTAATTTTCGCGGGCTATTATTAGCTGGTTTTATTATTGGCGCTATTGGCGTTTTAGATGATATTATTGTTGGGCAAATTGAAGCAACTGATAGTTTGCGTGAGGCTAATCATAATTTAAGTAAGAAAAATATTTTTACTCTAGCTTATCGGGTCGGCAATACTCATTTAGGAGCAATTGTTAATACTTTATTTTTAACTTATACCGGCGCCGCCTTGCCGTTACTTTTACTTTTTATTTTAAACCAATCTTCCGGACTTAGTTTGGAAAGATTTTTAAGCACGGAAACGGTTGCGACTGAAGTCGTTAGAACTTTAGTTGGCAGTATCGGCGTGATGTTATCAATGCCAATTGCTACATTTTTTGGTGCTTTTTATGGGAAAGGGAAGAAAAGTTAAATTATAGATTGACAAGAGCGCTTTAATAATCTAAGATTTATTGTTAAGATTTTATTAAGCACATTAACATACATATAAAAAAAGGAGGAAAAAATGGACAAACAAGAAAGTTGTGAAAAAAGTGGTAATTTAATACTGGTTGATACCAATGTATTAATTAACGCGCCGTATGCATTAGAACGATTTATGGATGGCAAAAATAAAGTTGTTATCCCTCTAATTGTCTTGACCGAACTGGATCAACTGAAAAAAGATTCGCGAATTGGTGCCGATGTTAGGGAGGTTATCAGGGAAATTGAAAAATATGCCTTTGATAAGGATCCTCTCTTTGAAGTCGAAAAAAACTATGACTTCAGCGGTATTGATCTCGACAAAAGTCGAGCCGACTACAAGATAATGGCAACTTTAAATTATATTTTAAAGTCTGAGCATTATCAGGGATACAATCTTTACAAGATTGTTAGTAATGACATTAATATGCGAATAATGGCTCACGCCTTATTTAAAGAAAACCCCCTAGTTTCAATTGAGCCCCATAAACAGGAGCAGGTTGAACAGAAGAATTCAAAAGAAGAAATTTCTATTTTGAGTTTACCGGATTTCTTCGTTGAATTTAAAATCGATTACAATCCAGAAATTTTTGGAGTGTTAAATCAAAATGCTGGAATCGTTATCGAACACGGAGAGGATAGAAAAAGAAACCTCTTCATCCGTAGCGGAAATGATTTAAAACTTATTAAAAATGATTACTCCCTCTTTGGTCTACAGGCCATCAATGGTGGTGATGAACCTAATTATGGTCAATTGTTGGCTTTTTATCAATTATCCGATCCCGATATTAATTGTATTTTTTTGCAAGGGAAAGCAGGCACAGGAAAGACTTTGATGGCCTTGGCCGCAGCTTTATCACAAAAAAAGTTATTTGAACAAACTATCATTGTTAACCCAATGGTGCCCTTGTCTAATAACGGCAAATTAGGTTTTCTGCCCGGAGATGTACTTGAAAAATCTGCTCCCTGGTTGATACCTTTTGAACAGAATATAAGATTCTTGGAAAAGCATGTACCCGAACAAATGAGCCGTTTAGTCGTTAAGGCAGCAAAGGCAGAAAAAACAGATAAGAAAGCTTATCAAAAAACTGAGTTTGAGGAAATAAAGCTTTGGGCAAAATATGGCTTTATTTGTCAGCCTCTGGATTATATTCGGGGACAGACAATCACAAATTCATTTATCATTGTTGAAGAGCCTCAGAACTTAACCCAACACGAGATTAAAACAATTGTGACTCGTCTTGGTAAGGGTTCTAAAATCGCGTTTTGTGGTGATTTGAGTCAAATTGACGTTCCTTACTTAACGGAAAATTCGTCGGGTTTTACCTATGCTATTGAAAAAATGGTGGGCACTACGGCAAGAGCAAAAATGGCTGGTTCGGTCCTGTTAACTAAATCACTCAGATCAGAATTGGCTTCTTATGCCAGTGAAGTACTTTAGAATTTCCTTAATATGAAATTAAGCCCTGTTAAACAACGGGGCTTTTTTCTTGCTTTTTTATCGCTTTTTTGTTATCCTTTAGGGGATATTTTATAAAAAATTTAAGAAAATTTAATATGGCAGAAGAAGTAGTATTACGTTTTGATGAAGTAATTTTTGAATACATTCATAAAAAACCTATTTTAAAGGATGCCTCTTTTAGCATTCGCAGTGGCTCCAAATTTACTTTAATGGGGCAAAATGGAGCTGGCAAAAGCACAATCTTCAATTTAATTAAGGGCGATTTAAAGCCAAAAAGCGGAAAAGTTTCCGTTTCCATTGGGGCGACAATTGGCACCGCTCGTCAAACAATTGCTCGCGAAAATTTAAACTTAACAGTTGAAAAATATTTTGCTAAGAGTTTTGAAATAAAACCCGCCAATCTTTTAAGTCGAGCAAGTAAGGTTATGGCCGCGGTAAATTTAGAAGTTCCTTATGATAGAAAAGTTGGGGATTTATCTGGTGGCCAACAAGCCCGATTATTACTAGCTGAAGCTCTAATTGTTGAGCCTGATATTTTACTTTTAGATGAGCCAACTAATAATTTAGATAAAGAGGGAATTGATCATCTCTTAGAATTTTTGATTATGTATGATAAAACGGTCATGGTTATTTCTCATGATGCTGATTTTTTAAATTGTTTTACCGAAGGTGTTATTTATCTTGATATATTTAGTCAGCAAACAGAGATGTATGTTGGTGATTATTATTCAGTAGTTGAAGAAATTGCTAAGCGAGTTGAAAGAGAGCAGATGAAAAACGCTCAATTACAAAAACAAATTATTGATCGTAAAGAAAAAGTTAACTTCTTTGCTCATAAAGGTGGAAAATTAAGAAAATTAGCACAGAAAATGAAAGAGGAGACAGAAGAGCTTGAAGAAAATATGGTTGATGTCAGGCGAGAAGATAAAACTATTAGAAAGTTTGAAATTCCTTTACAAGAAGATTTATCGGGTAATATTGTTGAAATTAGATCAATAAAAATAATTAAAAAACACGAAGCTGTCACTAAAGAATTGGAGAAAGATATTACTAAAAAAATGCATGTGATTATTTCTGGCCCTAACGGTATTGGTAAAAGTACTTTTTTAAGAAATTTAGTCTCCGAAAAACCAGAGGGACTTAAGATCGCACACGGTGTTCGTCTTGGTTATTATAGTCAAGATTTTTCTAATTTAGATTTAGAACAAACTGTTTTTGATTCTTTGAAAACCTCAGCTTTTAATATTGAAACCGAACAAGATATTAGATCTCTAGCGGCCGGATTTTTATTGTCAGGCTCTTTAATGGCTCATAAGGTTGGTGCTTTATCAGAGGGACAAAAAGGACTACTAGCTTTTGCTCGTTTAGTTTTGATGCGTCCTGGTCTATTAGTTTTAGACGAGCCAACTAATCATATTAACTTTCGTCATTTGCCTATTATCGCCGAGGCAATTAATAATTTTGAGGGCCCGGTTTTAATAGTTAGTCACATGGATGAATTCGTTTCTTCTTTAAAGCTTGATGATGAAATTAATTTAGGTAAATATTAATTTTATTTTAAATAAAATATTGTTGTAAATATTTTTGCCTGTTTTAAAATTTATGGCCAAGCTCAAAAAAATTATTATTGTTAACGATAAGATGCAAAAAAATTATCGTTACGAATTAACTGAGCCAGAAGGAAAAAACTTTTCTCCTGATTTTAAGCCGGAATTAAGCCCTAAAGAAATGTTAGCGCTTGGAGTTTTTGGTGGTCGTTATTTACGAGATTGTCAAAATGAGTTTCCTTTAGATTGGTTTAAGAAAGCAAAATTTGCCAAGGATAAAAGTGATAAAAGTTTAAATTATTTTGGTGTTTCTGCGAGCATGCCTTTAAAACATTGGCAGAATAAGGGTTGGATTGTTAAAGATGATCCGAGGGGTTGGTTTCAATGGTATTGTCGCTATTATTTAGGGCGTCGCTTAGAAGAGGAAGATGAAAGACAAATTAAACGGTGGCGAGCGATAAAAAGACATGTCGTTGCGATTAAAAATAATTGTCGTCCGGGAGACTTGAAATGTCGTCCTCGACAAAAGCAAGCAGTTTTACATTGGGCTTATGATAGTCGGAAATATTAAAAATGAAAAAACTATTTAATTTAAAATCAGATTTTCAGCCAGCTGGCGATCAGCCGACGGCAATCAAAGCCCTAGAAAAAGGCCTGGCTTCAGGTGTGCGTTATCAAACACTTTTAGGAGTTACTGGGAGCGGAAAAACTTTTACGGTTGCTAATATTATCGCCTCTCAAGATAAACCAGTTTTAGTTTTAGCACCAAATAAAGCTTTAGCGGCTCAACTTTATCGTGAATATAAGAATTATTTTCCTGAGAATGCGGTTCATTATTTTGTCTCTTATTACGACTACTATCAACCGGAAGCATATTTACCGATTACTGATACTTATATTGATAAAGAAGCAATGATTAATAAAGAAATTGATCGCTTACGTCACGCAGCGACTACGGCTTTAATGACAAGGCGTGATGTAATTATTGTTGCGTCGGTTTCTTGTATTTATAACCTTGGTTTACCAGATTCTTACTTAAGTTCAAGTCTTGTTTTGGAAAAAGAAAAACCGCTGACAAGAAATGATTTAATTAAACAATTAATTAAAATTCAGTTTAAGCGGACGAGCGCGAATGTTGAGCGGGGTGAATTTAGAGTCCGGGGCGATATTTTTGAAATTAGACCGATGTCGGAAAATATTTTTTATCGTCTTGATTTAAGTGGTCAAAAAATTAGTGATTTAGCGATTGTTGATAATACCACAAAAAATATTCTTGAAGACTTAAAAGAAATTATAATTTTTCCACCGAAACATTTTATTTCCAACCAACCACAAACGGAGGCGGCGATTAAAAATATTAAAATAGAGTTAAAAGATCGTTTAGCTCATTTTAAAAAAGAAGGATTTTTACTTGAAGCCGAAAGACTTGGCCGGCGAACAAAGTATGATTTAGAAATGCTTCATAGCCTTGGTTATTGTCACGGAATTGAAAATTATTCTCGTCATTTAACCGGAAAATTAGCTGGCGAGGCACCCGACTCTTTGTTAGCTTATTTTCCAAAAAAAGAAAATGGTGAGCCCGATTTTTTAACTATTATTGATGAATCTCATATTGCCGTGCCTCAGGTTAGGGGAATGTATAATGGTGATCAGGCGAGAAAAAAAACTTTGATTCAATATGGTTGGCGCTTGCCCTCAGCTTTAGACAATCGCCCCTTGAAATTTTCTGAGTTTGAAAAGAGAATTGCCCAAGTTATTTTTACTACTGCTACTCCCGGTGAATTTGAATTAAAAAATTCTAAAAAAATAGCCGAACAAGTAATTCGTCCGACCGGCTTAATCGATCCAGAAATTGAAATTCGTCCGGTTTTTGAAAGAGAAAAAAACAGAAGCCAAATAAATGATGTAATGGAAGAGATTAGAGAAATTGCTAAGCTTGGTGAACGGGCAATTATTAATACTCTAACGAAAAAGCAAGCAGAAGATTTAAATGCTTATTTAAATACTCAAGGCTTCCGTTCTAATTATTTACATAGTGATATTAAAACTTTGGCAAGAACAGAAATTTTAAAAAGTTTTCGTGAGGGGAAGTTTGATGTTTTAATCGGAGTTAATCTTTTACGCGAAGGTCTTGATTTGCCTGAGGTTACTTTAGTCGCAATTTTAGATGCAGATCGGGAGGGTTTTTTAAGAAGCGAAACATCATTGATGCAAACAATGGGTCGAGCGGCGAGAAATGTTAAAGGAAAAATTATTTTATACGCCGATAAAATTACTGGCTCTATGAGTCGGGCGATGAAAGAAGTTGAAAGAAGGAGAAAAAAACAATTAGCTTATAATAAAAAATATAATATTAGCCCAACAACTACTTATAAAAAAATTGAAGATATGTTGGATGTTTCTAGGAAATAAAAATATGTTTAAATTTGAATCGTTTGTAAAAAAAGGTAAAGAGAAAGCTAAAAAGATGGCTAAAATTGGCACGTTGGCTATTGGTATTGGTGCCGGGGTTATATCTGGGCACCAAGAAGCTGGCGCGCAAAATGTTAAAGATACTGTAGAAGTAGATACGCGTAAGAATGAATATGACAGGCTGACTCAGAAATTTAAAGAGGAGCGTCTTTCTCCTGATTTATATGATTTATCAGACAAGCAAGATATTAGTGAAATAAAAAGAGCGGAACAAATTTCTCCAGAGAAAAAGCTTCAGGCAAATATTAAGGAAGTTAAAAATATGTTGTATACGGTTAAGAATCGAATTTATTTAAATTTTGATGGCCCTAAAACTGATTTTAGAGAACCGAGCGAAGATGAATTAAAAGAGGAGGAAGAACTGATAAAAGAGTATGAAGAATATTTAATTAGTCCTAGCTTAGATGTAAAAAAAGTTGGAGAACTAGAGTTTTCTGAGGAAAATTTTGAAAGAAATAAAGATGCTTACCGTTATTATGATAGTAAAATTGAAGATATAGCCAAACATATTGCCAGTGAAGATTATTTGAAAAAACTTATGGTCGAATATGATATTGATGAAACACAAGCATTGGAACATCAGCGTGTTCGTCTGAAAAATTTAAGGAACGGAACCTATAGTTTATCAATGACTCCTAATTTTTCATCTTTAGGAAAAAATTTTTCTACCGAATTGTATAAAAATTATACTGAAGCAGAATTTTCAACTGAGCACGAAATATTGGGACATAAAGTGGTCGGAGGAGGAGGTAGACTAGAGATTTCTCCTAAAGCAGGAAGATTAATGAGTCAGTCATCCCTGCCTATAAATTGGGAAAACGAAGAATTTAGTCAGCTGTTAAAGAATATTGAAAATACTGATGAGAGGGAAGCAATGAAGTTGCATCTTGGTAATTATTTTAGAGATGCTGCTGAGCGCTATGCCCGTAAACAAGAGTTAGAAATGGAAATGGAGATTTTAGGAATTAAAAAATATGGCGATAAATTTACAAATGAACATTATTTAAAATTAATGGATTTGTATCAACAGGGGAAACTTTCATTTGGGTCACGACAATTCATTAGTACTACTAATTCAGAATATTTTGAAGCTATTTTTAATGAAATTGCTGAAAATAATAATGAAAATTACTATCACCCCGAATGGCATTATCAAGAAGATGATAATCAAGACTATAAAGCTTAGTATATGAAAATATAATACGAAGCAACATTTGCTAATATTAATAAGGAAGAAATTAGGGCTCGTTTAAGAGACGCCGGAGCTCTTTTGATTAAGTCGGAATTTTTAATGAAGCGTATTGTTTTTGAATTACCGACCGGACACGATATTCCTGGTGGTTGGTTAAGAGTGCGTGACGAAGGTGATAAAATTACAATGAGTCTAAAAGTTGTTGATGGAAATAAAATAGAAAATCAAAAAGAGATTCAAATTGTAATAGATAATTTTTCTGAGGGTGTTTCTTTGTTAGAAAATTTAGGAGCTAAAAGAAAAGCTTTTCAAGAAAGTCGTCGAGAGCTATGGCTCTTATATGATGTAGAAATTACTATTGATAATGGCTATATCTCGAGCCATATGTTGAGGTTAAAGAAAAAAACAATTAGCTTATAATAAAAAATATAATATTAGCCCAACAACTACTTATAAAAAAATTGAAGATATGTTGGATGTTTCTAGGTGATAAAAAAGGCCTTCATTTTACTGAAGACCTTTTAAGCTCTAACCTTTCTATTTTTTATTAAGGTTAGAAATTTTCAATGATAGCCCGATACTGTTACTGTTGCCTCCGAATTCTAACTCCCTGCCAAGATAACCAATCAACTTTATTTCAGTGGCAGTATTTGGGTTAACATCATATTCAATCATACAGCCGCTTAAATAAAATCTTTCCGAGTAAAGCCCAAATGATAGTTTCTCGTTAAACCTCCTCATTAGTTTTATTCTATACCAACTATTTGGATCAAAAGAAATATCTACTTCTGGCATTTGATCCATATCACTTTTTAAGCAAAGCTGACCCATAAATAATAAATCCCAATTTTCATTTTCTACTTTTATCCCAGCAATTGGCCCCCAAAAGTTTTTTCCATAATAATTTCCTAATCCGCCGAAAACATAGCTGTTATTATATGAGCTAATATTATACATAAGAGCGGCAGAAACAAAAATGGCTAATTCTGATTGAATTGGCGGGTAACCCTTCTCGGCGAATCCATTTATTCTGATCCTGTCGACATGGCTAAAGCCAACAACCCCAAACCCTGATTTATACAGGGAATAACCATTAAATAACATCCTAGGATAAACTCCCTCACCGATTACAATAAAAGCAAACTCAGCCTCATGATACTCTTGTCGAGTATCGTCTATTTTGCTTAACGGGCCGCTTTTGCCTTGCTCGTTATAAAATGCGAGATTATCCTGTCCTATTACTACCGAACTAATTATTAAAAAGCTCAAGGTTAAAAACATAAATTTTATTTTTTTCATGATTTATCTGCCTTTCGGCCCTCCTTTTTTATTTATTAATGTTCTAATTGTTCTAGTTACATTGTATTACGTAACTGTATATTATATCATATATATAAATTATTGTCAATTGTTATTTTTTGCTAAAGATAATATAATTAAAAACTAAAGAAAAATTTAAGAAATTTTAAAAAAATGTCCGAAAAACTCATTATCCGCCACGCACGGATGCACAACTTAAAAGATATAAGTCTAGAAATACCCCATAATAAATTAACTGTTATTACGGGTGTTTCTGGTAGCGGTAAATCATCTTTGGCTTTTGATACAATTTTTGCTGAGGGGCAAAGGCAATATGTTGAATCTTTGTCTCCTTATATGCGCCAATTTTTAGGTCAAAAAAAGCCGGCTGATGTTGAAGAAATAATTGGCCTGGCGCCTTCAATTTCAATTGACCAAAAAGCCTTATCCCACAACCCTCGCTCTACTGTCGGCACCTTAACTGATATTTATGATTATCTTCGCGTCTTATATGCCAGAGTTGCTGAGGTTTTTTGTCCGCTTTGTAACACTAAGATTGAAAAGTTAAGCTCACAAGAGATGCTTGATATTATTAAAACAAGAGGAGAAGAACTGGGGGAAGAATATGTGCAAATTTTAAGTCCAGTTGTTCGTGATCATAAAGGTGAATATTATCAACTGCTTTATAATTATTTTAATCTTGGTTATTCTGAGGCTAGAGTTGATGGCGAGATAATGAGTTTAAGAAATAAAATTAATTTAGCGCCAAAGAAAAAACATCAAATTGAAATTATAATTGATAAAGTTTTATTAAGCGACGAAACGCGTCTAGCTGAAGCGATTGAAAATTCTTTAGAATATAGCAATGGTCTTTTAAGTGCAGTTTTTTCTAAACAAGAATTTTTACTCTCAGCTAATTGGACTTGTCCTTATGATAATTTTTCTTTTCCAGAAATTGAACCGCGACTTTTTTCTTTTAATTCGCCTCACGGCGCTTGTCCGGAATGTTCTGGTTTAGGTAAGGCTAGTTTTTTTAAAGACGATGTTTGTCTTAGTTGTTCTGGGGCGAGATTAAAGCCAGAAGCGTTGTCTATCAAAATTCAGAAAAAAAATATTGCCGAGGTCTCCGCCCTGCCGATTGAAAAGGCTTACCAATTTTTCAATGATTATTTTGAAAAGATGACAAAAAGAGAGCGGGCGATTGCCGAAAATGTTGTTTTACAAATTGTTAGTCGTTTAGAATTTTTACTTAAAGTTGGACTTGATTATTTATCTCTTAATCGAGAGTCTCATAGTTTATCTGGCGGTGAAGCGCAAAGAATTCGTCTTTCTTCGCAAATCGGCTCTCAATTATCAAGGACGCTTTATGTTTTAGATGAGCCGACTATTGGTCTACATGAGAGGGATACGGAAAAATTAATTGAAACCTTGAAAAAACTGCGAGATAAAAATAATACCGTTATTATTGTTGAGCATGATGAAAGGACAATTGAATCGTCTGACTATTTAGTCGATCTTGGTCCTTTAGCCGGAGTTCATGGGGGCGAGGTTGTAGCCGAAGGTGATTTAAAAACTTTATTAAATAAAAATAGTACCTTGGCTGATAAATTTCCAAAATCTTTAACGCTACAATATTTAAAGGGCGAGAGAAATATTTCTTTACCATTTAAACGTCGTTCTCAAAGTCATGGTCAGTTAAAAATCATTGGCGCTAAGGCAAATAATTTGAAAAATATTAGAGTTGAAATTCCTCTCGGTCGTTTAGTTGGAGTTAGTGGGGTTTCGGGAAGCGGAAAATCATCTTTTTTATATGACGTGCTTTATAAAAATATTCAACATATAAAAAGTCGTCCCGGCGGTCGAGCAAAATTAGAAGATGTTAAAGAAATTAAAGGAACTGAATACATTAATAAAATTATTGTTATTAATCAATCGCCAATTGGTAGAACGCCGCGTTCAAACCCAGCAACTTATACCGGAATTTTTACGCCAATTCGTGATTTTTTTGCTAATTTACCTGAAGCTCGGGAGCGAGGCTATAATATTGGTCGCTTCTCCTTTAATCGAGCGGGTGGACGTTGTGAGGCTTGTCAGGGGGCGGGAGCAAACCTAATTGAGATGCATTTCTTACCAGCGGTTTTAGTTGAATGTGAAGTTTGTCGTGGTCGGCGTTTTAATCGAGAAACTTTACAAGTTAAATATAAAGGAAAAAACATTGCCGATGTTTTAGATATGACAATTGATGAAGCAATTATTTATTTTGGTGATAATTATTTTATTACCGATAAGCTTAAAGTTTTGCAATCAGTCGGTCTTGGCTATATTAAAATTGGCCAGAGCGCGACGACTTTATCCGGCGGTGAAGCCCAGAGAATAAAAATTGCTAAAGAGTTAACTCATACTTTAGGAAAGAGAACCTTGTATCTTTTAGATGAGCCAACGACAGGATTACACTATCATGATATTGATATGCTCTTAGGAGTTTTGAATAAATTAGTAGAAAAAGGAAATTCAGTTTTAGTTATTGAGCATAATATGCATATGCTTAAGTCAATGGATTATTTAATTGATCTTGGTCCGGGCGGTGGAGAAAAAGGGGGAAGACTCGTTGCTAGTGGAACCCCGGAAGAAGTGGCGAAAAATGAGGAAAGTCTAACTGGCACTTATTTGAAAAGTTATCTCAAAAAAGAAAAAACCGGGGCGTTTAAACGGCCCCGGCATACATAATAGCTCCTTCAAAGGTGGGAGGAAAATGAAAAAATTATCACTTGAAAGAACTATCCTAACTAAACCAAATCAAGAAAATTATATAGTATTTTTTAAAATATGTCAATAATTAAAAAGATCAGGGTAAAAAAGAGGAAAGAAAATATTAAAAGCTATAATTCATTAAAGCAATTGAAAGAAAAAGCTAATTTAGCACCAAAAAAACCTGGAGTTTATTTTTGGTTAGGAAAAAATCAGGAAATCCTCTATATTGGCCGGGCAACGAGTTTAAATAGCCGTCTTAAACAATATTTTCAAAAAAATATTGAGCCGAGAATCGCAGAGATGGTAGAAAATTCAGTTAATTTAAGATTTGAAGAAAGTGATAATCTTTTAGAGGCAATAATTTTAGAGTCTAAATATATTAAAAAATATTGGCCTAAATATAATGTGCGCGATCGTGATGATCGTTCTTTTATTTATTTAGTTTTAGCAAAAACAGATTTTGCTAAGCCTTTAATTATCAGAGGTAGAGATTTAGGTAAGTTTAAGAGTAAGAAGGTCGATATTTTTGGTCCATATCAATCTTTTTATTTACTGCAAAGTGCTCTTCGTTTAATTCGTCGCATTTTTCCTTATAGTCTTTGTCAGATTAATTCGGGTAAAGCTTGTTTTGATTATCAAATTGGACTTTGTCCTGGAGCTTGTGTTAATAAAATATCAGCTAAAGATTATCGGAAAAATATTGAGAGTATCAGATTATTATTAAGCGGAAATAAAAAAATCTTAATTAGAAAATTAATTAAAGATAATCCCGACCAATTAAAGGCTTTTAAACATCTACAAGATGTGTCTCTGTTGGGGAAAGAAAGTGATTTAAAGGAAGCTCAGGCTTTTCGTCTTGAGGCTTACGATATTTCTCATCATAGTGGTAAAGAAAGTTATGGCTCGATGGTTGTTTTTGAAAATGGAGAGATAAATAAAAACGAATATCGTTTGTTTAAAATTAAGGAAGCGCCAGAAGCGGATGATGAAAGAGCTTTATTAGAAGTTTTAAGTCGGCGCTTAAAGCATAAGGAGTGGGCTAGACCGGGTTTAATTTTAATTGACGGCGGGAGTCCGCAAATTGGGTTTTTGACTCGATCTTTGAAGCAAAAAAATATAAATTTAACTTTCGTTGGTATCTCAAAATATGGTGGTGATAAAATTGTTTTTTCTCAAGACACTAAAAAAGAGAAACGATTATTAATAGAAAATTTAAAGCCAATTTTATTAAAAGCCAGGGAAGAGGCTCATCGATTTGCTAATTTTGGGAGGAAAAGGGCTTTTAAGGGCAAGGATTTTAAATAAAATTTTTAATAGTTCTTATCTTTTTCCTGTTACCTTTTTAATCCCCAAGCGTTTAAATATATGTTATAATGTAAATATATTTATATAAAATAAAAAATAAATCTAAATCTATGAAAAAAGCGCATGTTTTCTTAATTACACTCGGCGTTTTAGTTTTAGCTGCCGTTGCCATCGTCGCGGTCGTGATGACTAATAAGAGTAGTAATGAGGATCGTTTTTCCGTTAATGGCTCGGGCACAGTTTATGCTAAGGCCGATATTGCTAATATGAATGTTGGTTTAAAAACTGAAGTTAAAAAAACCGCGGCTGAAGCGACTAAAGAAAATTCTGATCAAATGAATGAGATTTTAGTTGTTTTGAAAGATTTAGGAATTGAAGCTAAGGATATTAAAACTGGTTCTTATAGCTTAAATCCAGTTTATAACTGGACGGAAAAAGACGGTCAGAAATTAAGCGGTTATGAAGTTTACCAAAGTGTTACTTTAAAAATTCGTGATTTAGAAAAAATTGGTGACATTATCGCCAAAACAACTGAAAAGGGAGCTAATCAAGTTGGTGGTATTAGTTTTACAATAGATGATGAATATGAATTAAAAAATGAAGCTAGAGAGTTAGCGATTGAAAAAGCTAAGGAAAAAGCAGAATTAATTGCCGCTCAAACAGGAATGAAGTTAGGAAAAATTGTTAGTGTTTATGAAAATTCCTATTCGCCGGTAATGGCTTATGACTATAGTAATGCTCGAAAAGAAATGGTTATGGATGAAGTTTTAGGGGCTGGAATTGAGGCTCCAGGAATAGAAGCTGGTCAAAACGAAGTTAAAGTTGAGGTTACATTAATGTATGAGATTAAGTAGGAAGAGACATAAGAAAACAAATAGTCTCTGGTGATAAACATCCAAATTTAGTGCTGATTTTTAGGATTTAGAATGACTGCTAGGCTGAGATGTAAAACAGTTTTTAAGCGACATTGGCTTGTCCGGGAGCAAAAAAACTTGTTTTACATCTCAGCTCTAAAAACAATCCCTTGACTTTCCTTTTCAAATTCGCTATTATAGTTATATAAATAAAATATAAACCACAGACAGCAAGTTAGCTCTTCTTGAGTGAATAAATCTTGCCGAGGTAATTAAGCTAATATTAGCTATTTTACTGTCTGCCGAAAGCAGATTTTTTAAATTTAATAATAAATTAACAATATGCCGAAGAATAAAATTCAAAAACAAGAAATCTTCCGCGACCTTAATGAAAGAATCAAAAAGTCAAAATCCGTCGTTTTCGCCGGCTTTAATGCTTTAGGAGTTAAGGACAACGAAGTTTTAAGATCTAAATTAAGAGCAGAAAATAGCGAATATTATGTTGCTAAAAAAACTTTACTTGATTTAGCTCTTAAAGAAAATAAGATTGAGGTTGATGTTAAAGCTTTAGACGGAAAAGTTGCTGCTGTTTTTTCTTATGAGGATGAGGTTGCTTCTGCTAAAATTTTAGGCAATTTCTTAAAGGATAAGGAAAAGGCGGGTAAGATTGTTTTTCTTGGTGGAATTTTGGATGGTAAGTTTCTAAGCCAATCTCAGGTTGAAGCTTTAGCTAAATTACCAAGCAAGCAAGAGCTTTATGCTAAATTGGTTGGTTCATTGAATGCGCCAATTTCTGGTTTCGTCAATGTTATGGCTGGTAATTTAAGAGGCTTGGTGACTGTATTAAAGTCGGTAGCTGAGAAAAAATAAATAAAATAATAAATTTCATTTAATTAATTATAAAAATTAAAATAAGATTCCTGATTTGTGCTTTATCTCAAATTAAGGGTCACATAAAAGTATGGAAGAAAAAAATGTAGAAGTACCGGCAAAATTTGAAAAATTAGTCGGCGAAATTGAAAAAATGAGTGTTTTAGACTTAGCTGAATTAGTTAAGATTCTAGAAGAAAAGTTTGGTGTTAGCGCTTCTGCGCCAGCAATGATGATGGCTGGACCAGCAGTAGGCGCTGAAGCAGTTGAAGAAAAAGATGCTTTTGATGTTGAAATCACTGAAGTTGGAGCTAATAAGATTGCTGTTATTAAAGCTGTTCGTGAAATCACTGAGATGGGCTTGAAAGAAGCTAAAGACTTAGTTGATGCTGCACCAAAAGTTTTAAGAGAAGGCGTTAAGAAAGAAGATGCTGAAGCTTTAAAGAAGAAATTAGAAGAAGCTGGAGCTAAAGTAACTTTAAAATAATTTAAAGAAATTTTAAGATAGTCTTCAAACAATTATATTGTGCAAAAGTCCGCTTTTTAGCGGATTTTTTGTTTGGCTGATTTTATATTTTATGTTATAATTATCTTGTTTTTTAAAAAAACTAATTTAAATTTAATAAGAAAATATGAAAAAAGCAAATGTTGCCATTAATGGTTTTGGCCGTATTGGTCGAGCCACTTTGAAAATTATTAAAACTAAATATCCAAGCTTAAAAGTTGTGGCTATTAATGACTTAACTGATCCAAAAACTTTAGCCCATCTTTATGGACATGATTCCTGCTACGGTGTTTTAACTGATAAAATTAAGGCTGGCTCTGATTTTATTACAATTAATGATGATAAAATTCCTGTTTTAGCAATTAAAGATCCATTAGAGCTCCCTTGGAAAAAATTAAAAGTAGATATCGTTTTAGAATGTACTGGTCGTTTTACTAATAAAGAAGCTTTAGAGCTCCATCTTAAGGCCGGCGCTAAGAAAGTTATTTTATCAGCTCCGGCTAAAGGCGGTGGCGTTAAGACTATTGTTCCGGGAGTTAATATGGAAAGTCTTAAAAAATCTGATGATCTTTTATCTTGTGCCTCTTGTACAACAAATTGTTTAGCACCAACAACCAAGGTTATTAAAGATTCTTTTGGTATTAGAAAGGCTTTAATGACTACTATCCATGCTTATACGGCTGACCAAAATTTAGTTGACGGTCCGCACCGTGATTTGCGTCGAGCTAGAGCGGCCGCAATTAATATAGTTCCAACAACTACTGGCGCCGCAATTTCTACTACTGAAATTTTTTCAAATCTTAAAGGCTCTTTTGACGGTTTAGCGGTTCGTGTTCCCGTTCCAGTCGGTTCTTTATGTGATACGGTTTATCTTTTAAATAAAAAAACGACGATTGAAGCGGTTAAAGATGTTTTTAAGAAGGCTGCTAAAGGAAAATTAAAAGGGATAATTGAAGCTTCGGAAGCGGAATTAGTTTCTAGTGATATTGTTGGTAATCCTCATAGTGCCGTGGTTGATTTAGGGATGATGAAATTGGTTGGTGGAGATTTATTAAAAGTTGTTGCTTGGTATGATAATGAATGGGCTTATTCGGAGAGATTAGTTGGTTTGACTGAGTATTTACGAAAAATTAATTAAAGAAATTAAAAAGATGAAAGCCAAAACAAAGAAGACTTCTTTAAAGAAAAACGGCGCCACTCATGTTGATTTGATTAATAAAATTGAATCAGCGGCTTTAGTTGGTCGAGGGGGAGCTGGTTATCCTGTTGCTTGGAAATGGAAGGCGGTTGAAGAAGCGCTTAAATCTGAAAAAGAGGCTTATATTGTTGTTAATGGCGCCGAGGGCGAACCCGGAGTAAAAAAAGATGCTTTTATTTTAGAAAAACATCCAGAAGATTTTATTTTTGGTTTAAATTTAGCTTTTGAATTTTTAGGTAAGAATAAAGTTAAAAAAATTTATCTTTTTCTTAATAAAACTTATATCAAGAGTTCGGCGAATAAAATAAGAAAAATTTTAGCTGATAAAAAATATAGTGATTTAGAAAAAAAAGTTGAGTTTTTTTCTAAACCATTAGATGCTGGTTATATTGGCGGGGAAGAAAGCTCAATGTTAAATATTATTGAAGGTAAGAAGGGGGAACCAAGAATTCGTCCACCCTTTCCGACCACTTCCGGCTTATTTTCTAAACCAACTTTAATTAATAATGTTGAAACTTTTTTTGATGTTGCATTAGTTGCTAAGGATGAATATCGCGGTGATAGATTTTATACTATTTCCGGGGCTATTAAAAAGCCAGGGGTTTATCGTTTTCCTGCTTTAATGCCGATTGAAAATGTTTTAAAGCAAAGTGCTAATTATCCTAATTTTGATTTTTTTGTTCAAATTGGCGGGAATGCTAGTGGTGAAATATTAAATAAAGAACAAATTAATGTTCCAGCTGATAGCGCCGCTTCAATTATGGTTTATGATAAGAATAAAACGGATGAGAAAAAATTAATTGAGTATTGGTTGAAGTTTTATTTTAATAATAGTTGCGGACAATGCCTTACTTGTCGTGAAGGAACTTATCGTTTATATGAAATGATAAAAGCCAAGACTTATGACCAGAAAATTTTTTGGGACATAGTTTCTGCTCTTGATGATAGTAGTTTTTGCGCCCTTGGCTCATCTTTACCAATCCCGCTTTTAAGTTATTATCGGAATATAAAAGGAGTTGAGAAAGTTTAATTTATAAAGATTTAAAGAGAATTAAGAGTTAGCATCATATTAACTCAAATTTTGTTAATCCTAATGAAAAAAATAATTAAAAAAGAGCCGAAAACTTTTAAAATTAAGTTAAACGGCAAATTAGTTTTAGCCTATGAAGGTGAAACAGTTTTAACTTTAGCGAGGCGGAATAAAATAAATATTCCTTCTTTTTGTTATCATCCCGATTTAAGCGTGAAAGCCAATTGTCGTGTTTGCGTGGTTGAGATAAAAGGATCAGTTAAATTAAAAACATCTTGTTCAACTTTAGTTGAGGAGGGGATGGAGATTATTACTGATAACGAGCGCGTTAAAAAAGCGAGAGAAACTAATTTAGAATTAATTTACGCTTCTCATGTTGAAAGGTGCGGCGGTTGTTCTTATCGTTTTGATTGTAATCTTTTAAGCACGGCTAAGGAATATGATTTAGAAGTTAGTCGGTTTAAAGACAGAAAAAAAACTCGTAAAACTTATAAATTCGCTAATGCGGTTGAAATTGACGGAACTCAATGTATTGATTGTCGTAATTGTCTTGAAGCCTGTGTTAATCAGGGAATTTCCTATTTAGAATTAAGCGGTAAGGGAATTGACCAGGAAATAGTGCCGAAAAAAGATAAAAAATTTGCCTGTGTTTATTGTGGTCAATGCGCCTTGCATTGTCCGGTTGCTTCCGCCCAGGAACAAGATCAAAGTTTAGAACTGGAAAAATTATTAAAATTAAAAGGGAAGACGGTCGTTGTTCAGTTTGCTCCAGCGGTTCGCGTTTCGCTTGGTGAATCTTTTGGTTTGCCTTATGGAACTAATTGTGAGGGTAAAATTGTTAGCGCCTTAAAGAAACTCGGTTTTAATTATATTTTTGACATTAATTTTGCGGCCGATATTACAACGATGACGGAGGCAGAAGAGTTTATGGAACGATTAGCTGATAAAAAAGCGATTTGGCCGATGACAACTTCTTGCTGTCCAGCTTGGGTGGCTTATGCCGAATTTTATCATCCCGAATTATTGCCCCACCTAACAACCGCTCGCTCACCCCATATCCACGGCGGGGGTGCGATTAAAGCTTATTGGGCAAAAAAGAAAAACTTAAAAGCGGAAGATATTATTGTTGTTTCGGTTGTTCCTTGTACGGCGAAAAAATATGAAGCGATTAGACCGGAATTAAAATATAAAGGTAAGCCTTTAGTTGATTTCGTTTTAACGACCAGAGAGCTAGCTTTTTTAATTAAAAAAAATCGGATAGACTTTGTTAATTTGCCTGACGGTAAATTAGAGCCGATGTTTAATGCTGGCTCAGGGGCAGCGGCAATTTATGGTGCTAGCGGTGGAGTAATGGAGTCGGCTTTGCGCTCGGTTGCTTCTTTTGTTTGCGAAAAAGGAAAAGACCCGCTTTGTGATGCTCGCTTAGAGTTTAAAGAGGTCCGCGGTTTAGAAGGAATTAAAGAGGCGGAAGTTAAGCTCGGCGGGAAAAAGTATAAACTTGCGGTTGTTAATGGCTTGGGTAATTTTTCTAAACTCTTACCAAACTTTAGTAAATACCATTATATTGAAGTGATGGCCTGTCCCGGTGGTTGTTTGGGCGGCGGTGGCCAACCAATTCCAACAACCAAAGCAATTAAAGAAAAAAGAATGGCTGGCTTATATAATTTAGATAAAAAGAGAACGATTAGACGCGCTCATGAAAATAAAGAGATGTTAGCTTTTTATAATTTTGCTAAAGAAAATGGTTTAGCGAAACAATTGCTTCATACCGGTTTTAAAAAAAGCAAGGGTTCAATTTTAACCTCAACTAAGGATAATAATTAAATTAAGATCAGAATGAGCAGTAAAGAAATAATTATAAATGACATAAAAGTTAATTACTTAATAAGTGATAATTTTCAGGCTGATGAGGCAATTATATTTTTACCAGGCTGGAATTCGCCAGCGGAAATTTTTAGTAATCAAGTTAAGGTTGATAATTTATTAGCGATTAATTTACCAGGTTTTTTTGGTAGTGAAAAACCAAAAGAAGTCTGGGGAACATCTAATTATGCTGATTTTTTGTCAGAGTTTTTAAATAAACTTAACATCGCAAATCCGATATTAGTCGGACATAGTTTTGGTGGGGCAGTAGCTCTGCGTTATGCTAGTAAAAATTCTGTTAAGAAACTTATTTTGATTGGAGCAGCAATTGTCCGCACAAAAACCTCTAAGACAAGAATTTATTATTTAGGGGCTAAGATATTAAAAATACTAGCACCTTGGTTGGCTAAAAAAATGAGACAGGCTTTTTATAATAAAATTGGATCTCGGGATTATTTAGAAAGTGGAGAAATGGCTGGTATTTATCAAAAAGTTATTAGAGAAGACTCTCAAAGCTACTTAAAAGAAATTGGAAACACCCCAGTCACTTTAATTTGGGGCGAGAAAGATCTGGATACACCACTTACTCAAGCTTACTTAATTAAAGAACGGTTACACAAAGGGCAACTTTATATTTTGGTTGATGCTGGGCATTATTGTTTTTTAGATAATAAAGAGGAATTTGTTAAAATATTCTTGAAAGAAACTTTATGATTATTAGAAATTTAATCTATATTTTACAGGGGGAGTCTTATAATTTAAGACGATTTTTATTTTTTGTTTATAATAATTATTATTGGTGGAAATTAGAGCAAAGACAAAAAATAGATTGGACTATAAAAGTTAAGCTTATTTATGTTAGTAACTTAGTTTTTTTGTGTTTGTTGATTATTTTTTTATTTTCAACATTAAGTTTTTGGTCATTGATATTATGGCCAATAATTTATGTTTTCTTGCCAATTATAATTTCTATATTATATTTAATTATTTCTCCGCTTGATTATTTACTTAAGAGCTTATTAATTAGCAAGGCGCGTAAAGCTCTTAAAAGACACTCAAAGCTACGAGTTATTGGCATTACTGGTAGTTATGGCAAAACCAGTGTTAAAGAAATTCTTTTCACTATTTTATCTTCTAAATTTAAGGCAATTGAGACTCCAGACAACATTAATACTGACCTAGGAATTGCTAAATTTATAATAGATAATGAAGTTGGCTTAGCTCAGGCTGATTTTTTTATTGTAGAGATGGGCGCTTATCAAAGGGACGATATTGCTAAAATTTGTGATTTGGTAATACCTGATTATTCAATTTTAACTGGTATCAACGAATCGCATTTAGAAAGATTTGGCAATTTGGAAAATACCATTTTCGCTAAGTTTGAATTAGCGGAGCACACTAATAAATTATCAGTCCTTAATTTTAATGATGAAAATATTAGAAATAACTATCATCGTTTTAAAATTAATGAAGTTATTGGTCTGAATAATACAGTCGCTTCAAATATTGAGTTGTTGCCAAATTTTTCCGGTCTATCCTTTGTATTTAATGGTCAAAATTTTACTACTAAGTTATTAGCTAAACATAACATTGATTTAATAATTTTAGCACTAACTTTAGCTCAGAGGTTAGGTGTTGATAATGATGAGGCTGTTAGGGCAGTATCTGAATTAGATTATGTCAAACATCGTTTACAGCCAATTTTTAATAATTTTAGCCAAGTTTTGGTTATTGATGATAGTTATAATGGTAATTTCCAAGGCTTTATTAGCGGTTTAGAGGTTTTAAGTCGAGCTAATGGTCGTAAATTAATCATTACTCCAGGATTAGTTGAGCTAGCTAATAAGACTGAAATTCGTCACAGAGAGATTGCTAATTTATACATTAAGTATAAAATAGATTTAGTACTGCTAATTAAAAATAGCTCTACTAAATTTATTATCGATGAATTTCAGAAAAAAGCTTTTAATAATTATAGAGTTTACATAAACTCTCAAGAAGCACACAATAATCTAAAGGATATTCTGAAAGCGGGTGATACAATAATTTTTCAAAACGATTGGCCAGATAATTATAAATAATATGTCTAAGATAAAAAACATTGGAGTTTTCTTTGGCGGCAAAAGTCCTGAGCACGAAATCTCTATTATTACCGGGCAACTTATTATTTCTGAATTAAAGAAGTATGAGTCGTATCGGATTATTCCTATTTATCTTGATAAACAGGAGCGGTTTTTTAGTGATGATTCTTTAGGAAGCTTAGCTTTTTTTAGTCAAGATGGTTATGAGAAAAAACTTAATAGCTTGATGAACTATGATCTGTCCTTAAAAGAGTCAGTTAATAAATTAGTTTTTAAAAGCACTTCAATATTTCCTAAAAAGATTGTCATAGATTTAGCCTTTCCCGCTTTCCACGGTAATTTAGGTGAGGATGGTTCAATGCAAGGACTGTTTAATATTTTTAATATTCCTTATGTTGGTTGCGATGCCCCCGCTTCAGCCATTGCTATGGATAAAATATTAACTAAGATTTTTTATCAAGGACTTGGAATTAAAACTACCAAATTTTTAAGTTATAGTTTAGTTGATTGGAATAAAAATTCAGAAATAATTTTAAAAGAAGTTGAAACTAATTTGCGATGGCCAGTTTTTGTCAAGCCACCACACCTAGGCTCATCTATTGGTATTACTAAAGTGAAAAAGATTGAGGATTTAAGTAATGCTATTGAAGTCGCCTTACACTACGATACTAAAGTTATTGTTGAAGAATCAGTAGAAAATTTAATGGATATTACTTGTGCAGTTATTGGACATAAAGAACCAATTGCTTCGTTGATTCAAGAATCAAGCTGTGAGGAGATGTTTAGTTATGATGATAAATATCTTGATGAAGGTGGCGCTCAATTAGGGCGAGCGGATAGTAAGATATTTATTCCAGCGCGATTAGATGAAGAAATATCAGAAGAAATTAGAGCAACTTCTAAAAAAATATTTACTGCCTTAGGTTGCTCTGGTATTTCTCGTTTTGATTTTTTATATAATAAGGAAACTAAAGAATTTTTTGCTAATGAAATTAATCCTATGCCAGGAACGCTTTATCATCACTTATGGCAAAAAAGTGGTATAGAAATTTCTGATTTAATTAATTTGTTAATTAGTTCTGCCCTAGAAAAGCAAGAAGAAAAAAATAAAACAGTTTTTAGTTTTTCCACAACAGTGTTAAGTAAACTTAAAAATAGTAAACTAAAATTTAATAAATAGTTTAAGCAAACTCATAAATACTTATGACCGATAGAATTCCCAAACATATAAAAAAAGTTTCTCAAGATTTAAAAGCTTCTGGATACGAGGCTTATCTTGTTGGTGGTTGCGTTCGTGATTTGCTAATGAATAAGGAGCCGAAAGATTATGATATAACGACTAATGCTAGACCGGAAGAAATTCTTAAAGTTTTTCCGAGCGGAAAATACGAGAACGATTTTGGCACAGTTATTTTACCTTTAAGAAAAAAGAATGGCGAACTTGAGGATGTGGTTGAAATTACGACTTATAGAAGCGAACAAGGTTATTCAAATCGTCGCCATCCCGACGAAGTAACTTTTGAAACTGAGATTGATAAGGATTTAGAAAGGCGTGATTTTACCGTTAATGCCTTGGCTTATAATATTGAAAACGGGGAAATTAAAGATTTATTTGGCGGTTTAAAAGATATAAAAGCTAAAATAATTAGAGCCGTTGGCGAGCCCAGTGATAGATTTAAAGAGGATGCTTTAAGAATGATGCGAGCAATTCGTTTTAGCTCACAACTTGGTTTTAGTCTTGAGCCAAAAACTCAAAGAGGAATTACAAAATTAGCCGGTAGTTTAAAATTTATTTCGGGAGAAAGAATTAGAGACGAACTCATTAAAATTTTAGCTTCCAATAAAGCTTATGAAGGCTTAATGCTACTCCACGATACTAAACTACTTCAATATATTTTGCCAGAACTTGAGCAGGGAGTTGGCGTTAAACAAGATAGGCATCATATTTATCCGGTTTTCAACCATAACATGTTGTCTTTGAAACATTGTCCTAATCCCGCTTGGCAGGTTCGTTTGGCCGCCTTGCTCCACGACATTGGCAAACCTAAAACTAGAAAAATTATTGGTGGCATTGCAACTTTCTATAATCATGAATATGTTTCGGCACGGCTCACCGAAAAAATAATGAAAAGATTGCGGTTTTCAAGTGATGATAGTCAAAGAATTGTCAATCTTGTCAAAAACCATATGTTTTATTATAATGTCGGAGAGGTCAGCGCTGCTTCCGTTCGCCGTTTAATAGTTAAAGTTGGTAAGGAAAATCTTAAAGATTTAATTGATTTAAGAGTTGCCGATCGGCTTGGCTCAGGAACGCCGAAGGCAATGCCTTATAAATTGCGCCATTTGCAGTATATGTTAGAAAAAGTCCAAAACGATCCGGTTTCGGTTAAAATGTTGAAAGTTAATGGCGAGGATTTGATGACTTCGTTAGATATTAAGCCAAGTCCAAAAATTGGAGCGCTACTTGATGTTTTACTGAGCGAGGTAATTGAAGAGCCGGAAAAAAATGAAAAAGGGTTTTTATTAAAACGCGCTTTAGAGTTAGACAAGCTTAACTTAGAAGAGCTTAGGGCAAAAGCTAAAGAATTAATTGAAGAAAAACAAGTTGAAGAAGATAAAAATATTAAAAAACAATTTAAAGTTTAAATTATAAATATATGATGAATTTAAAAAATAAAAAATTTCTATTGCCAGTTTTAGTTTTTATTATTGCTCTTGTTCTATCGGGTTGTTCTGGGGGTGAGAAAAAAACACTTAATCAAGAGTTAGAAACTGGAAACGATAATTTAAGTGAAACAAGTTTAAGTCAGGAAGAAGTATTAGAAATTTCCGAAGAAGATTTTAATACCATGTTAGAAGAATTAGAAAAAAATAATAATTTAGAGTTAGAAGAAGCTAATTTAATTAATTTAAAAGAAGAAACTTCTAAAGTTGAAGTTTCTCAAAAAAAAGATATGACCAAACCAGAAAATTTTAGCGATTTAGTTAGTATTTATAGTAAAGCGAAAATTAAAACTAATTTAGGCACGATTGAAGTTAAGTTTTATAATAGCGATTCGCCAAAGACAGTTAATAACTTTATGAATTTAGCTCAAGCTGGATTTTATAATGGCGTTAAGTTCCACCGCATTATTAAAGATTTTATGATTCAAGCTGGCGATCCTTTAACTAAAGAAGATAATACCATGCTTTATGGAACTGGCGGACCAGGCTATACTTTTGCCGATGAAATCAATAATCATAAATTAGTTGCCGGTTCTTTGGCGATGGCTAATGCCGGAAAAAATACTAATGGTTCACAATTTTTTATTGTTACTGCTGAGGCAACTCCTTGGTTAGATGGAAATCATACAAATTTTGGTCAAGTTGTTTCTGGGATGGATGTGGTTAAAAAAATGGAAGCGGCTGATACTAATGCGCGTGACTTACCATTAAGCGACATCGTTATTTTAGAGATTGAATTATTGAAATAAGTTATGAAAGTTTATCTTGATAATTCAGCCACAACCAAACTTGACTCGCGCGTTTTTGCGGCGATGAAGCCTTATTTGCTTGATAAATACGCTAATCCTTCCTCAATCCATTTAGAAGGTCAAGCCCTTTATCTTGCTTTAGAAAAGGCGAGAAACGAAGTTGCAGAAATTTTAGGCGCCCAAACGAGAGGAATTATTTTTACTGCGAGCGCGACTGAGGCCAATAATTTAATAATCAAAGGTTTTGCGCGGGCTAATAGAACAAGTCAAAAAAATAAAATTTTAGTTTCTGAACTTGAACATCCGGCTGTTTTAGAAGCGGCGCGCGAATTAGCGGACGAAGGTTTTGAATTAGATTATTTAAAAGCGAATAAAAGAGGAATTATTGAAAGTTCTGAACTTGAGAAAAAAATTGATGATAAGGTTTTGCTCGTCTCCGTTATGGCGGTTAATAATGAAATTGGCACGATAAATGACATTACGACTCTAGCTAAAATTACCCATAAGTTCGGCGCTTATTTTCATAGCGATATAGTTCAAGCAATTCCATACTTAAAAATAGAAGCGGAAAAAATGGGCTTAGATTTTTTTAGTTTATCGGCTCATAAATTTAATGGACCGAAAGGAGTTGGCTTAGCCTATATTAAACCGGGACTTAAGATTAAAGCGCAAATAGTTGGCGGCGGACAGGAAGAAAATCATAGAGCGGGAACGCATAATCTTCCGGGTATAATTGGTTTAGCCGAAGCTTTAAAAATTGCTTATAAAGAACGATCAAGTTATTTAAAAAATGTTAGAACTCTAAGAGATTATCTTTGGCGTTCTTTAAATAAAGAAATTAAAGGCCTAAAAGTTAATGGTTGTTTAAAATCAAGAGTGCCCGCCAACTTAAATATTATGTTTGGCTCAATTGAGGGCGAGGCAATTTTAATGGACTTAGCCTATAAAGGAATTTCTGTTTCTACCGGATCGGCTTGCTCGGCTTCAAATTTAAAAAGCTCCTATGTTCTTCGAGCGATTGGTCTTGAAGCTTATAATTTAAATAGCAATATCCGTTTTTCCCTAGGAAAATATAATACTAAAAAAGAAATTGACTATACGATTAAAGCCCTTAAAGAAACGGTCGCGCGTTTAAGAAGTTTTTCTCCGGTTAAAACTCCTGCTAAGTCTAAATCAAAAACTAAAAAATAAAATATTTATATATGGCTCTAAATTATACTAAAAAAACTCTAGACAACTTTTTAAAACCAAAAAATATTGGTAAAATTTCTAATCCTGACGGTTATGCTCAAGTCGGAAATATGACTTGCGGTGATCAGCTTGATTTTTTTCTTAAAGTTGAGAAAGGGAAGATTAAGGATGTTAAGTTTTTGTCTTTTGGTTGCGCTTCTAATATTGCGACTGCCTCAATTTTAACGGAGAAGGTTAAAGGCATGACGGTTATAGCGGCGAAAAAATATCCTTGGCAAAAAATTGTGAGCGAGCTTGGCGGTTTACCAACTCAAAAAGTTCATTGCTCAGTGATGGCAGTTCAGGGCCTTAAAAAAGCGATTGAGAATTATGAGATGGAGGAGGAGAAGAAGGGGAAGAAGGGGAAGAAAAAGCCTGTTCTTAAAAAAGTTAAGGCTAAAGTTAAAGTTAAAAAAACCAAAACCAAAACTAAGGTCAAATAGAAATTGAAAGTAATAAATTATAGCTTTTATAATTTATTATTTTAAGATAATTTTATTTTGCTAGCAACGCTTCAAATACGAAAGTAATTTCTCCGCTCCGGTAATTTTTGGATATGGAGCTTGAGCAAGGCTTAAACTCCAATCCACAAAATTACAGGCGCTCCTAAATCACTTTCGTATTTGAACTGAGATTAAAAGAAGTTCCTGGCGTCAAACATCTTATTAAATAAGCTTTTAGTCGCCAGCCAACTTGTCCGCCGTAGCTTTAGCGAAGGCGGATAAATTACTTAGTTGATGAGGAGCGAGAGTTTGTTTTTGAGCGAATGGGATTTTTTTTATAAAAAATCCCTAGCGAAAAAATAAAGCTCTCATCCGAATCAGGATAAGAGGAATAATGGCTTATAAATTTAAAGTCTATATATTTAATTATTAAACTAGTTAAAAATAAAAAAGCTTCTATTTTATTAGAAGCTTATTTTTTTTGTGGTTAGTTTTTACACCTCGAAGTACTCCTTTAAGGGGATGTAGCATTTTAAATCTTCAAAGTCTACCTTTTCCCAAACTTGTTCCAAGGTATCAGCCTGCTCTTTTTTGCTCGTCCAAGGGAAACCCGAGGAAAATTCCGTTTTGAAGTGCAGCACTATGGCCGTATAATAAAGCCATGAAAAATACAACAAAAAAGACTCAAAGAACATATAGTCATTTGAGTCAGAACGAGAGAGACAGAATAGATATATTATATCACACTTTCAAAAAAAAGTCAAGTTTTTGCCGGCGAATAAGTTTTTACCTCGCCATATCTACCACCGGATAAGGCATAATCTCAATTCCGCCACCCCGGTTATTTTGATTAATTAAATCTTTAATCAAAGGAATAACAACATTTTTTTTATAGAAAAATTGAGTTTCCTCAGATAGTCTTAGAACTGGGAAGGACAGAGCCGGAACAAACAACTCTCTATTATATTCATAATTTTCTCCATATTGAAATTGTTGTGATAAAATTAAGCTCGGAGTTCCTAAATAAACTTGAATTTCTTTAGTGGCGTAGGGATCTTTATAGAAATTTAAACCGCCCTGTTCGGCTATTTTTTTTATTTCTTCCGCGTCATTAAAAGCCTCGTAAGCCGAAACTTCATAACGATTTGGTAAAAGGTTATTTAAACCACTAACCTTTTTATGTCTGGAATTAATATTTACATAAAGACCGTATGCTTGACCACCCTGATCCTTTACTTCTTTTCCCTCAATTAAAATAGGGAAGATTATCGTGGTTTCCTCTGGTACATATAATGAAGTTTTATCGGCGCTAGCCTGATAAATTTCGTGGAAATTATAATTAACCACCGCTTTGCCATAAGCACTTTGGTCGATACCAAAATCATTCAAGAAATTTTCGGCGATTAAAATTGCCTCTTCATTACTAATTAAATCACTGTAGTTAAAACGATATCTAGCAAAACAAGCTTCATCACGACAGTCATTAGCCGGCTGTGGCCAGTATTGCCAATTTTGGTATATAGAAACTCCGCCACTATTAGAGTCGAAACTTAGAACATAACCAAATTCTTTTTCCTCGTTGATGCTAAAATAAGAAACTTTAGTATTGCTATTGTTAAACTTTTTTAAATCAATTAAATCACTACCTAAATTAGTAATGAAATTTAAAAAACTGGGATTGCTATATTCACTCTTAGCTCTTTTATAAACATCAACCTTATCAAGTCCGACTACAAACTCAGTTAAATCATCGCCCTCATAAACATAGGAAAAATTTGGATATTCAAAATCAGGCATAATTCCTATATTGCCATCAAAACCTCCCATTCCCGCTGGACTAGCTGAGCCCATGCCGGAAACTACTTTAGTTGCTACCGGACTAACTGATACCGCTTGATCATTACTAACAGTTGTAGAAGCATCAATTAAATAAGTTTCTCCCTCATAAGATTCTCTAGTAGTAATTTCAGATCCTGACCCAAAGCCAGTCGCCATCATTGGTTTAACAAAATTTTCTTGAGCCCCATCAACATTATTTTGAAAATTTATTTCTCCGAAAGCTTTATCATCAAGACGAGTAATTTTTATCCCGTCTTCAGATTGAGTAAGGCCTGGTTCATTATTAAGATTTTTATTTTTTAGAAAATTAACAGTTGGCAGGATAATAATTAGCGCTAAAATAATAGAGCCAAAAGAGAAGGCTAATTTTTTAAATAAAACTCCTTGACTAAAAATATTTTTTTCTTGCATATTTTCATTTTTTAATTCTTTAATTTTTTCTACTAAAACCGATTTAAGTTCGGTCTCAAATCTTTGACTAAGTAGGGGCTCGGGTTTATTTTTAATAAATTCGGCCACTAACTTTCTTAATTCCGACTCCAGCGGCTTTAAACTATTATCAAGCTCTAATAAATCAGTGATTATTTTTTCTGCTTTTAATTCAAGCTCGTTTATGTTATTCATATTTTTAATAATTATTTTTTAAATTTAGCTTTTTCAGCTTTCAGAGCTAAGCTAAAGCTTTAAATTCCGAACCCTAGCCTTACTCTAGCCTCGAAGCAAAAATAACAACATCACCAAAGCCTCTAAAGGCATTTTCTCTTTTAAGGTTTTTAAAGCTCTTGAAAACTCCATCTTAGAAGCATTCTCATTCTTACCATTAATTTTGGAAATTTCTTTATAGCTTAAATCCTGGAAAACTCTTAAGATTATAATTTCTCTTTGAGCGCTACTTAGTTCTTTTAAATATTTTCTTAGCCAAGCCGATCGTTCTTTAAATTCATAATCAAGACTAATATCTTCATCACCAGCCAAATCCCAAACATCATCTATATCCTTTATATTTTTATAAGAGCGGTAATAGTCGCTAACATTATTGCGGGCGATTGTGAATAACCAAGCCGAGAAAGAGGCGTCGTCTTGGAAGCGGAAAGTTTCTAAGTTATTTAAAGCCTTGAGAAAGGTTTGGCTCGTTAAGTCTTCAGCCGTCTCTCTGTGCGAAGTTTTGTAGTAAATGAAATTATAAATTTGCTTTAGATATTTATCATAAAGCTTAATAAAATCATCCTTGGCTCCAGCTTGGAAAGCCTTAACGATTTCTAAGTCCTCGTCGCGCATAAGAAATTTCTTAAGAATTTTAATGGTTGTAATATTATAGCACCTATAAGACTAAACGAAAATAAAGGGAATAGGTAACAGGAGGATTTTCCCTTGCTTGACTTTTCAAAAAAACTGTGATATTATCCTCAGATAATACAAACAGACTCAAACTTCGTCATAAAAATTAGGTGACCAGAAGATATCGGGTCACTTATTTTTTATTTATGAAAAACAACAAAAACATCGACTTTAAGGCTGCGCCTGAAGCTAAAAAAACACTTAAAAAGAGGGAAGTTAAAACCTCAATTAAAGAGCCTAAGGCTAAAAATAGCGAAAATCCAACTTTTGCTGATTTAGGTATTCCTGAGTCAATTCTTAATGTTTTGGCTAAACTTGGTTTAGAAACACCAACACCAATTCAGGTTAAAGCAATTCCACCCGCTTTAAATGGTGAGGATTTAATTGGTGTGGCTCAAACTGGAACCGGTAAGACCTTTGCTTTTGGTATCCCGGCTATTAATAGAATTGGAAAAACGAAAAAACAGGCCTTAGTAATTGCTCCGACTCGTGAACTAGCAGCCCAAGTTGAGGAAAGCTTAAAGGAAATTGGCTCTCAAATCGGCCTAAAAACGACATTAATTATTGGTGGTGATAATTTTGATCGCCAACTTTTTTCTCTGCGCCGTAAACCACATATTATTATTGGTACTCCAGGCAGACTTTTAGACCATTTACGCCGTCGAACCCTAAAATTAAATGAATTTAATACTTTGATTTTAGATGAAGCTGATATGATGCTTGATATGGGTTTTATGCCTCAAATTAAAGAAATTATTAAGCAGGTTCCTAAAGATAGACAGACAATGCTTTTCTCAGCTACCATGCCGCCCGCCATCGTTAGTTTGGCTCAGGAATTTATGAAAATACCAATTAGCATTGAAGTTGCGCCTCAGGGCACAGCAGCCTCTCAGGTTGACCAAGAAATCTTTATCATAAAAAATGAGGATAGACTTGATTATTTACTTAAAGCTTTAGCAGAGTATAAAGGCTCGGTTTTAGTCTTTGTTCGGACTCGTTACGGCGTTATGGGTTTAACTGAAAAATTACAATCATTAAAATATAAAGCCGTTGAAATTCACTCAAACTTATCTTTATCAAGAAGAAAAAATGCCTTACTTGATTTTAAAAGTGGTCGGGCCAGAATTTTAGTTGCGACTGACGTTGCCGCTCGTGGACTTGATATTAAGGGAATTGAATTAGTTGTTAACTATCATTTACCTGAGAATCGCGAAGATTATGTCCACCGTATTGGTAGAACTGGTAGAGCCGATTTGTTCGGTAAAGCTATAACTTTTGCCGCTCCTAATCAGGGTCGTGAGATTGCTAATATTGAACGCTTAATCAATCAAGAAATTAAAAAAACCGACTTTTCTAAAAGCGCCCAAGGCGAAGAGGTTAGAAAAGTTGAATATAGAACTCATAAAGTTTTCTCTTCTAAGAGAAGATTTGGTTCTTCAAGAACAAGCTCTAGAGGTGGCGCTCAAGGCGGAAGAGGTGGGGCTCGTTCTAGAAATAGATAAATCATTTACATATTATAGCTAAAATGATATATTATAAATTGTGGATAATTTATATAAGAAATTAATAAACAGCCTACATTACCTTCTTCAACATCAGTTCAGCCACCAACATCTTTACCTCCAGTGACACAATAAATTTTCAAATATACCTTTTCTTAGCACATAAAGTTGTAATTTCTATTAATATTTACTTAACATAAAAGAGCCCCAAGAAAATTGGAGCTCTTTTTGTAATTATAGTATAATTATGGAGAAGGAATTAAGTTATAATTTATGCAGGATATAAAAGAAAAATACATTGGAGAAAGTTTCTTGTATTTTATAAAAATCGGAATAAACCCTTACATTGTTTTTTCGGCTTTATTGCTATTAATTTTTTTATTTTATTTTTTAATTTTTTATAGGCTTAATTTTAAAAAATTACAAAAAGATTTTAAAGGCTTAACAAAAAGAAAAAGAATAGAGTTAATTATTTTTTTATTAGGTGGTATATTTATTAGCTACATTCTTTTTTATTTTTCTTTAAACGTTATTATGCCTAACAACGATAGTTTGAGTAAATATCAGTCAGCTTCTATAAATAATTCCTTAATTAATTTTTGGGATAATAAAATTTTCCCCTTTTTAGTTGGTATCGGTTTAGTAAAATAATAAAACTATATGATTAAAAAATGGACAGCTCCTGTTTATATTATATCAATACAAAAGATAATAATTTATTTTCTGCTTGTTTTTTTATGGATATATTTTGGAGATAGAATAGAATCAATGTATTCTGAGAATCTCTTTCTTATATATATCCCTTTTATATTTTTATTTTTATTTTTATTTTCAATTTATCCTCCTATTTCACAAAAGATAGACAAAAACGCCAAATACATACTACTCCTTTTTTTTTAAAAAAAGAGAGGCTGAATATATTTTATTTGGAGATAGGCTCCAAATCATTTTAAAAGAAAATAATGGAGAAGCTCAAAATATAGATTTTCTTTTTAATGATAATAATTATTCTTTTGATAAAGTCGCTGAAATGCATAAGTTATACAGTTCTTTCGATTTTTCTTTAATGTATTTATCTTATAAAAAGGGCTGGTTTAAAAAAATCATGGCAATCTTTATACCAGAAAACGAATTTAGCAGTATAAAAGAAAAATTATTAGACCGTAATAAATTTTTAACAGGAAACGATGCTGAGAAAAAAAATTAGCCCAAGCTTTTAAAAATTACATTTATTCTTGTAATGATAATTGTTGGTTTGTTTGGGGCTATTATCACTTACCAAACTTTTATAGATATTTTTAAATAATAAATTTATGGAAAACAAAAACGAGATACCAAAAAAGAAAAAATTAAAAAAAATTATCCTTTATTTTTTTTGGTTTATTTTTGGGATCTTTTTATTAGCAATTTTAACCCCGGTTTTTTTGAATTTATTTTTTTCTAAAGACATTGAGCCGATAGATGATTCTAATATTTTATCCGGACTTTCAGAGATAAATCTTCTCGAAGAAGATAACGCCTATTTTGATTTAATAAAAATTAAGGATGTAATTAATTTAGAGTCAATTCCTGATAAGGGTATTTTTATAAATAATTATTTAAATTTATCTGAATACGATGATTTTGATATAGAGAAAATACTAGCTGAAAATGAGTTAGCCTTAGAATATTTTAATGACGCAAGTTTCAAAAATAGCTTTCAGGATCCGAGATATGCTAATCCTTCAGAAATAGATGATGATAGCATGATTGCTCTTAATACTTTCAGAGAAGTTACTAGACTTAGTGCTCTAAGGTCTATAGAATTTGCTAAAAAAGGGGATAAAGAGGAGGCAATTCTTGAGGCTAAAAAAATTATAAAAGTCGGTGATTTAATTGAAAGATCACAATCCCATTTATTCGTTTATTTAGTTGGAGTTTACGTTAAGGAAATAGGTTTTAATGTTTTAGAAAAGTTAATACTTGAATATGAAATTGACTCCGAAGTATTAGATAAATATAAAAATGAATTTTTAGAATATAATTATAGTGATAATGATACGATTTGGAGGCTTGCGTATGTGTGGGATAAAATGAAAATAGTTGATATCTTAGAAGGAAAGTATGATGAGGCTTTTAATAATGATTCATTTTTTAGGGGTTTTAGATATTTAAACAAACCACCGTTTAAGACTAATTATTATTTCAAGCCAAATAAACTTATCAAGGAGTTAAATGAGAGATATTCTTTAGTAATAGATTATTCTTCAAATCCTTGTGAGCTTAATAATTACGACTCTTTAAATTTCATCTTTTACCCAGATAATTTTGTTGCTATTTTTTTACAAGACAATTCATATTTAAAGATGGCAGTTAATCCTTTTCTGCCGCCAGGCATATTAAAAAAGAAATGTGAGCGAGAGGGCAGATATTTAGAAATAATGGAGCTTTTTGATGAAAGTCTAAATTAAAATTAACAAAAATAATATGGAAAACTGTTTATTTTGTAAAATTGTAAATGGAGAAATACCAGCTTATAAAATTTACGAAGATGAAAAATATTTAGCCTTTTTGGATATTGCTAGATTTACTGAAGGGCATACAATTATTATTCCTAAAAAACATTTTCGTTTTATCTGGGATATTGAAAACGTCGGCGAATTTTATGAATTTGCTGTTAAAGTTGCAAATCATTATCGAAGTTTAGGTTATGAATTTATTGATTCAGCCTCGTTTGGTAGATTAGTTCCTCATGCTCACTATCATTTAGTACCTAATAAAAAAAATGGCAATGATTGGGATAAAGCTTTAGAGAGTGTAGGGAAGTTACAGCAGGATATAGATAGAAGAATTACTAAAGAAGAAGCGACTAAAGTATTAGCTAAGTTTGCTTTACCAAAAAATTTATAATCTAAGCATTGGTTTTCTATCAAGTTCTAATATTTTTTTACCTTCAAGCCAATTTTCTAAATTATTAATATTATAATAAGCGGCAATACCGATCATACCGGCATTATCACTACGGAATTTAGATTCTGGGATAAGATAGTTTTTTTGCGTCTTCCTTGTTAAAGCTCCAACTTCTCTAATAATATATTTGTTATTACTTACTCCACCGCCAATAATAATAGATTTAATTTCCGGATGAAGTTTAATTGCTTTTGATAATTTAGTTAATAATGACCGAGAAACAGCGTTAATGAATTCACGCGAAAAATCATAAGACCATTTTGTATCTTCGGAATATTTTTCTCGAAGGTTTTTTATTTTATAAAGACAAGCTGTTTTTAATCCAGAAAAACTAAAGTTCAAATCTTTTGAGCGCATCATCGGTACCGGTAAGCCAAGTCTGCCAGCGACCTCAGCTAAGGGCTTTCTTTCGTTTCTTTCTTCAAGTCCGGAAGCAACGTTAGACCATGTACTGCTAGCACGTCCGGCTAATAAGGTTATAATTTCCCCCCCGGGATAACCAAGGTTCATCATCCGGGCGACTTTATCAAAAGCTTCGCCGGCCGCGTCGTCTAAAGTTTCGCCTAAAATTTTATATTTATTAATATCTTCAGCATAAACAATTTCGGAATGATTTCCTGATATTAAAAGAGCGAGAGCAGGGAAGACGGTCCCTTCTTTATTCAAAGCAATTGCGCCATTACCCTTAGAATTCAAAATAAAAGAGGCTAACATATGTCCCTCCATATGATTAATAGGCACAAGTTTTTTCTTTTTTGTATAAGCTAAATTTTTGGCAAATTCAATTCCAACTTCAAGAGCGATAGCAAGTCCTGGCCCATGAGTAACGGCGACAAACTCAATTTCCTCCTCTTTAATTCGCGCTCTTTTTAAAGCTTCTTGATATACTTTTTCAATATTATCTTGATGTGCACGTTTAGCGATAGTAGGAACAACTCCGCCCCATTTTTTATGAAGTTCTACTTGGGAAGATATGACACTAGATAAGACGCGCCTGCCCTTAAGTACGGCGACAGAAGTGTCGTCACAGCTAGTGTCAATTGCTAAAATAATAGCTTCTTTGTATTTATTTTTAGAAGTAATTTTAATTTTATTCATAAGTTTCAATCGCTCGTCTATCATCGTCAAGATAATTGAAGATAACATTGATAATTTTTCCTCCAGTTTTTTTTATTTTCTTCTTCAAGTCATTAGAAAATTTATTGGCCCATTCAATGGCAATAATATTATTAACAGAGAAATAATTATCAAGTCCGATAGTTTCTAAATCATTTATATCTTCAATTCTCCAAGTATCGACGTGAATAAATTTTCCCCGTCTTTCTCCGAATTTGTAGTTATATTCATTTAGAATAGTGAAGGTTGGTGATTTTACCAAGTCTTTAATATTAAGACACCGGGCGATACCTTTTGCAAACTGTGTTTTGCCACCACCCAATTCTCCGACAAGAAAAAACACCAAGGGCTTGCTTAAAGGCTCATCAATATATTTCAGCATATTCATGCTACCAAAATTAATCGTTTCTTCAGCGCTTTCTGTTTGGGCTGACAAGATTGATTTTTTATCTGATTTTTTGTAAATATTAAGTTGCCCCTCTCGTACAATATTTAAACTATTCATGGTTGTGTCTACTACTGTTGATGTCTCGCGATGGGGTAATTTGCCGGCATCAATTATTAAATCTATTAATTCTAGATTTTTTGCTGGCATATTTTTCAGCAAAGCTTTTATGCTGTATGGTTTTGGAAGATAGGACATATTAGCTGATGTTGCTGTAAAAGGTTTTCCAAAATTTTTGACGATATCTAAAATAAGCTCATGTTCAGGAATACGTATTCCTAAAGTACCATATTCTGACTCAACTCCTTTAGCAACCTTGCCTTTTCCTTTAGAAACTACTGTTATCGGTCCAGGTAGATAGCTTTTGTATAGATTTTCTGCCATTTCATTGATTTCTACATATTTTTGAGCCATTTTTATGTCAGCCACAACAACCGACAAAGGTTTGCCCTCACGTCTAGTTTTATATGAATATAGCTTATTAATAGCACTTTTTTTTGTAGCATCAGTGCCAATTCCATAGCAAGTTTCAGTAGGGAATACAAAAATGCCACCATTTTTTAAAACAGCTAAAGCTTTCTTGATAATAATTTTTGAATTATTTTTATTGTATTTTATTAACTCCATAGAGAAATAAGGGTATTTATACTATAACATTACTTTAAAAGTTAAAAAATTGGAAGACCTTAGACTTTTCTTTTTTAATTGCCCAAGAAACTTTTTTTTGCTATAATAAAAATAAATAAAAAATATGAAAAATAAAAATTTTATTAAACTTATTATTGCTTTAATTATTCCACAATTATTTGCAATTATTGGGGCTTTATTTACTGATACGGGCGTTAATAGTTGGTATAATTTAATTGAGAAGCCCGCCTTTAACCCGCCTAATTGGCTTTTTGGGCCAGTCTGGACTCTTCTTTATGTTTTAATGGGTGTTTCTGCCTTTTTAATTTGGCGTCTGGGGCTAAATAAAAAAGAAATTCGTTTTGCTTTATTAATATTTATTTTTCAATTAGCGCTTAATCTTTTTTGGTCTTTTATTTTCTTTGGTTTACAAAATCCAGGAATTGCCTTAACTGAAATTATTTCTCTTTGGTTTGCAATTTTAGCAACTATTTTAGCTTTTTATCAAATCAATAAAGTTGCCGCCTATTTACTTATTCCTTATATTCTTTGGGTCACCTTCGCTGCTTTCTTAAATTATAGTATTTGGGATTTAAATAAAGACATTAATATGGCGCCAATTACTGGTCTAGAAATTGATTTAGAAACTCGAACTAGTTCTGATTCTCCTGTTTTATTAGAAAATGAAAATCCCGGAGCCTTAGAGGATCAAGTAATTAATAATGAAACTGTCGTTGAAATAGATCTTGAAGATTAATTATACTTTTTTAATTTCGTTTAACAAAAAATCATCCGCCCTAAGGCGGATGATTTTTATTTGCTTATATTGTGAAATCTATTAGAATCTCTTTTCAAGCGGACGAGCTTCGTTAACAATGATTTTTCTTCCATCTAATTCTTGATCATTGTACATAGCGATAGCCTTTTCAGCTTCGTCATCATTTTCCATTTCTACGAATCCAAAACCTTTTGATCGGTTTGTCATTCTGTCCATGATAACAACAGCAGAAATAACTGTTCCAGCCTTAGCAAAAGCTGCGGCTAAATCAGAATCGGTAGTTTTGTAATTTAAACCACCTACAAATAACTTTTTCATTTTCTTATTTCCTAAAATTTTTAAATGTAAGCCGACCTTTTCTTAAAAAAAGGCGGTTTTGGCCGCTAATTCTTAAGACTGCTTACCTGGATACATTATACAGGAAAGGTTTTAAAATGTCAAGGGCTATTGTTTCATGATCAAAACCTTGAATAAAACAAAAAGAAGGGGGCTAATTTAGCCCCCTTCTAATTATAGGAAAATATTGACTCCTTTTTATAAGCTAACTTTAACACCAGTGCTCATTGAAGAGGAGAGGCTAGTATTCTTGATAAAAGTTCCTTTAGAGGCGGATGGTTTAGCTTTTCTGATAGTCTCAAGGAGGCTATTAAAATTTTCAGCTAATTTATCATCACTAAAACTTACTTTACCAATAATAGCGTGTAGGTTTCCCGTATCATCATTTTTAAAACTAATTTTCCCTTTCTTTAATTCTTCAACTGCTTTAACTGGATTTTGAGTAACAGTATCATTTTTAGGGGAAGGCATTAAACCTCTGGTTCCTAATATTTTAGCAATTTGAGCTAAAGTTCTCATCATTGAAACTTCGGCAATCGCCACTTGAAAATCAGTTTTTTCAGTCTTTTTGATTTCTGCTACTAAATCTTCACCACCAACAAAGTCAGCTCCAGCGGCTTTCACAGCAGCTTCATTTTCTGGACTGACAAAAGCGGCAATCTTAATAGTTTTTCCAGTTCCGTGTGGTAGAGAAACTGCTCCTCTGATTTGTTGATCACTTTTCTTAGTATTAATTCCTAGACGAAAGTGAACTTCAACTGAAGCGTCAAATTTAGTTTTGGTAATACTTTTAACAATTTTAATCGCTTCGTTTAAAGAATAGCTTTTATTCTTATCATAAATACTGCTGTTATCAATTTTTTTGGCCTTGATTACTTTCGGAGACTTAATTTTCTTTTCCATAGATTTTGGTCGTGGTTATCGCTTAGCTTTAATTTATTAATTAATCCAAGCTCCCACAATTATTGTTAATTAATTATTTAATTTCTACACCCATTTGTCTAGCGGTACCAGCAATAATTTTTTTAGCTGCTTCAATATTGTGAGCACTTAAGTCACTCATCTTTTTTTCGGCAATTTCAGTTAATTGAGCGTCAGTAATAGAGCCAATTTTTTCAGTTAAAGGTTTGCCAGATCCCTTTTTAATTCCAGCAGCTTTTTTAATTAATTCAGAAGCTGGGGAGGTTTTAAGAACGAAGTCATAACTTCTATCCTCGTAAACAGTAATTTCAACCGGAATAACATCTCCCATCTGATCCTTAGTTCTATCATTAAATTCTTTACAAAAAGCTGCGATATTTAAGCCGTGTTGGCCTAAGGCTGGACCGACTGGAGGGGCTGGATTAGCTTGGCCACCAGAAATTTGTAATTTAATTTTTGTTTTTATTTTTTTTGCCATAAATTTATTATTGAAAACAGAGAAGCGCTATTTTCGTATCTTAATATTATACTTTTCTAATTTGTAAAAAATCTAATTCAACTGGAGTTTCTCGACCAAACATTGAAACTGAGACTTTAACTTTACCCTTAGCTTCATCAACGGAAGTAACCTTTCCTTCCATATTTTTAAATGGTCCTTCATTAATTATAACCGGAGTACCCTCGCTAACATCAATTTGAAATTTAGGATCTTCAACTCCCATTCTTTTTTGTAAAGATTTAACCTCTTCTTCGCCAATCGGTGTTGGGATAGTTCCGGTTCCGATAAAGCCAGTAACGTTTGGGGTGTTTCTAACAATATACCAAGACTCATCAGTTACTTCCATTTCTACTAAAATATAGCCAGGAAAGATTTTTTCTTCGCTAACCTTTCTTTTACCATTTTTAATTTTAATTTTTTTCTCAGTTGGGATTAAGACATTGAAAATCTTATCTTCCATATCAAGAGACTCAACTCTTTGTTTCAGGTTTTCGGCAACATTTTCTTCGTAGCCGGAATAAGTATGAATAACATACCACCGGCGCCCTTGATTTAAAATTTGTTTAGCCATAAATTTAAAAAGAAATTTTTAAATGATTTAAACGATAATAAATTTAAATCCAAAATTGAAAATTGCATCAAGTAAACCCAGGAAAGCAGCAGTCGCTAAACTCACACCAATAACCATTAAAGTATAGCTATAGGTTTCTTTTTTAGTCGGCCAAGTCACTTTTTTCATCTCAGCGTAGGACTCCTTGATGTAGCTAATTAATTTGTTCATATAGAATTAAAAATTATATTGCTGACAAACATAAAACACAGAAAAAAATCTGCTTTTTAAAAAAAGCCTCCCAGGGCTTATTTATTTGTTTGACCCTTAAATAATACAAAATACTTAGAACTATGTCAAGAGCTAGAAATCGCTATTAGGCAAATGTCCCTAAAATTAAAGTTGCGTTTTAGCTTTAAATAAGTTACAATTTATTTATATAAAAATAAAGCTTCATTTTTAAGGTTTTGCTTATAAAAACCCTTAAAATAAGGGAAAATTATTTATGGTTAGTCCAAATTTAGTCAAAAATACCCAAAAATCAGAGAAATTAGAAATGAATGAAAATACTAAAAAGCTTTTTCAAGTAATTTATAGTGAAAAAACGAAGAAAGTTAGTGAAGATGGGGATTTAGCCATGATAAAAGTATCTTCTTTAGTTTCTCGTTTGGCTTTTTTCTACGAAAAAGCGAGAAATGCAGTTGATTACGAAGAAGAACATCTCTTAAGAAAAACAGCAATCGCTAGAATTTTAAAGCGCCAGATTCTTATTGAGGGTGTTTTGCGTCAGGCTGAGAGTCTAGATATCTCTAAACATTTATTAATTGAGCTCATTCGTGGTGGTTATTTAGCTAATAATAGTATCCCTGAAACTAAAATAGATGATATTGCTTTTATTTTAGAGAAATACATTATTTTGAAAAACTTTTTAAGTGCTGAAATGAGCACTTCTTTTAGTTTAAGAACCGACATTAATAAAACTAAGGACACAATTCAAAAAAAAAATAATTTAACATCATGGCTTCTTACTTTAGCTGCCTGTGAAATTGAAGATAATTTATCGCCTAATAAAGTAAAAAAAGTTATTGTTAGTAACATGTTTGATTTTTTAGAAAAAAAAATCCAACTACCAGATGATTTACTTGAATTTGAAAAGGAAAAAGAAATCCAAATTTATTTAAGTATTGCTAGAAGTTATTTAAAATTTGATGAGGATATTTTAAGTTTTGTTTTATTTAAATATTATAATGGTTTCTGGCTTGAGCTTAATAAAAAAGGAGTTTTAGAAGAAAGTGATAATGAAAATATAAAAAAAGTCGCAGCCAGTTTTGCGGCTTTAAGAAGAGAAATTAATAAAAATCTTAACCACCCTTTAAAAAAACAATTAGATAAAATTAGTCGAACTTATTCTCTCTACTTTAATGTTTTAGCTGAAACTATTGAAAAAGATCCCTTGGCGCTTTATGGGGAGATTCAAAAAGCCGAAAAAAGTTTTGTTGCTAGTATTAAAAAAGCTTGTAATCAAAAATATTCTAAGGCCAAAACCAAACTTTGGCGAGCAGCACTACGAAGTATAATTTATATTTTTTTAACAAAATCAATTTTTGTTTTAGTAATTGAAATTCCTGCTATTCGTTGGTTTAATGAAGAGTTGAATTATTTATCCTTAGTAATTAATATTGTTTTTCCGGCCGTTCTTTTATTTTTTATCGTCTTAACTACAAGAAAACCAGCTGAGGACAATACCGAAAAAATTGTTAGTGGTATTAAAGAAATTTCTTTTATAACTCAAGATAAAAAAAGTGCTTTAACTTTAAGGAAGCCAAGAAAAAGAAACTTTATAGCAGCAGCAATTTTCAATTTAATTTATGCCGCTTCTTTTTGTTTTTCAATTTATTTAATTATTAAACTTTTAACCCTTCCTTTAATTGGCTTTACTTGGGTTAGCGTTGTTATTTTCCTTTTCTTCTTGGCCTTTGTTAGCTTTTTTAGTATTTTAACAACTAAGGGAATCAAAGAATTATTAGTTATTGAGCGCCGAGAAAGCTTGCTCGCATTTTTAGTTGACTTGTTTTATTTACCAATAATTATGGTTGGTCGTTGGTTATCAAATAATATGTCTAAAGTTAATATCTTCGTCTTTATTTTCGACTTCGTGATTGAGGCGCCATTTAAAATCTTAGTTGATATTGCTGATGACTGGACTAAGTATGTTAGGGAAAAACGAGATAATATGGAATAATTATATGAGTGTTTTAAGAATAGTGGCGACTCCAATTGGTAATTTAGAAGATATAACTTTAAGAGCTTTAAGAGTTCTTAAGGAGGCTGATTATATTTTATGTGAGGACACTAGGACTAGTGGCGTGCTTTTAAATCATTATCAGATTAAAACTCCAACAATTTCTTTTCATCAACATTCTGGCGAAATTAAAATTGAGAAAATAGTTAATCTCTTAAAAGATAATAAAAATTTAGCTTTAATTACTGATGCTGGCACTCCTGGCGTTTCTGATCCAGGTAGTAAATTAATTACTTTAGTTAGAGAGAAAATTGGTGAACAAGTTTTAATTGAGAGCGTTCCTGGGGTTTCGGCCTTAACAGCCTCTATTTCTATTGCTGGGGCTGGCTTTGATCGTTTTTTATTTTTAGGCTTTTTACCTCATAAAAAGGGAAGACAAACAATGTTAAAAGAAGTTTTTAAATCTGAATATCCTAGCGTTCTTTATGAATCAAAACATCGAGTCTTAAAATTGATGGAGGAACTTGCTATAATGAGCCTGGAGTTTAAAATTGAATTAAAAATTTCTTTGGCAAGAGAATTAACTAAGATGCATGAAAGTTTTTATGAGGGCTCGCCAGAAAAGATTAAAGAAATTTTATTAAGTCACCCTAATAATCAAAAAGGAGAGTTCGTTGTTCTGATTAAAAAAATAAATTTAAAAAAGTAAAAAGAGGACTAAGTCCTCTACCTATAAAAAAAATGTCAAATAAAAATTTTTACATTACCACCACCTTACCTTATATTAATTCCGACCCTCATATTGGTTTTGCGGCAGAAATAATTAAAGCTGATGTTGTGGCTAGATATATGACGCAAAGAGGTTCTAAAGTCTTTTTTAATACTGGTACCGATGAACATGGTTTAAAGATTTTTCAAAAAGCTCAAGAATCAGGTTTATCGGTTCAAGAATTTTGTGATAAAAATTCAGGCTTATTTTTACCTTTAAAAGAAAAATTAAATTTAAGCTATACTAATTTTATTAGAACAACTGATAAAAATCACCAAAAAGCCGCTCAGGAATTTTGGCGACGCTGTGAAGCTAAGGGAGATATTTATAAAAAAGCTTATCAAATAAAATATTGCATTGGTTGTGAAATGGAAAAAACTGACTCCGAGCTTGAAAATGGTTTTTGCCCACTTCACCCCAGTAAAGAACTAGAAATTATCAATGAAGAAAATTATTTTTTTCGTTTTTCTAATTATGGTGAAAAATTATTAGCACTTTACGAATCTAATCCTAATTTTGTTAAACCAGAAAGTCGTTTAAAAGAGATAAAGTCTTTTGTCAAAAGAGGTCTACAAGATTTCAGTATTTCTCGTCTTAAAGAGAAAATGCCAAACGGCGTTCCTGTTCCTCAAGATGATACTCAGGTAATGTATGTTTGGTTTGATGCTTTAGTAAATTACATTTCGACTCTAGGTTGGCCTGAAAATTCTGATGATTTTAAAAATTTTTGGCCAGGAATTCAGGTTTGTGGTAAAGATAATTTAAGACCACAAGCAGCGATGTGGCAGGCGATGTTAATGTCAGCTGATATTAGTAATTCAAAACAGATTTTAGTTTTTGGTTTTTTAACTGTTAATGGAAAAAAAATAAGTAAAAGTGCTGGTAATGGGGTTAGCCCTTACGAGCTGGTTGATAAATTTGGAGCTGATGCTCTTCGTTATTATTTATTAGCGGAAATTCCGCCCTTTGAGGATGGAGATTATTCTTTAGAAAAATTTTTTGATCGTTACAACGCTGATTTGGCTAATGGGATTGGTAATTTAAGCGCTCGGGTTTCTAATTTATTAGAAAAAAATGAAATTATCACTGGCTTAAAAGTTGATTTAGAAGATGATTCAGTAAAAAACTTAGTCATTGATTTTGAAAATCTATTTTCTGTTTATAAGTTTAATGAATGTTTGCAACTTATTTGGGCAAAAATTAAAGCTTGTGATGAGATTTTAAGTAAAGAAACTCCTTGGAAGATGGAAAATAAGGATGATGTGGTTAAAAGTCTTAAACCAATTGCCCAAACAATTTTAAACCTAGCTTATTTATTAGAACCTTTTATTCCAGAAAGTGCTGGAAAAATTAAAGAAGCTTTTTTAGAAAATAAGATTAAAAAATTACCCCCACTTTTTCCTCGCCTGCAAAAGCTGAAAAATGATGATAAATAAAATTAAAATATATGAGCATTTTTGATTTAAGTTTAATCTTAGTTTTACTAGGTTTTGCCATCAATGGCCTTTTCAGAGGTTTGATAAAAATGATTGGAGCAATTTTAGCCTTTATTTTAGGAATTTTCTTTGCTAGTCGTCTTTATTTACCATTTTATGAATGGGGTTCTAATTATGTTTCTGGGCAAGAAAATATTTTAAAAATAATTTCTTTTATTATTCTGCTTTTATTAATCTCTAAACTAGTTGAATTACTTTTTGTTTTTTTGGAAAAAGTTTTCAAGCTCGCTGCCTTTATTCCTGGAACAAAATTAATTAATAATCTATTGGGGGCTGTTTTTGGTTTTATTTTAGGCTCTTTATTTTTAGGGGCAATTATTTATATTCTTTCTCGGTATTTAAACTTTGGCGGATCAATAACCAACTTAATTGAAGTCTCAAGCATTGCTAAGTTTTTACTCGGTGTAAATAATATTATTTTGCCATTACTTCCAAAAGCATTTAAAACAATTATCCCTTTTATTTATTAAAGACAATAAAAGTGCTAGAATTGTCTTGCGATTTGCTTAAAAGTCATTTTTTGATTAAAATGATTAAAGGTTTAGGTGAGGCTTAAGAGCCTGTTATTAAATTAATAAATATAAATCTATGAATACTTTAAATAATGATTTTGATCAGGGCTACGAAGATGCCAAGAATCTCGAGGAAAAATCTAGCTGCAATTCTAATTATTCAAAAAAAATAGTTCCAACCTTAGTTTTAGCTGTTTTAATTTTTGCTGGCGGTTTTTATTTTGGTTTAAACAATCAAGCTGATCCTTTTCGCTCAGTTGCTTATTATGGGGAAGACGAAGTGGTGGAAGAGGAAAAACTTGATTTTAATTTGTATTGGGAAGTTTGGGATAATGTTAAAACAAACTATGTTGATAAAAATAAAATTGAAGATAAGGATTTATTTTATGGCTCTTTAAGAGGTATAGCTGAGTCAACTGGGGATCCTTATACGATTTTCATGGATCCGGTTGAGACCAAAGAATTTAGTGATGATTTAGCCGGAACTTTTGAAGGAATTGGTGCTGAGATTGGTTTGAGAAATGATATTACCACTGTTATTGCTCCGCTTGATGATACTCCAGCTCAAAAAGCTGGGTTAAGATCTGGCGACAAAATTTACGCCGTTGATGATGCCCCAACAATTGGTTTAACAATTACTGAGGTCGTTAGAAAAATTAGAGGAGAGAAGGACACAAAGGTAAAATTAACAATTATTAGAGGCGATGAGAAGCCTTTTGATGTGGAGATTATCCGGGGAGTAATTGTTGTTAAAAGTGTAAAAACAGAGATGCGAGCGGATGGTGTTTATGTTTTGCGTCTTAGTAATTTTAATGATGATACCGAGCTTCTATTTAAGCAGGCGGTTGATGATATTTTAGTAAAACAACCAAGGGGTATAATTTTAGACTTAAGAAATAATCCAGGCGGCTATTTAGATACAGCGATTAATATTGCAAGTGAATGGATAGAGGATGGGGTAATTGTGGCTGAACAATTAAATAACAATCGTCGTAATGAATATCCTGCTCGTGGTCTAGCTCGATTAAAAGACTTTAAAACTGTGATTTTAGTTAATGGTGGTAGCGCTTCAGCCTCAGAAATTTTAGCTGGAGCTTTAAGAGATTATAGAAAAGCAACTTTAGTTGGTGAAACAACTTTTGGTAAAGGTTCGGTCCAGGCTTTAAAACCATTAAGTGACGGCTCTATTTTAAAGGTTACTATCTCTAAATGGTTAACCCCGGCTGGCGATTCTATTGATGAAAAGGGAATTGATCCAAATATTGAGGTTGAGTTAAGTGTTGAAGATGTAAATAATGATCTTGATCCACAAATGGATAAAGCCTTGGAAATTATTAAAAAATAATTTAAATATAAGAAAAAATTCTATGCCTAAAAAAATAATTTCAATTAAGGCCAATAACCCTAAATATATCTTTGTCGTTGGCGGAGTGATGTCGGGGGTTGGTAAGGGAGTAACGACCGCCTCAATCGGAAATATTTTACAAGCTCGCGGATATAATGTTAGTGCAATAAAAATGGATCCTTATATTAATGTAGATGCTGGAACAATGAATCCAATTGAACACGGTGAAGTTTTTGTAACTGAAGATGGCGATGAAACTGATCAAGACATTGGTAATTATGAGAGATTTTTAAATAAAAATATTTATCGGGAAAATTACATGACGACCGGTCGAATTTACCGAACGGTGATTGAAAAAGAAAGAAATTTAGAATATAAAGGTAAATGTGTTCAGGTTGTTCCTCATATTCCCCAAGAAATAAGAAGAAGAATTGATGTGGCTGTAGAAAAAACTAGCGCCGAAATAATGATAATTGAAATCGGTGGTACTGTTGGTGAATACGAAAATCTTTTATTTTTAGAGGCTGCTAGAGTCATGAAACTTTATAGTCCAAAAGATGTTTTATTCGTGATGGTTTCTTTTTTACCAATTCCTAGTAAATTAGGGGAGATGAAAACAAAACCAACTCAACATGCGGTTAGAAATTTGCAAGCCGCCGGTATTCAACCAGACTTTTTAGTTGCTAGAAGTGAGAGACCGCTTGATTTGGCCCGTAAAGAAAAACTATCTATTAATTGTAATGTTTCATCAGAAGCCGTTATTTCCGCTCCTGATATTGATTCTATCTATGATATTCCTTTAAATTTTGAAAAAGATAATTTAAGTTTAAGAATTTTAGAAAAATTAAATTTACCTGTCAGAAAAAAAGTTTTAGCTAACGATGACTGGAAGCAAATGGTTAAGAATTCAAAAATTAAAGATCCAGTTGTTAAAATTGGGATTGTTGGTAAATATTTTGCTAGCGGTGATTTTTCACTTGGTGATTCCTATATCTCTGTCTTAGAGGCAATAAAACATTCAGCCGCAGCTAATAAGGTTAAAGTTGAGATAACCTGGCTTTCAGCTGAAGAAGTTGAAATAAAAGGTGTAAATTACCTAAAACCTTATGATGGAATCATTATTCCTCAGGGTTGGGGTAGTCGTGGCTCAGAGGGTAAAATAAAAGCAATAAAATATTGTCGTGAAAATAAAGTTCCTTATTTTGGTCTTTGCTACGGAATGCAAATGGCTGTGATTGAATTTGCGAGAAATGTCGCTGGTTTAAAGGATGCTAATTCCGCTGAAGTTGATAATAAGACGAAAAATCCAGTAATTCATATTATGCCGGAACAAGTTGAATTGATTAAGAAAAAAGGTTATGGCGGCACAATTCGTCTTGGCGGCTGGCCTTGTGCTTTAAAATCTGGAACTCGTCTAGAAGAAGCTTATAAAAAAATGGGGGCGAAGAAAACTGTTAGCGAACGTCACCGTCATCGTTATGAGTTTAATAATGAATATCGAAAGATGTTTGAAGATCTAGGTTTAGTAATTTCTGGAACCTCGCCTGATAATAAAATTGTTGAGGCGGTTGAAATAAAAGATCATCCATTTTTTGTTGGCGTTCAATTTCACCCAGAATATATTTCACGGCCTTTAGTTCCGCACCCTTTATTTTTAGAGTTTATTAAGAGTTGTAAGAAAAAATAGAAACTCTTATATCAACTACAAAAAAAACCTTCAAGAAAATGAAGGTTTTTTTGTAATTCTTTTTTGTATTTAAAAATTACTTAGAAACTGGTTTAATTTTTTTCTCAGCTCTAGTAGCAATTCTTTTAGCGGCTCTAATTTTAATTTTACTCTTCTTAACAGAAACTCTAACAGTTTTACCTGGTTTTTTCATTGGGGTTTTCTTTTTCAAAACCGCTGTTACTGGCTTAACCCTTCCTTTAAATTCAGGCAAAACATTAACAATTGCGCAATCTTTTAAAGTATTATTGAACTTTCTCATTTTCTTATTAGAAAATTTAACAAAACCGTTTGCCATTGAAAAAAGTGTATCATCTTTGCCCTTTTTAACATTTAAGCCAGGGTGATACTTAGTTCCTCTTTGTCTGATAATAATCATTCCGGTTTTAGCCCAAGAGCCTTCACCGAGTTTAACGCCTAATCTTTTACCCGCTGAATCTCGTCCGAGGGAGGTAGAACCGGCGGCTTTCTTATGTGCCATATGTTTTCATTAACAAAATAAAGCCAAAAAGGCTAATATTTTGAATTAGATTTTAGTTCTTACTGATTAAATATAACAAAAGCTTAAATAATTGTCAACTGTTTGTAAAAAGCCTAAATTTAGCTTATTTTTAAAGCTAAAATGGTTTTATTTTTTTTCAAATGTGTTATAATAAATATGTAAAATATTAATTTATATTTATTATACAGAACTTAAAAAAACACTCAGTTTTAAGTTTCTTTTTAAATTTTATGATTAAAGTAGATCAGGAAAAATGCATTGGCTGCGGTCTTTGTGCTGGTAATTCGCCAGAAAATTTTGTTATAAACTCTAATGGTAAGGCAGAAGCTATTTCTCAGACAGTAAACGCCCTAGCTAAAGAAGCGGCTAAAGATTGTCCGGTCGGAGCAATCTCGGTTAAATAAATTATTATTTAATTTATAGATAGATAGTTGAACAAAACAATATGAAAGATGAAAAATTAGAGAAAATTGATTTAGATGACATTCAGTTACTAACAGCTGAAGCAACGAAATCTGTTATTTCTAAGAATAAGAATGAGATTGTAGTCGAATTAAAAACTAAAGGCCTTGAGCTTGAAAAAGATACAGTTAATCTAAGTTCTGAATCTGAAAAAGCGATAGACTTAAATAAAGTAGAAAAAGAAGAAAACGCTAAAGTTATAGTTCCGGAAAAAAAAGTGATTGAATTATCTGGCTTATCAGCTCAAAGTTCAACTACAGCAATACAAAAAAGAAGGGAAGAAGAAATTGATAAAATTTTAGCTGATGGTCTCGGTGATATTTTTTTGAAAATGACCCCTGTTAAACAAAAAGAATTTAAAATTAAGGGCGAAGAAACGGTAAAAAAAATTAGCCTACTTCTAAATGAAACGCTGGTTAGTGTTAATAAAATAGTTGAGTTAATTAAAAAATGGCTTAAACTTATTCCCGGAGTTAATAAATTCTTTTTAGAGCAAGAAACAAAATTAAAAGTTGATAAGATAATAAAAATGAAAAATAATTTTTAAGGCTTTATGCAAGACTTAAGTACAGCGGATTTAAATTTAATAAATCAAAGTAATTTTAATTTTGAGCCTATTTTGGTGATGCTGATTTTTTTTCTAGCTTTTATCTTTTTAGTTTTTTTAATCTTGCGAATAATGAGAAAATATTTGACTGGAACTCGTTATTTTAAACATAAGGTTTTTTTAGTTAAATTACCAAAAGAAAAGCCAGAAGATGATAAAAAAGATTTTTCTGTTCAACAGTTAATCGAAGAGATTGCTAAGGGTGAAACTATTTTTGCCTCAATCGGTGGACTTAAGGCACAAAGAGGTTTTAATCATTGGCTTTTTGGTCGAGATGATCATTTTTCTTTTGAAATTGTCGCCCTCTCCAATAAAATTGCTTTTTATGTTATTACCCCAGAAAAAGATGCTCGTTATATTGAGCAACAAATTCATGCTAACTATCCTGAAGCGGTCATTGATGAAGTTGAAGATTACAATATTTTTAAACCAGATAGCCAAGTAATGGCAGCTTATTTAAAAACTAAAAGAGACTTTATTTTTCCGATTAAAACTTATAAGGAGATGGGGACTGATCCGATGAATTCTTTGATTAATGTTTTATCTAAACTTGATAAGGATGAAAGCTTAGTAATTCAATATGTTGTCAGAAGCGCTTTTGGTTCTTGGCATAAACGAATTAGAAAAGTTGTAGAAAATATTAATAAAAGTGGCTCAATTTCTATAGGAATAAAGATGACAAATCCAGGCGCTCAATTTTTAAAATCTTTAGGGTTAGTTTTTGATTCCTTTGCTCCATCAAAAAAACCTGATGCTAGTCCGAAGGAAATAAAAAAACTAACCGTAGTTGAAGAGGAGATGGTTAAACATATTGAAGAAAAAAATGCTAAAGCCGGCCTTAACGTTAATATCAGAATTATTAGTTGCACTAAAAGCAAGGAAAAGGCTTCTATTTATCTTGATAATTTAAGTAATTCTTTTTCAGAATACAGTAACTTTAGCTATGGTAATGTTTTGGTTCGCTTAAATACTAAAAAACAAGCGTTAGATAAACAAATATCGGATTTTATTTATCGTCGTTTTAACGAAAGTCATAGTTTTCTTTTAAACACTGAAGAGTTAACTAGTCTTTTTCATTTTCCTCTAAAATCAACAGAAACACCAAATATTTTATGGCTTACTTCAAAGATTGCTCCAGCTCCAGCCGATGTTCCAACTGAAGGTATTATGCTCGGCACTAACGTTTATCGTGGAGTTAAAAAAGAAATAAGGATTAAGAGACAGGATAGACGTCGTCATACTTATTTAGTTGGTAAATCTGGAACCGGTAAGTCTGTCACCTTAAATAACATGGCAATTCAAGATATTCAAAACGGGGAAGGAGTTTGTGTTATTGATCCTAATGGTGATTTAATTCAAGATATTTTAGATAGAATTCCGCCAGAACGAGCTGAAGATGTTATTATTTTTTCTCCAGCTGATACAGAAAGACCACTGGGACTTAATTTACTTGACTATGATCCCGCTTATCCAGAACAAAAAGGTTTTGTTATCAATGAAATGATTGGAATTTTTGATAAATTATATGACTTAAAAGCAACTGGAGGCCCGATGTTTGAGCAATATATGCGTAATGCGATGATGTTGGTAATGGATGATATTGAAAGCGGTTCAACTTTAATGGAAATTTCAAAAGTTTTAGCTGATGAAAATTTTAGAAGATTAAAAATTAGTAAATGTAAAAATCAGACCGTGGTTGATTTTTGGACTAAAGAAGCGGAAAAGGCTGGCGGTGAGGCGGCCTTAGCTAATATGGTGCCTTATATCACCTCTAAGCTAACAGCTTTTATCTCTAATGACATGATGCGTCCGATTATTGGCCAGCAAAAAAGTTCTTTTAATATGCGTGATGTGATGGACAAGCAAAAAATATTGTTAATTGATTTACCTAAAGGTTTAATTGGCGAGATGAATGCTTATTTACTTGGTATGATTTTGGTTGGTAAAATTTTAATGGCCTCTTTATCAAGAACTGATATAAAGCCAGAAGATAGAAAAGATTTTTATCTTTATATCGATGAGTTTCAAAATTTTACAACCAATTCAATTTGCCAGATTTTATCAGAGGCAAGAAAATATGCTCTTAATTTAATTATTGCTCATCAGTACATCGGTCAGCTAACAAAAAATAATAACACTGAAATTAAAGACGCAATTTTTGGTAACGTTGGCACCATGATTAGTTTTAAAGTTGGCTCTGATGACGCTGCTTTTTTAATTAAAGATTTTGCTCCGACTTTCAATGAATATGATTTAGTTAATATTGAAAAGGGGATGTCCTGTATTAAGTTATTGGTCGACAATAGTTCAACTCGACCCTTTACGCTTAAAGGAATTTGGCCTCTTTTAGGAACTAAACATCCCCAGATGGCTGAAAGAATTAAGGCTCTTAGTCGTTTAAAATATGGTCAAAATTCAAAATTAGTTGAAGCAGAAATTAAGCGCCGAGCAGTTTAAAAATATTAAAGAAATTAAAGAAAACTATGTCAACTCTATATCGTGATTATCGTCCTAATAATTTTTTCGAGGTTTTAGGACAGAATCATATTAAATTAACTTTGCAAAATGAAATTTTAGCCAAGCATCTTGGCCATGCTTATTTATTTTGTGGACCACGCGCAGTTGGTAAAACAACAACAGCGAGAATTTTAGCTAAAGCGATAAATTGTTTGAATCGCAAAGATGATAGTTTTGAGCCTTGTAATGAATGTGATAATTGTTTATCAATTAAAAAAGGAAATAATCTTGATGTTTTAGAAATTGACGCTGCTTCTAATACCGGGGTTGATAATGTTAGAGAAAATATAATTTCTTTTTCTAGAATTGCCCCGAGCAATGGCAGGTATAAAGTTTTTATTATTGACGAGGTTCACATGTTATCGCTCCAAGCTTTTAACGCCCTACTTAAAATAATGGAAGAGCCTCCTACTTATGTTGTTTTTATCTTGTGCACCACAGAAATTCAAAAAGTGCCCGGCACTATAATTTCTCGTTGTGAGCGTTTTGATTTTAAAAAAATAAGTTTAGTTGAAACTTTAACAAAGTTAAGCCAAATAACACAAACGGAAGGAGTTAAAATTGATCGTGAAGTCTTAGAAGCAATTGCAAAGAAAAGTGGTGGTTATATGCGCGACGCTGAAAGTTTATTGGGGCAGATTCTTTCTATTGGCGGGAAGGTAATTAAAAAAGAACAAGCTGATTTAATTTTACCGCCAGCTAGTGATAGAGAAGCACTTAGTTTAATTAAAAATTTAAGCAAAAAAGATACGGCTAAAGCTTTTATTTTATTAAATAGTTTAAGTGATAGCGGTATTAATATGAAAAATTTTAATGCCGAATTAATCGCGATTTCTCGTCGTTTATTGCTTGATAAAATTAGTCCGGGCTTAAGTGATAGTCTTGGTCTTGATTTAGGAGAAACAATAGAAAAAGATTTATTACAAGTATCAGCTCTTTTAAATGAAGAAGAAATAATTTTTCTCATTAAAAAGTTTATGATAGCCAGCTCCGATAACAGAAGTCAAAACATTCCACAATTACCATTAGAAATTGCTATTGCCGAAATTTGTCTTGGTTTAAAAGATGGGGTTGATTCAGATGGGGCTGGAGATAATAAGCCTAAGCAAGTTGTGAATAAGCTAATCACGACTAATTTAAAAAGTGATAATTTTAGTCAAAGTAATGTTTTAAAGAAAGACTTAGTTCAAGAGCAAAAACCAGAAACTAAAGCTTTAAACATTGTTTTAGAAAATTTATCGCAAGCAGAAGTTTATGCCAAGTGGCCAGAATTTTTAGTTAAAATTAAAAATCACAACCATTCTTTATCATTTGTGATGCAAAGTTGTCACCCTCAAGCAATTATAGATTCCTGCCTTTCCTTAGCCTTTAAATATAAGTTTCACCAAAACCGAGTTAATGAAAATGATATTAGAACAATTGTTAAAAATGTTTTGGCTGAAGTTTATGGTACCGGACTTGACTTTAAGACGGAAATTGACGAAAATTTAAAGATTGGCTCTGGCTCAGAAATTGGAGCAGAAATTGATAGCTCCGAAACCCCAATCATCCCTCAAACAGAAAAAACAGAAGAAAAAAAACAACCAGAAGATGCCCTGGGAAATTTATTAAATGCTTTCGGTGGGGAAGTAATCAATTAGAATTTAAAAGAATTTTATAATAAAATTATATGTTGGATTTAAAAATTATCAGAGAAAACCCGAAATTAGTTGAAGATAATTCTCGCAATCGTTTAGCGCCGGTAAATATTTCTGATTTTTTAAAATTAGATGAGGAAATTAGAACCCTTAAAGTTAAGGCTGAAGAATTAAGAGCGGAGAGAAATCGTTATTCAAAAACAAAACCCGACCAAGAAATAATTGCTAAGATGAAAAAGTTGGGCGAAGATTTAAAAGCTGATGAAGAAAATTTGGCTTTGAAAGAGGACGAATTCAAAAAAATTCACGCGAGTATTCCGAACTTAAGTCATAGAGATGTTAAAGTTAGTGATGATGAAAATGATAATCCGATTATTGGTCAATTTGGCGAAGTTAAAAAATTTGATTTTAAAGCCCTTGACCATGTTGAATTAGCAAACCAGCTAGATTTAATTGAGTTTGAAAGAGCAACGAAAGTTAGCGGGGCAAAATTTTATTATTTAAAAAATGATTTAGCTTTACTTGAATTTGCTTTAATCCAATACGCTTTAGAGATTTTAGTTAAAAAGGGGTTTGGTATTTTTACTAGTCCAGATTTAGCTAAAAAAGAAGTACTTGAAGGGCTAGGCTTTAATCCGCGAGGCGATTCAACTCAAGTCTATAGTATTGAAAATTCTGATCTTTGTTTAATTGGTACGGCTGAAATTACTTTAGGCGGTTTACATAAAGACGAAATTTTAGAAGAACAAGATTTACCAAAAAAATATGCCGCCGTTTCCCACTGTTTTAGAACTGAGGCTGGTTCTTATTCAAAATTTTCTAAAGGAATTTTTCGTGTCCATCAATTCACAAAAATAGAAATGTTCCAATTTGTAAAACCAGAAGATTCAGAAAAGGCTCACGAAGAATTATTAGAAATTGAAAAAGAAATATTTTCTGGACTTGGTTTAACTTTCAGGATCGTTGATCATTGTACGGCTGATTTAGGGGCGCCTTCAATGAGAACTTTTGATCTTGAAGCCTGGATGCCGGGTAAGCCAAATAATGACGGTACTGACGGCGATTGGGCTGAAGTAACTTCTGCTTCAAATTGTGGTGATTATCAGGCACGTGGCCTCAATATTAAATTTAAACGCGAAAACGGAGATAAAGAATTTGTTTATACTCTAAACGGAACGGCTATCGCTATTACGCGTTGTTTAATTGCAATCTTAGAAAATTATCAAGAAAAAGATGGCTCAATTTTTATTCCAGAAGTGTTAAGAAAATATTTTTCTGATTCTAAAGAAAGAATAGTAAAAAAATAAAAATGATAAATTTTTTTCAAAAAATATTATATACTGCTTTTTTATTATTAATTATTTTTAATTTTACAAATCAAGCCCAAGCCAGTATAGAAGTAAAAAATACTTTTCCACGCTTAGCTAATTATTTTTTGAAATGGGAAATAAGCGACTATGAGGCGGAAAGTTTAGCTAAGTGGGATCTTTTAATTCTTGATATGGAAGTTCAGGAAAATAGCCCCGAAGCTTTAAAAAAAATTAGAAGACTTAATCCTGATGTTATTATTTTAGCCTATATTACCGCTCAAGAAATAATGGATGATTTTAAATATTATCATCTCGCTCATTTACGACCAAAATTAAAAGAGGGAATTAATGATTCTTGGTACTTAAAGGATGAGGGTGGTAATAAAATTAGTAATTGGCCCGGAACTTATATGCTTAATTTAAGTAATAAGTCACAAACCAATCAAAGAGGGCAAAGGTTTAATGATTATTTACCAGAGTTCGTTGCTAATAATATCAAAGCCGCTGGTCTTTGGGACGGTGTTTTCTATGATAATACTTGGGGCGACTTAGCCTGGGTAAATAAAACTGACATTGATTTAGATAATGATGGGTGCCGAGAAACTACAACTGAGATGAATAGTCTTTGGGCCGAGGGATTTAAAAAAATGTTAGATAAAACAAGAACTTTGGTTGGTCCTGATTTTTTAATTATTGGTAATGGTAAAATTTATGAACCATATCAATCAACATTAAATGGAATGATGTTCGAAAATTTTCCGGCTTTTTGGGAAGGTGATGGGATTTGGGCGAGCTCGATGAATAATTATTTAAAACTACCAAGTCTTAATACTAGCCCGTCGCTATCAATTATTAACACTTATAATAAAGATCAAAACAATTTTGAATTGATGCGTTTTGGTTTAAGTAGTACCCTTTTAGGTGATGGTTTTTTTAGTTATGACTACGACACAACGAACCATGCCCAGCTTTGGTGGTATGATGAATATGATATTAATTTAGGTCGGGCTAATTCTCAAGCTTATAATCTTTTAAATAATTCTAAGATAATTAATAATTCCGTATTCCGTCGCGATTTTGAGGATGCTAGTGTTTTTGTTAATGCTAGTTCAAAAAGAGAAATTAAGATTTTTTCTCAAGAGAGTTTTTCTAAACCAAAAGGAAACCAGGATTCAGACTTTAATAATGGAGAAAGAATTAATTTTCTAGAGTTACAACCAAATACTGGGGCAATTTTAATAAAAAATGATAAAGCAATCAAGAATTCAACTTTTACTAATGGTTATTTTTATCGTTTTCTTGATGGCAAGGGAACACAAATAAAGCCAGCCACTTTTTCTTTTTTAAGCGCCTATCCTGGTTCAGCGGAAATAATAGCTTTAACTAATAATAATTTCGAAGACACAATTATTAGTGCTAGTGCTGGATTAATAAAAGTTAATGGTAATGGTCATAATCATTCTTTTAGACCTTTTCCTTTATTTAAAAATGGTCTAAGTTTAGCGGTTAGTCATAAAAACGGTTTTCTTGATAAAATTGTGGTTGGGCCGGGGCAGGGCGGTGGGCCTCAAGTTTTAGTTTTTAGTGCTAAAGGGAAATTAGAAGGAAACTTTTTTGCCTATGATAAAAATTTAAGAACCGGAGTTAATGTTGCAGCTGTTGATTTAGATGGTGATGGTAAAGTAGAAATAATCACTACTCCTGGACGGGGAACTGAACCATTAGTTAAGATTTTTTCTTTAGGTGGTGAGCTAAAATTTAGTTTTTTAGCCTATGATAAAAATTTTAGAGGCGGAGTTAGTTTAGCCGCTGGTGATATGAATCTTGACGGTAAAGTGGAAATAGTTACTATTCCTAGTTCTGGCGGCGGCCCTCATGTTAGAGTTTTTAATCATCAAGGCAAGGTTGTTGGCGGTTTCTTTGCTTATAGTCAAGACCAAAGAGATAAATTTGAAATATCTTTAAGCGATATTAATGATGATGGAAATCTTGAAATTCTTGTCGGTCGACAAAATCCTTATTAAAATTAAAAGTAAATATATGTTTAATTTTAGACGCAGAGCTAAAAACCGTTGGTTAAAATATTATAGCAAAAGTCGTTGGCCAATTATCGTTGACATTGCTTCTGTTTTTACTGTTTTTGGTCTTTTAGTTTTATTTTTAAGTCTTTATTTCTATAATCCGCAAATATTAATTGGTCCTAATTATCAAAAAGATAAACCAATTAAGCCTGATGATTCTTATGTTATAGATTTAGACAATCCACCGCTTGAAACTAAAATGGTTTTTAAAAATTTAAGCTTAAACGAATCAAATCGAGTGGCCCAACTAGAAGTAGAATTAAATAATAATTCACCACTTGAAATAAAAGATTTAAAAATAAGAATTACTTCAGTTAATAATAATCTTTCTCTTAGAGATATTTATCCAGAACTAGATGAGATTGAGGGCGTAAAGTTTATTAATAATAATGAATTAATAATTAATTCTCTGAATACCGAAGAACAAAAAAAAATACTATTAAATTTACAATTTTTTTGGTCTGATTTTGGTGGCAAAAAAGCTAATTTAAAAATTGAAACTGAATATATTATTAAGGATCAGCTTATTAAAAAATTTACTATTATTGAGAGCCCAATAATTGAAAGTCAACTTGAAGCTAGGGCAATTATGCTTTATACTGGTAATAATGGTGATAAACTTGGACTCGGGCCAATACCGCCAATCGTCGGCCTACCAACTAATTATTGGTTATTTTTTGAAGTCAATAATTTTGGTGATGTTAAAAATGTTATTATGACAGGCCATTTACCGCTTGGTGTTAATTTTACCGATAGACACTCTCTTTTAGATGGTGGTTTCAGTTATGATAGTGATAACAGATTGATTATTTGGAGGCTTGATGAAATTAAAGACGGGGAAGATGGTTTGCGTCTTGGGGTTGAATTGCAATTTATCCCCGAAGAAAGTCAAATTAACTCAAGCCCAAACTTAATTGAAAATATTGAATATTTTGCTAAAGACCCATATAGCGGCAGGACTTTATCAGGAACAATTGGTTCAATTAACACAAACTTGCCCGACGATAGGTTTAATAAAAATTTAGGAGAGATTAAGGCTTCTGAGGAATATTAAGAATTGTTATGTTAAATTTTTTAAGAAAATTAATAAAGCCAAAATATGAAGCGATGAATATCGTTGAAATTAAAGCTGATAATATTTTAGCCAATTTTTCTTATTTAAAAAATCTGAAGCCGGAGGCCGAAATAATTCCCGTGTTGAAATCAAATGCTTATGGTCACGGTCTGAAAGAAGTTTGCCAAATTTTAAATCGTTCTCAGGCAAAAATTATTGCGGTTGATTCTTATCCCGAAGCTCAAATCGCTTATAATTATTTTAAGGGCAAAGTTCTAATCTTAGGTGAGATGCCACTAAATGTTTATTCTTATTGTAAATTAAAACGCACTGAGTTCGTTGTTTACAGACAAGAGACCTTAAAAGAATTATCCCATTACGGTAAGAAAGCTAAAATTCATTTATTTTTTAATTCTGGGATGAACCGGGAAGGGGTTGATGATTTGGCTGAATTTATTGATAATAATTTTGAAGATTTAAATAAAGTTGATTTAGTTGGATTTTGCTCTCATTTAGCTTCAGCCGATGAATTAGATTCCACATTACTTAAACAACAGGAAGACTCTTTTCTTAAAGCTCTAGAGCTTTTAAAAACAAAAGGTTTTAATCCTAAATATATTCACCTTGGTAATTCAGCTGGCATTTTCTCACTTAACAACTCAGTTTACACCGCCTTTAGGTCTGGTTTAGCTTTTTACGGTTATAATCCTTTTACTGAAAAAAAAATACCGAGGCTTAAACCAGCCTTAGAAATAAAAAGCACAATTTTAAAAATAACTAATTTAGAAGCAGGCCAAAGTGTGTCTTACAATGAAAGTTATGTTGCCACAAAAAAAACAAAAATCGCTCTAATACCTTTTGGCTATTTTGAGGGTTTAGATAGAAGATTGTCTAAACAGGCTTATTTTGAAATAATTAATAATGAAAAAAAGACTTTTGTTAAGCTCGCCGGAAATGTTTGCATGAACTTAAGTTGTCTTGATTTAGAAAATAATGATGTTCAGGTAGGAGCAAGCGTAAAAATTATTTCCTCAAATCAGAATGAATTAAATTCATTAGAAAATATTAGTCATCTTGGTGGAGGAATTTATGAAACTTTAATAAGAATCCAGGCAAATATAAGAAGAAAGATCCTATGAACAGACAAAGAACTAGCATTAAAAAAATAAAACAAGATTATCAAGCAAAAAAACTTGCTAATCCTTTTTTCAGAAAAAAAGAAAAAAAACCAGAAAGGCTTTTTTTAAGAAGATTTAAATTAGTAAGTCTATTACTTTTAACCGCTTTCTTATTTTGGTTTTTTACTTGTTCTAGTTGGTGGAAAATTACTGAAGTTGAAGTAAGGGGCCTTGAGAGATTAAATACCAACTTAATTAAGACGGAATTAGCTTCATCATTTGAATCTAAAAGTATTCTTATTTTTAAGCAACAAAATATTTTTCTTTTTAATAAGGATGCGTCCGCCGAAAGACTTAAAAGTAAATTTAATTTAGCCGACATTAAAATAAAGAAACGTTGGCCACGAAAATTAATTGTTGAAATTAATGAAAGACCTTACGCCTTTATTTATTATGAAGAAGGGAAATATTATTTTTCATCGGCTGATAACTATTTAATGACAGAAATTACTTTTCAAGAAAATGAGCCGGAAGAAATTAGTTTAATCACTAAAACTAGGGATGCTAGTGCTCTTGGCGTTGAAAATGGTGAGCTCATTGATATTAGTGAAACTGAAAGGGAAGAGCTCTCTACGAGCTCCCTAAAGGCTAATATTATCGCTCCAGATGCTAGTGTCCAGTTATTAGAAGGGGGAAACTTAAATAATGGTCTTGGTCTTACAAGTATTAGCCCAAGTGAAAAAGAAAAATATTTTATTATTGAAAATAAAAATAATGATAGCTTAATTAGGAGTGATGGAAAAATTAAGTTAAGTGAAAAATATTTAGCTTTTATTTTTAATTTAAACGGGGAACTAAAGCTTTATAATTTTCAACTTGATAGATTTATTATTGCCGATCAGTATTATAACTCCGTTTTTGCTAAGATTCTTGATGGACCACAAATATACTTTAATGTCAATAATGAAATAAAAGGTCAATTAGACAACTTAATGCTTGTCAAAAATAACAAAATAAAGGATAATTTCAATAGACTAGAGTATATTGATTTGCGTTATGGTGATAAAATCTATTTTTATCCAGAAAATATAACAGAACCATTAAGTCAATAAAATTATTAAATTTTTTAATTAAAAACGTATGGAGGCTCTATTTAAATTTTTCTTTGGTTTAGCAATTTTTGTTTATTCTTTGATCTCAGTCGGCTTTTTCTTCTTAATTATTAAAATTATTTTATTAACCAGTCCTGAGGTTAGATTCATGGGCTTAGTTATTAGTTATTATTAAATTAGAATAAAATTTAAGACTAGTAAATTTAATAGTTTTCAAGAGTCGCCAATTTGGGGACAGTTGAAACTAATAACTAATAACTAATAACTTATAGCTTTAGGGTATAACACTAATATATAAGGAGGCTTGACCTCTTTTTTAGATATGTTATAATGGAGTATAAGGGTTATTATACTCAGTTAATATATTTGAGTTAATTAAGCTATTATGACTAATATTAGCAAAAAGAATAAAAAAAACCAGGGCTCTAAAATGCCCCAGGACGAATCTAAAGGTACTGAGATACATCTTCCTAAAGAAAAAAACTTAAGCTTACCGCTTCAGGAAGAATTTCTTTTAGACCTTAAGGTTAATAATTATTCTTTAGAAACTATTTATAATTACGAGAGAGATCTAAGTGTCTTTGAATATTTTTTAAAAGAAAATCAAATAAATTTTAGAAAATTAACAAAAACTGATATTTTAAATTATAAAGCCTTTCTTACCTCAATTGACAGAAAAACTCCTAACCATGAACTAGGTGAAAAAAGACTTGGCGCTTATTCTCTTAACCGCATGCTTTCAGTTTTAAGAAGTTATTTTAAATATTTAATTGAAATGGATTTTCCGACTCCAGTACCGCCTGATGCAATTAAAATGATTAAAACCATAAAAAAGAAATCTCAGGTTGGTGAGCTTGAAGAAATTATAAAATTAATTGAGTTTCCTACCAAAATTGAAAAAAACGACCTAGTTGGCTTAAGAAATAGGGCTATGCTTGAAGTTCTCTTCTCTACTGGAATGAGAATTTCTGAGTTAATTAACCTAAAAATAGCTCAAATAGACAAAGCTGGGCGTATTTTTGTGCTAGGTAAAGGTAAAAAAGAGAGATTTGTCTATTTAACCCCGAGAGCCTATAAGATAATTAATGAGTATTTTGGTTTTAGACACGATGATTCCCCTTTTGCTTTTATTCCTTATAAAGGTGTTAATGCTAGTGATTTAAAAAATAAAAAAATTTCTACCAATTATTTACAAGCAAAAATTAAACAGTACCGAGAAATTTTAGGAATTAATGTGCCGGTCTCAGCTCACTCTTTAAGACACGGCTTTGCTACTTATTTAGCCGAGGCTGGAGCTAATCCCGCTGCTATTCAGGTTTTATTAGGTCATGAGTCGCTTGATACAACTACTCGTTATGTCCACGCTTCAGATCATTACGCTCAAGAAATGCAAAGAAAATTCCATCCACTTAAGTATTAAGGTAAATAATTCTCCGGATTAACCGGTAGACCATTAAGGCGAACTTCAAAGTGAAGATGAGGACCGGTTGAGAAACGACCAGCGCCAGTTGTCCCAGGGGTACCACCAGTTTTTCCAATTGCTTGACCTTGAGAAACGTATTGATCCTGGGTTACATAAGCGGCAGAAACGTGACCATATACGGTTGAAAGTCCGCCAGCGTGAATTAACATGATGTATGAATAATCTTTACTACCATCAAATTTTACCCTAGCAACATAGCCATCAGCGGCGGCCGTGATGGTACTTCCCTGTTTAGCGCGAATATCAACGGCTGGGTGTTCACCAATAATATTTTTATATGGATAGCTAGCGTCATAAAAACCTGCAGTAATTACATTTTTAGGAACAGGCCAGGCAATTGTTGTCCCGCCACTCTCGAGCTTTTCCTTATCTTTTTCCGACATTTTTCGACGGATTAATTGCTCAGCGTTAGCAATATCGCGCTCAGCTTGTTGTTGTTGACGTTTAGCTTCTTGGAGTAAGGTTTGGTATTGTTTTTCTGAAGATTTTGTTTCCTCTAAAATATATTCTTTATTTTCCTGTTCATAAGCTAAACTCAATTTCCTATTTTCTAATTGAGAGCGAAGACTTAAAAGCTCTTTATTCTTATCTTCAAGTGATAATTTATTTTCTTCAAGTTTTAATTTATCATATTTTAGCTGATTTACACTTTCTCCAATTTCTCGATTCGTATCACTTAAATATTTATTTGCATTTAAAAAACTCGCTAAAGAATCATTTAATAACAACATCTCCAGGGTTGTTACTTTGTCTTGTTTATAAACTAATTTTAATAAATTGGATATATGACTCTTTCTTTCTTCAATTTTTTTATCTAAATTATCACTATCAAGTTTAACTTTTTTAATTTCCAAGGCAGTTTTATCAATTTCAATATTAGTTGACTCAATATCAAGAGCTGATTTAGCTAAACGATTTTCAATTATTTGTAGTTGATTATTTAAAGAAACTCTATCCTTAATTCTTGCCTCAATTTCTCTTTGATATTGTGCTTGTTTAGCTTTAATGTCATCAATTTGTTGTTTTTGATTTTGAATTCTTAAATTTAAGCCCTGTATTTCTTGGTCAATTAAGTCATTATTTGCTAAACTATTTGGTAAAAAAGCAAAAAACAAAAAGCCCAAAACTGGGATACTTAAAGCAATAAAAATTTTATTTTTCATCGTCATATTTATAACAATATTATAACATTTTTCAAAATTTCTGTAAATTAAGAACTTCTTTAATTCTTTTAATACTTTCTTCCTTGCCAATAACCCAAGCAATTTCAAAAGGGCTCGGACTATTTTTTAAGCCACTTAAGGCTGTTCTTAAGGGCCAAAGATAATCTCCGTTTCTTCCCTCTTTTTCCCTTTTCACCCATCCCAAAACTTCTTCTTCTAAATTTTCTTTAGTCCAAAAATTTTCCTCAATCTTAGCAATAAAATCTAAAATCTCAGCTAAATTATTTTTAGCTGTTTCTAAAGTATTATTTTTCCAAACAATTAAATTTTCTTCTGCTTCTATTTTTTCAAAGAAAAAACTTAAAGCCTCGGGACTATCGCTAAGTTTTTTAAGACGATCACGGGCAATTAAAAAAGCCCTTTCTAATTTTTCTCCTTCGGTTGGCAGGTTAGCTTCAATTAAATATGGCCTAGCTAAATCAATCAGCTCTTTTTCCGACTTCTGCCTTAAATAATAAGCGTTAAAAAAATCTAATTTTTCTAAATCAAAAATTGCGGGTGATGAACCAAGTCCAGAAATAGAAAAGTCATTTTTTAATTCTTCAATTGATAAAATCTCTTTGTCTCCTTGTGGATGCCAACCTAATAAGGCACAAAAATTAATGATGGCCTCCTTAATGTAACCCTTAGCCCGATAATCTTCAACAAAAACGTCGCCTTGACGCTTACTTAATTTACCACCACCCTTGTTTAATAGTAATGGTAAATGAATAAATTTTGGCGCCTGCCAATTAAAAGCTTCATAAAGCAAAATATTTTTTGGAAAAGATGAAAGCCATTCATCACCTCGAGTAACGTGAGATATTTTCATTAAATGGTCATCAATAACATTAGCGAATTGATAAGTTGGGACTCCATTAGATTTAATTAAAACTTGGTCATCTAAATCATGGGCTTGAAAAATAATTTCTCCACGAAGTTCGTCAATAACTTTAACTTCACCGGCAAGAGGAATTTTTTGGCGAATAACAAATTTTTCTCCAGCCTCAACCCGCTTCAATGATTCTTCCGGACTTAAATCACGACAAGCCCTGTTGTAACGAGGCGGCAGTTTAGCTTCAGCTTGATCATTTCTCATTTTTTCTAAAAGCTCAGAGCTACAAAAACAACGGTAAGCTTTGCCTTGAGCTAAAAGTTCATCGCTATATTTTTGATAAATATCAAATCTTTGGCTTTGAATATAGGGAGCGAGCTCACCACCAATCCCTGGACCCTCATCAAATTCTATCCCAGCCCAAGTTAAAATTTCTAATAAACTTTTAACTGCGCCCTCGACTTCTCTTTTTTCATCCGTATCTTCAATTCTTAAAATAAATTTTCCGCCCTGACTTTTAGCAATTAAATAACCAAAAAGAGCAGTTCTAAGATTTCCAATATGCAAAAAGCCAGTCGGCGAAGGAGCAAAGCGTAGGCGAATTTCTTGATTATCTTGTTTCATATATTGTTATTTAATTTAATCTTTAATAAGTCTCAATTTCTCTAAAAATATTTTCCCGGATTTTTTTCTTCTTTCGTTAATAACTTCAAGAAAATCACCTTCTTTTACCCATTTAAAATTAAGGTGTTCCCAGTGATTTATTTTTACCTCCTCATCATCACCCTTAAATTCAGCAATTAATAACCCTTGTTTTTGACCTTTATACTCAAATTTATAGCTAAATTTCAAACGATCACTTTCAATTACAGTTGGCGGGAAGCTATACTTAAATAAATTTTTATAAGTCGCCTTAATTTTAAAATTATCAGTATTTAATTCTTCATTTAATTCTCGACGTCCAGCCACAGCTAAACTCTCGCCATCAGTTCCCCCTTGAGGAATTTGCCAATGGCCTGGTTCATCTTCCCGCTCAACAATTAAAATAAATTTTTCATTATTAACCCCATCTCCAGTTTTTTTATAAAGCAAGCAAGCAACATTAGGACGATAAAAATAATGTTTTAAATAAGCACTTAAAACTTTAAAACTAAAAACAAAGACTGCTCGATAAATTCGTTTCAATCTTTTTGGTTGTAAAATTAAGCGCCATAACCACTCTAAACCTAGACGACGAAAAGTTAAAGGAGCGCGTTGTAATTTTTCAGTTATAAAATCAAAGCTTCCACCGACAGGAAGAGCTAAACGAAGACTAGTAATTTTTTTATAATTATGAAAAATAAATTTTTCTTGATAAGGAGAGCCGGAAGTAGAAAACATTATTTTTGGAGAAAAGTTATTTATTTGTGCTAAAATTTCAGGATTTAAGGAAGGACTTCTATCTAAATCTAAGACTAAAAAAATAAGTTCTGGATATTTTTCTTTTAAAGCTAATTCTAAATCAAATTTTTTAGATAAGCCGTCACGCCAATTAGCAATAAAAACTTTTTCTTTTAATTTTTCAGCCCGCGCTAATAATTTTGGTGTTAAATCAGAGCCACTAATTATCGAAATTTTTTTTCCTTCTAAAAATCCGGCCAACCTTAAACCAAAACCATCAGCGGGAGCTAAATCGGCTTTATTTAAAATATAAAAAAGTTCTTCATCTTTATGAGCTAATAAAATCATTTCTGGATTAGGAGTTACTAAATATCTTGACTCATTGGAATTTAAAAATTCCTCAAGCTTATTATCAAGTTCTCGAGTCTTATAATCACTTATTTTTATTCCCAAAACAAAAGCCATGTGTTATAATTATTACAAACTTATTATAGCCTAAAAATAGGCTAAAGTCAAAGAAGAAATAAAAAATTATGTCTAGTTATAAACGTATCTCAGAAAGAATTGAGGAATTAAGAATTGATAATCCTCGCAACGCTACTAGCGGTCTTCGCTGGGTTAATGTTAATAATGCGGGTAAGGCTGAGATTAATTATCTCCGTAAAAATTATAATTTTGATTTAGCTCATCTTCGCTCAATCGCCGCTTCAATCCTTTCACAAAGACCAAAAATTTTTCGCGGATCTAAATACTTATTTTTAATTCTCCATTTCCCATCCATTAAAGATGGGCGTATTTTCTCGGCTGAAGTTGATTTTTTTATTGGGCACGGATTTTTAGTTAGTGCTCATAACAATAATCTATCAGCTTTAAATCAATTTTTCAGTATTAGTAAAAAGGATCCAAATTCTCTCGCCTCGTATCATATCGAATCCTCAGCAATCTTACTTCATGAAATTTTAGGCAATTTAATAAATGATTGTTATCGCTTACTTGATGAAAATAGTTTAGAAATTAAACATGTTGAAGAATTAATTTTTTCAAGAAAACAAAAATCAGCCGTAGAAAAAATTTTGCTTTTAAGACGGAATATTATTAATATCCGTAAAATAATGCAAAACCATAAAAACATTTTGAAAGAGTTAAGTGATATGAAAAGTAGTCTAGTTGATAAATCGGTGATAAAAGAATCATATAATAAATTAGTTGAGGATTCAAAAAGACTTTGGGAGATGCTTGATAATCAAAATGAAATGATTGAAGTTTTAAATAATACCAATGAATCACTGACTAATACCCAGATGAACACCATCATGAAAACTTTAACCGTCTTTTCAGTTATTGTCTTTCCACTTAACCTTTTGGCCGCAATTTTCGGGATGAACGCCCTGAGAATGCCTTTGGTAGAACATCAGTATGGTTTCTGGTTAATTGTTGCCTTGATGATATTAGGCGCTTTGTTTATGTTAGCTATTTTTAAATGGAAGAGATGGATTTAAAGTTTTTGATTTATTTTAAATAATAAAATAAGCCATCAGTCGATGGACTAATGGCTTTTTATTTTTAGCAACTAAGATTTATATCTCGGCCACTGAGAGTCGTAATGCATCGTTCACCTGATTATAGAAGCTCGAAAGCTTCATATTCGAGGTATAAACTGTGGGGCTATTTTTATTAGCCCCGTAACGGAAGTGTAATATACTTCCAGCCACTGTTGAAAGTGAAAGGTTATATGATCCCCATTCTGGAAATCCAGTAACTTTGGTCACGGCAATAGGGGTAGAATAAGTCCCGTCCGCATTTCTTTTTGTGACGAAGGAATTCGTCGTAACTTCTTCATTAAACTTAAAGAAAAATGTCGCTGTCCCGTTTCCATTGTTGCTAAAACGGAAATACATGTCTCCGGTATTACCAGGATGAAGATATTGCCCATCTCCTAAGGGAACAATTTTTGTTCCATCAAATAAGAAGTGAGCCAGTCCAGGATTTTCGGCTTTCCTTACAAATTTTGAACCGCTTAAATTGGCCCAGATATTGTCTCCATATACGAGAGCAATACTGTGTTCACCAACTTCTAATGAAAGTTTCAAGGCGATGTACTGACCGCCGTCTGTTTTTTTCTCGGGCTTACCATCAACTATTACATAATGATAATCGGTTTCTGCAATTTTCTTCAGAATCCAATTGCTCACAGTTCCATTGTAGAAAAACTCATTTTTAGTTGCCTCCGACACGCGCTCCTTAGAAAACAGAATGGTAACATCCGCCTTGTTTCCGCTAATGTTACTAACGAAAGTTCGAACTGGATCAGTTTCGTCCAAGTCTATTACAGAAATTATCGTAAAAGTTTTTTTCACTGAATTTCCATCAGTAAAATAAACTTCAACCTCAAGGGGAATTTCCCCTAAAGTAGCGGTTTGATATACTATCTCGGAGCCATTATATGTTGCTCCTTCAATTTTCCAAACCGCGGTTTGGATTTCCTTTCCGGATTGACTGGAAAGACTTAACCAAGCTTTTAGATTCGCCTGGATGTAAACATCCTCGGCATCAGATGAAAAACTCCCCGATTTAAGGATTAGGTCGCCTCCCTCAAATTCGCCCTCATCATAAGGCGCGGTCCATTCACACGAGCTAACTAAGCTCAAAAACAACATTGCAAAAACAAAATAAATAATTTTTTTCATTTTTTCTTACCCCTTTTTTGGGGCCTCCTTTTTTAATTATTATTGATTATTAATTATTAATTCTCTCTATCTTTATTCAGTTTTAAAAGTACTTTTATTATTTAAAATTTTTTCAAATTTTTTATTTAATATTTTTAAAACTTTTCTAAACTATTTTGGTAAAGTTTTAAAATCCTTTGGCTGACATCCTCCCAATTAAACACTTCCATAGCTCTCACTTTAGCACGTTGCCCCATATCTTTAGCTTCATCATTTCGTTTTAAAATTCTTTCTAATTTTAAAGCCAAATCTTCTTCATCTTTAGTTTGGAAATAATAAGCCGTATTAGCTCCGGCTTCTCGATTAGCACTAATATCGCTAGCTAAAATAGGTAGCCCGTAAGCCATCGCTTCAAGCATTGAAATTGACAAACCCTCAGTTTCAGAAGATTGAACAAATAAACCAGCTCCAGCATAAAGCGCGGCTAAATTAGCCCCACTATGATTTCCACTAAAGATAATATCTTTATCAGCTCCAGCTAATTTTTTTAATTCTTCCCCATATTCGCCCTCACCAACAATAACTAATTTCATCTCAGCCGCAATAAGATTGGTTGATTTTAATTTTTTAAAAACTTTAATTAAATATTGGATCCCCTTTAACTTAATTAAACGAGAAACTGAAATAATATATTTCCCTTTCTCAAGTCCAAGATTATCTAAGATACTAAAATCATGAGCTTCTTGAACTAAAGCTCCGTTTGGAATAATAATGCTATCGCGGCCATGCTTTTGATATAAATAGTCGCGCATTAAAGCGGTTAAAACAATAATTTCATCAGCATATTTAACCATTATTTTTTCACCAAGCTTTAACATGGATTTTGCAAAAACCCCCCATTTCTCATTTCCATA
>Ga0100378_1000161_pt1 | contig 75063 bp, 69 predicted proteins | sample CryGeymeta201502_FD_81535 | JGI IMG/M metagenome (GOLD analysis project Ga0100378, IMG submission 81535) | Groundwater microbial communities from Crystal Geyser aquifers in Utah, USA - Crystal Geyser metaG 2015-02 | ecosystem: Environmental > Aquatic > Deep subsurface > Groundwater | place: USA... | reverse complement strand
GTTGTGGTAAATAAAAGCGAGCGAAAATAAGAAACTCAATCTGAGTAGGATCTGTTATCTTTTCTTCAAGTGACTTCCCGCCTTGTGGTTCACAATTAGATTGAAGAAAAATAATAAAGAGTGAAAATAATTTAAGGAATAGAAAATGCTTAATCTTTAAAGTTTTCATACTTGATTAACCCCTCTGGCGATCAGTTCTTCATTCCCCTTTTGGCGAATGCCTTTTCCCCTACCCATGATCGAGAAAGGCTTCGGTATTCCGTTATCGGGGTCCATATAATCAATTATAAAGCGAATCATAACTATAACAATGTGATATTATATTTGAAAATCTGTCAAGAGTTAATATAGATAACTCTATAACAAGAGATATATTTTATTAAATGCTGTAATTATAATTTGTATAATACTTTCATAACTTACCTTTGGGGACATATTTATGCCTTCGTTGATTCATTGGACAAATTGTCTGGTGGACTTGGATAAAATAGATTGTTAGAATACTTAAGCTATCGCTTCATCTTTTTGTAATTTTCAAAATTAAGAACCTTTAGATTTGTATGTTTAGCAATAAGTTGAAAATCAGAGTCGTATGTTGCTAAATATATATTTCTATGGATTGCAAGAGTGGCAATTTGACAATCTATTGTAGTGACCGCTACACCTTTCTGGGCGCATTGATTTCGAAGTTTAGCTGCTTCAGAATATTCTTTTTTATCTAATTCTAGATAATGAAAGAAATTCAAATGGTATTCAATTTCTTCGAATAATTTAGTATTTGTAATACCAGTTAGTATTTCTTGAATAATCGAACCGGTAAGTAAGATTTCTTCTTCATTTTTAATCAGATGATATATAAATGTGTTCTCACTCGAAATATCATTTTTCTTTCTTCTTAATGCTTCAGACCATACGGAAGTATCGACCAAGACATTTAGTTTATTCAAAAGACTTAATCTCTCAATTTCTTATAATTAGATTTTGGATCATAATCAACCTTATTTATAAATTTCAAAAAGTCTTTCTGTTTGTATCTATTAATGTATTCTTTCAAGGCTTGATTTACTGTGTCTTTCTTGGACTTTAAGCCACTTATTTCATAAGCATGGTTTAATAATTCATTATCAATATTTAGATTTGTTGCCATTGTTTGCTACCTTTCCTACACAGTGACCTGTGTAGGAGTCTTTGTCAAGGCAGAAAAATTTAAACTTCTTTTAAGGTATTAACTTCTTCCTTGCAGGTAGGTATTTCAATTGGATGATTTGATTCAATTGAATCGGCTTCGACTTCTTGAGATCAGTCGGACTTACTTCTTTGTAATCAACATACAATCTCCATGCGTATTGGTAGTTATTTCTTGTTCCTAGAACATCCATGACTTCAATGCTTTGGCTGGTTGTTACGAAACGTATGGAAGGATCCTGTTGCAAGCTAAATCCTGCTAGTATATCTAAAAGTTCATTGGTTGTGACTAATTCAACAGGAAGAATATACATCTCTTTGTTGTCTGGATAGTCCACCAAAAGTTTGTAACCTACTTTGGGGACTTCTCTTTTGTTCGCTTCGAATAGAGAGCAATGTATTTGAGAAATCATTAACAATGGAAGAAGAATAAGAAGAGTAAACCTTATATGAGATTTTTTTAAAATGGTTATGCTAGCGCCTGAGAAGGGATTATATGATTTCATAGATACAAGATTACCTTCTTCCAATTATAAATATAAAGGTAGAATAATCAAGAACTAAGTATTCGTAATGCTAGGAAACTTTCTTGGCCTTTTCTTTAGACACCCAGTATGCCAGACCAGATGCATTCAACCGTATGTCATTCTCTAGAAAATTCGATTGCTCTTCACTGAGAGTTATCCCTTTGGTTGAGGCAAGTTCGTTTATGAACTTACGAATCTGTGATTCACAATAGGCTTGTATATCGGTAGAATCTTCGAAGGCAAGTGCAGACTCCGCGATCTTTTGCATTTCTTTGTAGCCAAAGACTAAATCTTTTTTTAGTTCAGGAAGGTTTGAGACTGCACCGAAATGCGTAAGGCAGGCAAATTCAGCTCCCGTATTCACGATTTTGTCCAAGGCAAGAAAGGCTTCTTCGGCATTGTAATCTGTGGGAGTAGTCGTTGGGAAGATGAACACTTGGTTTTTGCCACCTATCTGAGGATAGGCGATTCCAAAAGCATCTCCTGTAAAGATAACCTTGGATTTAGATTCATAGATACAGAAATGATGGTTGGCATGACCTTTTGTATATAGAAACTGAAAGCTCCGAGATCCCCATTGTAAAATTTCGCCGTCCCCCATGATACGCACCCTTTCTTCTGGCACAGGAAGGATTTCTCCATAGAGTTTATGAAACATCTCTTCCCCATAGACCTGCTTAGAGGACTCAATCAACCTACTAGGATCGATTGCATGCCTTGCAGCCTTAGGATGAGCAAGAAGTTTTGCATTCGTGCAGGCTTGTAGAAGAAGCCCAGATCCTCCTGCATGATCAAGGTGAACATGAGTTATAATGCAATAGTCCACTTGATCGGGAGAGAATCCTAGGTCTTCGATTTTTGCAAGAAGCCTAGGAACCGCATAATTCGTATTATTCTCTACAAAACAGAGCCTATCCCCTTCTTGGATGAGATAGGCAGAGGCAACCCCTGATTCTATATATTCGCAATCGATGGTGTGGATTTGAGAATCAAAATTCATATAAGCAATCATTCCAAGAGAATCATATGGTATTTGCTATGCTCTTTAATACTTTCTTCTGTGAAATGTGTCTTACGAAATTCTCCTTTCAGATAAGGAAGAGCCTGGTCTTCATAGAATGGACTTGCTAGGTTGCCTGAATTACCCGATGGAAGGATAGTTGAGTTATCATCCAAATCATCAAAGCTTACGATCCTTCTTGTCGAAGGACCCGATTTTACCTTCCAGGTTCCATCCAAAAGATGAGACTTGATATTATTTACAACTTCTTGTGTTCCGTTAGTCGGGAAAGGCCCAATATTAAAAAGTAAATTCATAGGCTTCTTCATTCCGATGGGATGCATAAATTCTATAGAATACAGCTTTTTCCAAACCCAAAGTGAGGGAGACTTACTCACGTTTTCTTTTAAATAAGCAACGGACTGAGCAAGACTTAGGTTAAGAATATCATCTCGATTTTCAATGATTTCAGTAACCTTGTTATCCCAGAGTGGATGTTCCTTTTTTTGGATTAAATGCTTATAAGCATTCAAGCTTTCGGCTGTTGATCCGTAGACCAACATCAATTCTTCACCCATTTCATCTTGCACAAGATTCTTCATCACATGATATGTGAGTACGTAATATACGGTAGTTCCCAATGAATCTTGCTTTGCATCACTATTCCATTCAGATAGAATACGAATCGCTTCTTTTGCTAAAGTCTGGTCTTCCTTACTGAGATTAAGGATGGTTTCACTTTTCAAATTCAACTTACTGAGATAAACTTCCAATATATCATGGGAAGAATCAGATTCAGTTTCTAGAATCAGCTTCTCCATATCTTCTCTGGAAAATCTAGCTTTGCTCGAAAGAAATTTAGTTATGCGATTGAACCTATCAGAGGGTTGCCAGTTGCCTTCTAATTTGCCAAGTCGAGGTCTTGCAATTTCGCTGGGTAGATTGTTAGCTGTAGCTATGATTCCATTTTTAGGATTTTCCAATTGAGGATTGCTTGCAAAAGGCAGTAAGTCCACAACATCATCTAAGCCAGATACACCATCCAGAATCTTTCGGGAGTTCGTGCTACGATTTCGAATCGGGAAGCGACCTGCTCCCCACCATCCAATGTCTCCCTCTCTATCAATGTATGAAAAATTCAAACCAGGAGCAGTAACCATGGCTACTGCATTTCGCATTTCAGTCTTTGTCTTTGAATACAAAGCTTTATGCAAAACGTCCAAGAGTGGGCTATTCTTATGGTGAAAGACCCAGTATAGACTGACTGGATTACCTTTGTAGCCCTTTACAAAATCACTGTAAATCGGACCATGTATTGTTTTTCTTACTGCAAATTGATCGACCTCTTCCGATTTCACTTGGATAGGCTCTTGGATTATTTCAAGATCCTTCCACTGTCCTTTATGAAGATACTGCTTCCCATCAGCAGAGAGAGTTTCAGAGTATAAATCTATATCGTCATTTTCCAGCATGGTAAGTCCCCAGGCTTTCGTGTCGGTATTTCCAACTAAGGGATAAGGAACTCCTGCAAGGTAGTAACCATAGACATTCATTCCAGGATAAACAAGATGAGCTTCATACCAGGTTCCAGGATTCGAATAACCGATGTGAGGGTCATTGCATAGAATTGCTCTTCCACTCTCTGTTCTTGTTCCTGATAGAACCCAGGAATTGCTTCCTTCTACTGGAGGAAGATTGACAATAGCATCTTGGAAGGCAGTGACAAAACTTATCAGACCAGAACTCTTGTTAGTAGCAAGCTCCATCTTGCTATCTGCAAAATTTTGAACTTGAGATTTTGTGGAAGAAGTTTTAGTAATCTTTAAAGAAGAACCCTTTAATTCCATAGAAGACAATTGTATTTCATGATCCAATGAACCTTTTGCTTTATTTGGCATAAGACCAGAAAGTAGCGGAGCAGAAGGTTGGTTTTCTTGGATTGCCGAACCATTTTCGAAATCATATCTGGGAAAAAGATCCTGAATATTTCTATCTGGGAATTTTTCAGAAAGGATGCTGTATAAGGAATCAGTTTTGATTCCTTCTGCAAAAGAAAATCCCATATAAGCAAGAGATGTGAGCGCATCTTTTCTTTCAAATTTCTGCACTGGTATATTTAAAATTGTATATTCTAAGGGTAGATTGCCTTCTTCTAGAAAGGCATTTACACCTTCCAAATAATGATCAAGATTTACCCAGGCTTCTGGAGCAATTTTTTCTTGGGAGTTCGCATAACTATTTGCCCATGAGGTAAGCATGAGAGTTCGAAACATTCTATCTATGGGAAGCAAATCCTTTCCCAATATTTCAGCAAGACGTCCCTGGGAGAGTCTTCGAATGATCTCCATTTGGAACAATCTGTCCTGAGCAACTACATAGCCTAAGGCAAAGTAGGCGGAATTTGCATCTTTTGCAATGATATGCGGAACACCCGACTCGTCTCGGTAGACATTGACCTCTGAGCCAATGCCTTTGACAAGTTTAGTTCCAGAATAGCTAGGAGCCTGGGAGATTAACAAACTCTCCCAGATTACAACTAAGCTTAAAACGAGGACTAAACACCAGCCACAGAGACGAGTAAGGAAAATCATTTCTCTTGGCTCGCTAGAGTTTCTAATTGATTGATACGATCTGTCTTTTCTTGGGCAGACCAAGCATTCGTAGAAAAAGTCTCTACTTCATAATTACGAGTTTCATATCCTTCTTTGAAGGGGAATACCAATTCGCGATCAGGCTCTGTGGTTTTTGCACCTTGGATTTTTTTCAATCCTTCGGCACCCTGGCTAAACCATTCAGGATCAATGGGAAGGTTTACTCTATGCCCTCGGAAATCTGTAGCAATATAAGGCCCATCTAATCCCTTATCTCGCAATATCTTTCCAAAGAAAATAAATTTCACTTCTTGGGTTCCTGAGTTAAGAGTTCCATCAAAGATTGCGTACGCTATGTATTCTCCATTTCTTTTGTCTTTTAAATTTGCTTCTAAGTGGTATGTTCCTTTTGTGAAAACTGTCATAACCGTTTTAACAACTAAAGAACCATCATCCACTTGTTCAGTGAAGTTACCTGTAAATTTACCTGCAATGCTAGGAGAGGAGAAAAAGCTTGCAGTAACAGTTGATTTTTTACCAGGACCGTAAGTAATATCTGCAACCAAGGACATATCACCCCAGTCTCCTTTCAATGGCTTCCATTCAAAGGTAAAAATACCATCTCCTGAGGTCTCATCACCGTTTTGACCATTGTCATTTACATCAGCACTGACAGCACCGAATCTCTTTCCTTCAAATTCTCGAAAAACTTGGTGCTTATCAATGGAAAGTTTTACTCTTTTGCGGTCGTTATCTCTACATTCCAAGGTTACATGCATCTTGTCTTCAGTACCAATCACAGCCCAAGACCTTGGTTGGAAAAGGCAAACATAGCCATTCGGTTCTTTGGATTCAGGAGTATCAAATAAATAGGCAGGAGAATTTTCGACAATAAACGGAAAAGCTAGATCATGATTGAGAATAGACATGGGTCTAGAATACGGTGGATATTGCGCCCATTCTTTGTATGTTTCTAGTAAAACTCCAGCAGTTGCACCATCTTCTGAGGCATCAAAATTGCTTGAATCAGAGCCATCTTCATTTGTTCCAAAGCCACCACCAGAAGTCGGATCTGAACTTCTCGACATTCTATCAGCATATTCTTCTTTTGATTCACCGCTAAAAGGATTTGATCCATCTTTATCAAAAATCCAAATCGCAAGCAACAATACGATGATACCTATTCCGCCAAATAGCAGATATTTCTTTACATTTTCTGTCATAAAATTCCTCAATTTGGATACATTTTTCATAAAGCATTAAAAGAGGCAAGAAATTCCTAATTGTGGCAAAATTCTGCTGTGATTAATGTTAAAAATTGAATTCGGTAAATAAATTATTTTTTTTGACTTTGAATAAAAAAACGTTTGCAATCATTTTGCCATAATGTTTATAGTTTTGGCAAGAGGAGAATATATGAAAAAAATAATATTTGGAATGGCAACATTACTATTTGTGTCACTTGGCCTACAGGCTCAAACACATACCATATTCATTCATGGTAAATCTGGAAAGAACCACAATGGAATCGGAACAACAGATGTAAATAATTACTGGGCGGGGATGTCTAATTCTGTTTCTGGAAGCAAAATCTTCATTGGTTACAATGGAACTACTGATCCAAGAACTTACGGTTCATCAAGAGCTCAAACCAACATTTCCACTGGACTTACAACTTACTGCAAGGGATCAAAGTCTTGTAAAATCGTCTGCCACTCTGCTGGTTGCTATGCAATAGAGTATTGGCTTTCTAAACTAGGTTCAACTGCATCTAGCAAAGGCTTCAACATCACTAAAGTGACTGCTCTTGCTGCTGCTTCTGGTGGGTCTGAACTTGCTTCTGCACTGAATGGTATCACTTTTGGATTTGCAGGAAATGCAATGGACAAGGCTTTGATTGTATCAACTGCAAGAGCTGCTTTCAACCACAACAGTAATGGTGGAGTTCCTATCTATCATGTTCCTGGTTACAAAGGTATGTTCGGAGCATCTGCCATTCTTCCTGGTGAAGATGATTATGCAGTAGCTTACCACTCCTCTTGTGCATACAGCCGTGTTGGTGGTGTGAGCAAATGCCAATCATCCTTAACTCAAAAAGAAGGAATTTGGCCTTTCAGAAAAAACGTAACTTACAATCAGTACTCTGGACACTATAGAGCGCCTTCTCTATCCTCTGCAGGATTGTACAAAGATCATGGCGAAATCAAAGCTGATGGTTTTCGATAGAATTTAGTTTATAAAGATTTTCTAAATTAGATCTTTATCTTGAAAAGCCTGGCATCAGTCAGGCTTTTTTATTGTTAAAATCAATACTCAATCAGTTAAAATATACACAGTGAAAGTAAATTTTATCTTTCAATAATTTCTTCACTTTTATATGAATTATGCTACTTAGAATTCGTCCAATTCTATGTAGTGAATTTGCGTTTAGTATTAATTTATTTTCTCATACTAAGTATGCACTTTTGCACGCCAGCTGAGCTCAACAATCCAAATGATCTTACTTCTGCTGCTCGTATCATTACTTTTCTTAGATTGACTCTTCCCTCGGAATCAGAGACTAGAACTGTTACGATTCAAGGAAAAATCAGTGGTTTAATTCCCAATTCGAATTTAGAATTACTTGTCAATGGATCAGAAAGAATTCCCTTCACGAGTTTGGTGAATGGGTCCTTTACTTCTCAATTTATTTTGTCTTCCTCTATCCAAGAATATTCCTTACAAATAAGCACCCAGCCAAATCAACTACTCTGCTCTATACTTCTTGGTCAGAATGGTAAAATCCTTGGTGAATCAATTTCAGAAGTAGAAATCATATGCCCCATTGCAGTTGTAGGTGGATTAAAATGGTATCGATGCAGCCATGGACAAACCTGGAGTGAATCTGGGAATTCTGGTGCCGGAGAATGTACGGGATCTGGTACACGCGTTTCTTTTTGCTCTATGGATACTAACGATTGCAATGGGGGATCGGACTCAGGATTGCTTACCAGTAGCACCTCTTGGACAGGAGGAGCGATTAGCAATGCTTGGAATGTGTGCAATAATTTAAATACCTCTTCTGTAAATTACGGATTAACATCATGGAGAATGCCCTCGAAAGAAGAGTTAAAGAGCATTCGGTATTGTAACAACAATCCTTCCTTTACAGGAGATAGCAACTGTCCAACTTCTCCTAATCCGATTGTAGACCCTACCATAGACTCTAATCTCTTCCCTAACACAGTTTCATCTATCTATTCTTCTGGAGAAAGCAGCACAGCCACTGCAAATAAGCAAATTTTGTTTTCCAATGGTTCAGTCCCTGGAGGATCTAAATCGGGAATCAATTATATTAGGTGTATGAGCAACTGAACTTTTTTTGTTGAATGTTTTTTGTTGAAAATTCCACTGTTCCATATGATGCGTGTTCAGTGCTTATTATTGATCCTTAGTTTGTTTTTTTGTAAACCAGCAGATCTAAATAACCCAGCGGATCCTACTTCACAATTGTATTTAGAAACGTTGATTTTAACAAGTCTGTTACAATCAAGTTTGGCAGACCAAGATGTTTTGTTCGAAGGTACAATATATGGTTTGATTCCCAATTCCAATATCAGTATTTCCGTCAATTCAAATCAAGTAATTAGTCTTGCTAGTCTATCGAATGGGACTTTTAGTTTTTCTGCTCGAATCAATCCAAATGTTAATTACAACCTAAGCATCAACTCTCAACCCAGCCAATTGGAATGTTCCATCAGATCAGGTGAGAGTGGAACTATACTCAGCAATAAGGTTACAGGTCTGGTCATAACCTGCCCCATCGCTGTTGTTGGTGGATTAAAGTGGTATCGGTGCAGCCATGGTCAGACCTGGGATGAAATTGCGAATTCGGGTGCAGGTAGTTGCACTGGAACGGCTATTCAACAAAAGTATTGTAGTGTGGGTACCAATGATTGCAATGGAGGATCCGATACAGGGATCTTAGTTTCCAGCGCCGGTTGGACTGGAGGAGCTAATAGTTCGGCATGGAGCGCCTGCAATGCATTGAATACTTCCTCCCAAGGGTTCGGTATTACTACATGGCGTCTGCCAAATAAAGCAGAATTGAAATCCATTCGAATCTGTAACAACGATTTAAATTTTGGATTTGATACATCTTGCCCCAATACTCCAGATCCTATTGCAGCCCCTACTCTGAATACTCAACTTTTCCCCAACACCATTTCTGCTTTGTATTCGAGTTCTGAAAGCAATACCACTACAACGTATTGGCAATTGAATTTTAACAATGGCTCTGTTCCATCTGGTGGCTCCAAGACGGGAAATGATTATTTGAGATGTGTTAGTAATTGAAATTTAATCACCTGTATTTCTTCAATACTAAACGTCTACTAATATAGAAAGAATTATACTATCTATTCACCTAAGATTATGAATCTTTAAATTTAGCCAAATACAGTATCACTTCATTTGTTACTGTGTTTCTTTTATTTTTTAAGAAAAATTTAGCTTCAGGAGTTGCGACTTTGTAAGCTGGGTAACTTTTAATTTTAGTAAATTCAATTTTATCACCAAAGAACTCTTGCATTTTGGGAACCCAAGAATCTTGAACTAATAGATATCTTGTTCCATCCTTTCTCAATTCTGATTCAAAAATCTCAGAATCAAATAAAGTTTTTGTATATCTTTGTGAATAAAATGCATAGGATCTTTTGCTTGCTGGAATTCCAAATAGATACAATCTGTTCGCTTCTGGTTCATTTTTTTGTAGGTATTCACCAATTACTTTGGCAGGTTGGTAAGAAGTAAGCAAAGGATAAACCACAGCACTCACCTGCGAGAAAAACAAAGAAACACTTACCAGCAAAATTGATAGACTGAGTACAGCCTTGGATGCTTTTAGATACATCCAAATAATTATTCCTATAAAAAGCAAGGTGAGAAAGTAATAATTCAACTCTACATCCATAATTAAAATGGGAATAACAAGACATGCAAGAAGGAAAATAAATGATGTTATATAAAGAAATACAGCAGGAATACGAGATTCCTTAGGAGCCAAACTTCCATTACTAGCAATCGAATTCAATAGCTTATAAAGATAACCAGAACCTAGCACTGCCCCCGCAGGTAGACACCAATAGATATACTGGGGCAATTGAAATCTAGAGAAACTTATTAGAAAAAGAAATAGAAAAAGCCAAAAGCCTATAACGAAATCTCCATCTTTGTATTCGTTGGAAAGTATTCGTTTAGGAAGTTTAGTAATGCGAGCTTCTTTATTATAGTTTCGAATCTTTCCAAAAATATAATAAAAGAAAGGAAGTATGAAGATACCAAATGCCCAAGAAAAACTCGAATAGAAATACATGGGGTTTAAACTTTGGTTGTATCGTTTTAAATAGAATCGACCAAAGGATTGTATCCATAAAAAGAAATAAGGTCCATAAGTTTGGAATTCTAAGAAAAGCGGTATGCACCAAAGCAGAGGAGGAAGAAGAGAAAGAAATACTCCTGGAAATAATTTCATTTCAAGTAATCTCTTCCAATCCCTACGAAATAAAATATCTGCACCAATTGATATAGCAGGAATTACCATAGCAATTGGTCCTTTTGTAACAAAACCCAAACCCATAGCAAGATACATTAAATAATAGTAGTTACGATTTTTCTTGAAACCAAAATAATAAAAGCAGTGAACAAGGATTAAATAAGCAGTTAGATAGACATCAATCTTGGGATCGACTACCATGGAATAAAGACCTGGAGATAGAGCATAAAGAAAAACTGCCAGCCATGCCCTATCTCTATTGCCTGAATAGATTTCTGTAAGTTTAAAAATCCCAATGAAAGATAAAAGTGTGAGTAATATTGCTGGAATTCGAAAAGCAAAGTTTTCATAACCAAAGATCGCAAAGGAAGCTGCTATCTTCCAAAAAGTTAGAATTGGCTTATCTAAATATTTTCTACCATTATCGTATATGAAGAAGGGATTGCCTGATTCCACAAGCTCTCTTGAAATTTCAGCATACTGAGAAGAATCAATATCAATTAAATCTAAGGGAAATGTAAGAAATAAAGGCAGCAATGATACGAATAACAAGATATAGAGTATGGATTTAGTGAATAATGATTTACCAAAATTAGAATTCTCAGGGAGATTAGAGTCTTGATTTGAAATGTTAGTTTGAGTCATATAAATTTGCCTAGTCCATGTATCCAGATTCTAATACGCAAGCTTGAAGTCCTTTACAGCTTGTCTCTGTCTCAAAGCAAGGAAGTATAAAACTCTGTTCTCTTGTGCAACCTTTTTCACAGTCAATAGCTAGCTGAGACCGTTCTACATCAGTTATTTTAATTGTCTTACCGAATCGCTCTTCCGCACATTCAGAAAATTTCGAGCAGGCTACACTACATTTTTGTTCCACGTATTCATCGCAGTTAATGAAGAATTGAATTGAAAATATTGCTAGGATAAGCAGAGAAATTCGAGAAAGTTTCATGAATCTAGTTTTTAAGTAAGAATGGGATTGTCAATCCCGTAGTCTTGGTAATGAGCAAGTTTTTGTCCATTTTCCTCTTGTTTAATTCATGGAATTTCTTATTTTGGAATAGGGTTGGTGTATAAATGAAATTAATTTTAAAGACTTTCGCATTTTTCATACTCTCGATGAGTTTTTCCTGCAATGATATAGGAAGAACATTTATGAAGTTCTACACTCGTAAATATGAGACTGAACAAAAGATTTTAAATACAAAACCGCTTTTTGTAGCAGAAGATGAGAATCGTTCCAAAATTATGATTAGTTTAAACGAAGTTACCAAAATTACGGAACCTACTGACATTCAATTTCCCCCCCATGATTCAAGGTATATGTATCTTCTGGAAAAAAGAGGAAAGGTTGTAGTCTTTGATAGAAGCAACCAGAAGTCCAGAACCATTCTAGAATTAGATGTAATCTATGATAGTGAAGAAGGCTTACTCGGTCTTGCCTTCCATCCAAATTATCCAAAGACAGCACTAGTCTATGCCAATTTTGTGCTATCTAAGAACGGCAAAGATGTAACTACGATTTCAGAATTCACTGTAGAATCGCCTGAATCATTTGAATCTATGAAGATCGGCAAGGAAAGAAAACTACTAGAAGTTGAACAACCCTACCCGAATCATAATGCAGGACAAATTGCTTTTGGTAAGGACGGCTACCTCTATATAGGATTAGGTGATGGTGGTTGGAGAGGAGACCCTCTTAGCAATGGACAAAATCCTAAAACACTTCTCGGCAGTATGCTTAGAATAGATCCTAAAGAAGATAAAAATACTAATTTACCTTATACTATACCCCAAGATAACCCCTTCGTAGATGGCAAGAATGGACTCAAAGAAATCTATGCCTATGGATTAAGAAATCCTTGGCGATTTTCTTTTGCAAATGATGGCAGACTGGTAGTCGCTGATGTGGGTCAGGATAAATTTGAAGAAATAGATATTTTACAAATTGGTAAGAACTATGGTTGGAATCCCAAAGAAGGATTTCATTGCTATATGGAAAATTGTGAGAATAATTCCTATTCAGATCCAATCTATGAATACGGTAGATCGGAAGGTCAATCAATTACGGGTGGATATGTTTACACTGGGTCTTCCATTCCAGCTCTTAAAGATAAATATGTGTTTGGTGATTTTATCGCTGGTAGAATATGGGCGATGGATCTCCCAAAAGGTCAAGAGCGAGTAGAATCCAATCAAGTTTCCGCTCTGGGTAAATGGAATGTTCTTATTTCTACCTTTGGTAGAGACAAAGATGGCGAAATTTTCTTAGCGGATTACCAAACTGGTAAAATTTTTAAGCTGGTAGAACAAGTAGCGAAATAGACCTATTCATAAAGATTTCTAGGAGATCTAAAATTTTATGCTCAGTAATCTCAAAAACAAATTCAATCATCTTCCCTTCTATGTGAAGTTTCATTTAGTACTTACATTAGCTGGAATGCTTTTCCTAAGTCTATACAGATTTGCCTTCTTTCTTATGTATTCTTACCGAATTCAAACTGCAAGTCCTGGAACAGTATTAAAAGCGTTTTTTCTTGGGCTTCGATTTGATTTTTCAGTTATCTGTATCTTTATAGGCATAAGTCTACTCTATTCTACCATTCACTTCCTAAACACTCGCAAGACCTTTCGTTTTGTTTGGCGCGTAATTCCTGTTTTCTTCCTAACTATCTTGATATTTTTGTTAGTTGCAGATTTAATCTATTATGAAAATGGGAATAAGCATATTGGATACGAAGCATTTGCCTATCTTGGCTGGGAGATGTTTCCCTTAGTCGGCTCGGCATTTTCGCAAAGTCCTTTTCTATTTTCATTTGGCATTTTAGCAATAGCTCTTTTGGTTTATGGGATCTATAAGATACAATCTAAATTTCCTTATATTCATACTCCCTTTAATTATAAGATTGCGATCCTACAATTTATAATAGTAGTCGCAGTGCTTGTAATTGGAATACGAGGCGGCTTGCAAATAAGTCCACTAAGATCTAGTGATGCAATTATCTCTAAAGATACCATGGTAAATGATCTTGTTTTGAATCCTGGTTTTACAGCAATCACAGATTTGAAGATGACCCAATTTGATAAGCGCCATCGTATGAACTTAGTTCTTGCAGCCTCTCTAGTAAGAAAAGAAATCGAATACAAGGGAACTGAATTCATAAGTAACGAATATCCCCTGCTTCGACGTACAACAGTAGCGACTGATAAACCACTTCCTAATATAGTTGTTATAGTCTTAGAAGGTTGGACTGGAAAATTCATAGACCGCATTGGATCAGGCAAGGTGAATAACAAGGTTCTAACTCCTTACTTCAATGATCTAAGCAAAAAAGGACTTTTCTTCAATCACTTCATTGCCTCAGGAGGAAGGACTACAAACGGGCTTATGGCTTTGATTGGAGGAATACCAGATCGTCCAGGACTAACAGCCGTTCGAACTCCCCAGATTCTCAATCGATTTTCTGGCTTAGGAAATATTGGAAAATCTTTAGGCTATGAAACACTTTTCGTAACAGGCACTGAACTCAGCTTCAATAACAAGGGTAGTATCATGTTTCATTGGGGTTTTGACACCTTAATAGGTAAGAAAGAACTCGAAAAAAATCCAAATTATAAGACAGGGCCTTGGAGTTACTATGATGAGGATACGTATGAGGCCTTACATAGAAAGATATTAGAATACCCTGAAGATAAAAATTTCATGGCTGTCATCCATACAGGAACTACTCATTATCCATATACAGTTCCCGATGATAAATTTAAAATCTTTGATAAAACGACACAAGATCATGAATATCTGAATGTGTTACACTATGCCGATTGGGCTTTGGAAGGTTTTATCAATAAAGCAAAGTCAGCAAAATACTTTGACAATACGATCTTTGTTCTAGTATCCGATCATTCCCACCATAGATTTCTCAATTACTATGAAGACCGTTCTGTACCTTTCTTAGTTTATTCACCGAGTAGAGTCAAACCAGAACTCAGAACAGAGATTGCCTCACAACTAGATGTGCTTCCCACTATTGTAGGCTTTTTAGAAAAGGAAGTCTATTTCAGTTCTATGGGTCGAGACCTTCGCAAAACAAAAGCTAAATCTGCTTATTACGCATATGGGAATATCTTTGGTTGGATAGAGGATGAGATAATGTATGTCCAAGCTATCGAGCCTGGAGTTGGCGAGACCAAAACGATAAAGCAACCTTTCATAGATACAAAACTCTGCCAGGCAAATATCTTACTCTGCCAAAAACACCATGATATGACCTTAGCCTATCTTAATATTAGCAATGAGTTATTAGGTTTAAATAAACTATTTCCATCTGAGAAGAATCTAGAGGATATAAAGAAGACTCTACCTCCTATTAAATAAGAAAGTATCGAGATACTTTTATGATTTTATGAGAGTTTCTATCGGTTTGGGTTTTGTGTCCCCCAAAGTAAATTGAATACTACACTAAGAACTTATTCACAATTAACAAGATAAAAGAAATAACTACAGAAAAATTCATCCAACTTTTCTGTAGTTTAAACAGTTATGCTATATGTTTCTTATTTTGTAGACTCAGATTCTTAAGTGGTTGCCAGACTGTAGCTGTAGAAGGTTTTTCTTTTAACAACAATCCAGAGTAAGGAAACTAAGGACAAGCTAAGTAGGGGTATCGCAAGGAATACAATTCCTGGAACCTTGAAAAATACTGCAACTGAAATTAGAAATCCAACTAATATTATGTTACGAATTACTTCGCTACGCTTAGACCATTTCTTCATTTCCATAGTCCGGTTGATAGAAACCAAACTGAAGACAACAAAGAGACTAACAATTATTAATGGCCAGCCATGAGTTATATCCAATTTTGCAACTTTCCAAATCAATAAACCTACAGAGACTAGAACAATTGCTTGTAGTATAACATAGATCATTACATTCACGGGAGTCTTAGGATCGTATTTTTCTGTATATGCTGGTTCTTTGAATTCATCTTCTGGAGTTATCATATATTCAGGCTTCCATCCAGGTTCCTTGAAAGCAAGCTTCCATCGATCCGACCAAGTTTTCGCCTTTTTCATATTTGCTAAGAGTTCAGTATAAACATGTAAATTCGCTGTGATAGGATTAAAGGTATTTACTGGTTTTGTAAGTCCATAGATGACTTCGTCGGTTTCCTCTTCGAAGCTTCCGAACAATTTGTCCCAAATAATGAAGATCCCACCATGGTTCTTATCAAGATATTTTCTCTGGGTTCCGTGGTGAACTCGATGGTTGGATGGAGTTACCATGAAAATTTCCAAGAAACCAAGCTTTCCAACAAATCTTGTGTGAACAAAGAATTGGTATACTTTCAGAATTCTATGACTTAGGAAAAACATTTCCCAAGGAATTCCAAGTAGAGCCATAGGAAGAAAATAAGTATATTCGAATATTCTTTGGAAGGCATTTCCCCTAAAGGCAACGGATAGATTCATTTCCTGAGTGGAATGGTGGGTCACGTGGCAGGCCCAAAGAATATTGATTGTATGAGTATGTCTGTGGAACCAGTAATAAATAAAATCAGCAAGGACAATGGAAAAAATCCATGAAGCTAGAACATTCCAATGAACAGTAAAACTAGGTTCTAAAGAAAAAGGGCTTTGTAGACTGAAAAGTTGAATGCCAATTTGCGAGAGCGAAAAATGAGTCTCTAGCCAATTGTAGGCAAAAAGCGCTCCGACTAAGATTCCAATCCCTGCAAGTGCGAAAATAATTCCATTGCTTACATCTGCAATGAATACATTCACTCGGTAATAACCTTTGTCTTTCCAATAAGAAAAAAATGCTTCTACACCAATGAGGACGAGCATTGCCGCAAAGGCATACTCCATAAAAATATCACTGTTTATAGACATAAAAAATTGCCCCCAACCTCGAAAATCCTTTTCGAAATGAACCCAGAACGATCTGCCTTCTATCTTTTTGCGAAGGAATACACTGTCAAATGACTTTTGCTAGGATCAATCCGCTATTCAATGAATCTTTGAATAGGAAAGGTTTATTATATTAGACCGCTCAATGCGTTAAGATTGTCTATAATTCCACTCGGAAAAAATTCAAAAGGTAAGAGATAATTTATAGAAATACTGGCTAGCTTAGAATTTTTTTCAAAATATCTCTATTTCCAATAATCGTAAGAACAGTGGCAAGCCCACCCATCATAGCACCTGCTATTCCAGGAGAACCACCAGCGTCGGCACCTGTCAGTAAAAGTCCTTCGATGGGAGTCTTCACTTCAAACCAAGGTGATTTTTCTTTATCATATCGATTTGGCACACAGGCGAGACCATATATGGCTCCATCAGGATGTGAGGTAAAATGTTCATTTGTAATGGGAGTTGAAATTTCAATGTAATCTACAGTATCTCGAAAACCAGGATACATTTTATCTAACTTTTGCAATACGGCTTCGGAAATTCGAGTCTTCATCGCCTCATATTCTTCCCCGCGTTTCTTCCATGGAAGATCCTTCCATTTTGCAAAATTATCATAGTCGGTGAAAGTAATGAAATCGGCTGTATGAGATTTTGCTTCTGGATCTTTCAAGCTAGGAAAGGACATATATAAATTTTTTATTTCAGAGCTTCCATCCTCTTGAAGCCAGGCGTTTCTTCCTGCAAAATTTTCCTCATGATCATTCGAAGCAAAGACCCAATGGTTCTCACCCTTGAATCCAAATTTGGCAGGACTTTCTTTGAGTCCCATATAAACACAGACTGAGGTCGTCATTTTTTCTTTTTTGTAAAATGATTTAAGATCATTTAGAAAAGGAATATCTACTTCTTTAGAAATAAATTTTGTATACGTTGGATAGGCTCCCGCACCAGATACAATGATGGGTGCGTAGAAATTTCTCTCTAGCATCTCTCCACGTAAGCCTTTAGTCTTAACACCTACAGCTTTTCCTTCTTCCATCAGAATCTCCAGGACTTCTACTGATGATATTACAGCTCCGCCCTTGGATTCAATGATGGGCTCAACGGAATCAAAAATTTTGCCTGCTCCCCCCACCGGATAGAATCCACCATTGAGATAATGAACAACCAGGGAAGCATGTGTCGCAAAATTACACTTAGACGGTGGTAGGCCATAGTCTCCCCATTGGGAGGCAAGTATAGCTTTTAAGTCTTGATCTTCGAAGTGAAAATCTAAATAGTCTTTTAGTGTAAGAATACTTTTCTCTTGCATCTGTGCATTCATTGCTTTGACTGATGGAGCGGAAGCTTTTAGCATCATTGATTTTCCAAAGAGAGCTGATGCCTTTCGTATATCTTCAAAATAACGGTTGATAGATGATTCTTCTTTTGGGAATTGTGAAATAAGATCACCCTGGAATTTTGCAGCATTGCCATAGAGTTCGAAAGTTCTTTGGGGATAGACAAATTTTTCAAAAGGCTCGGACATTTTGTTCCAAACTACTTTGCGATCTGTAATCTTATCCATTAGCTGCCTACAAAAACCACCATCCTGCATATCACCCACATAATGGATTCCCACATCCCAGTGGTACTGCCCCCTTTTTCTTTGGAAGGAATGAGTATAGCCTCCTGGCTGAAAATGCTTTTCAATTACTAAAACTTTTTTATCCGCATATTGAGAAAGAAGACTTGCTACCGTTAGGCTTCCCATTCCTGAACCTATGCAAATAATATCAAAATGGTCTGTTTCTAAATTCTTAATCATATTCTTACTTCCTATATATTCAACTTCATCGAATTCCTAATAGCTTCGTCTATTTGCATCCAAAGTTTACTCTTCCTCTGGCAAGGAGATCAGAAGTAAAGTTTCTTATTTATTACTCTGATAAATAAGTCTATATTTTAAACTGGCAAGAATATTAAATTTTTCTCAATTAAAAATTTCTGATCCAATCAATTAGAAATCTTTTAAATAATAAAAGCTGCTACTTTACTTGAAAAGAATGAAAGATTTCTTCTTGTAAGCTTAAGCTATTTTCAAAATATCAAAATAGAAAATTTTGAAATAAAAGGCCTAGATATGATTCCTTTATTAACTAAAAACAAAGACAAAGACAGCATTGGGAATTTAATTCAATTTTGGAGAAAACTAAATAAGATCAGCCAAATGAATCTTGCATTAGATATTGGTATATCAAGTAAACATTTGAGCTTTATAGAAACTGGAAAATCAAAGCCTAGCAGAGATTTAATCAATCGGATTTCTCATACTTTAAAATTATCCTTAAGACATAGAAATGCATTTCTTACAGCAGGCGGATATTCTTCCGAATTCAGCGAAGAACCATTATCTAGTTCAAAACTTGAAACCGTTCGGCTAGCTGTTCAAAGTTTATTGAATCAGCATGAGCCTTTTCCTGGAATTGTAATCAACCAAAAATATGACATACTTATGAAGAATAATGGATTTGATAGATTCGTTCACTTATTTTTAGAAAAAGGGATCACAGAAAAATATAACAATAGTCTAAAATTATTATTTGCCCCAGATGGACTTAGAAACTTTACAAAAAATTGGATTTTTATTGAGCAATTTTTACTGAGTAGACTGATGAACGAGATCATAGAAACGCAAAATAATGATTTGGTTGTCTTATACAATAAATTGATAGCGCAGAAGAGTAAAGGAAAAATCCAAACCCAAACTATTGATACCAGCCTTCCCTACTTAGAACTTTCCTTTCAAAAAAATGAGCTGCATGCTGAGCTATTTACAATGATCACTACTTTAGGCACAGCTCTGGACTTGACAGCCCAAGAATTACGCGTAGAATTATTTTTTCCTTCAAATGAGGCGACTAAGAAGCTTTTACAAAAAAAATGAAATAATTACCTCTCAGGTAATTGCATTTTATAATTTTAGAAGTATAATTAATAACTTAAAATAAAAAATTTTTATTTAGGAGAATAAAGATGAATGTTTTTAGAATAATTTTACTTCTTATGACAATTGCAATCCTAACGATTACATTAATTGTAGGACTCAATCACGGTTGGGATTTATTGACTATATTTTTTAGCGATATTATGGCACTTACTTGGCCAGGCCAATTCAATTTTGATTTTATGTGCTTTTTAATACTATCAGGACTATGGGTTGCTTGGCGAAATAATTTTTCAACTGGCGGAATTACTCTGGGCTTATTAGCTTCTGTAGCTGGAATCATGTTCCTTGCTCCTTATCTCTTATTTTTATCTTATCGTAGCGAGGGTGATATGAAAGTAATTTTATTAGGTGAGAGCAGAACTAGCTAATTGAATGTGGGTTTCAAAACTGTAGGATCCAATCCTACAGTTCCCTTAAAGTAGATACATATAAATCAATTTTCTAGACTAAGGTAATTTTCATTTAGATTTTCTGTTAAACATCTATTTAGAACTAGACTAGAGTCCATGAATTTAGAAATTTCCAGTTTTGATTTTTCTAGATTTCTTTATATAGAATTAGATATTTTAACTTTAACAACAAAATTCTGAATTGAGGCTTATAAATTGGAATTAATAATAGATAAAGAAACTATTGAGAATTTAGAAGAGCGTCTAGTAGAAGGAATAAAAAATAACGAATTACATTTTTTAGATCAAGTTCTTCATGATGATTTATTCTTTATAGCTCCCAATGGACAAATCATAACCAAGGCTATGGATTTATCATCTCATTGAAACCGCGACATGGTAGTGGAAGAATTAGTTACAAGTATAGAGGAAATTAGAATCATCGGAGATACCGCTATTGTTGTTCTTGTTTATGACACCAAAGGTACAATGTTAGGGAATCCTATACAAGGGAAATTTCGATACATTCGTGTGTGGAAATTATTCCAAGACGGTTTAAAAGTAATCGCTGGAAGCTGCATTTTAATAAACTCTTAATTCTATGATTTACAAAACAATGAAGAAGTGCGATTAATCCTTATTGATAGTATGCACTACGCGTTGAGGGAAAGGGATTTCAACACTATTAGCACGAAAAGCTTGTGTAAGTTTCTCTCTAATTTCGCTTTTGATATTTTCAACACGAAAAACATCGTTCGTCCAGAAATAAAGTCCAAATTCAAGTGCAGATTCACCATGATCTAACATTCGAACAAAAGGATTAGGATTTTTTAATATTCTATTATCATTATCTAACGATTGGATCAATAATTTCTTAACAAGATTTATATCTGAGCTGTAGGCTACTCCAACTTTTATATCAAACCTAGATGCAATCGCGTTATGTGTCCAATTGATAATTTGAGTCGAAGTCAAATAAGAATTAGGAAGTATTAAATATTTATCGTCTCTGGTTAGAACTAACGAAGTCCTTAGATTAATTTCTTTGACCTCGCATACCAAATTATTCACTTCAATAATATCCCCTACCTTTATTGTTGAATCAAACAATATGATTAAACCAGATATATAGTCATTGAATAAATTTTGTATACCTAAACCTACTCCAACTAACAGAGCAGCTGAACCTGCCAGAAAAATAGATAGATTCAATCCTAAAATCTGTAAGCCTATCACAGAAGATATAATAAGGATAAAATATTTAAATAAGGAATAGATAGAATACTTTTTAGCTCGATTGATTTTTGTAGATCTATTTATTACTTGTTTGATTATAAATAAAATAAGTGTAACGAGTAGTATAAATACGATTAACTTCACCAAGTGAACCACTTGTATGAAATAGGCATCGTATTCAAAAATTTTAAATTTTAATAACTCAGTCATTGCGATTAATTTTTATCTATTCAGAACAAATTCTATTTCGGTTCAATTGATAGAATATTGCAATGTCCCTAATAATTCGAGGAACAAAATAAACTACCTCGGGAGGGAATCGAACCCCCACTATCGGTTCCGAAGACCGATGTTCTATCCGTTGAACTACCGAGGCAAATGTAGTTCATCCACTCTGTCAGGATGGCTTGGTTTGGGTAGAATTTTTCAAAAAATAGCTTGCTATCAGAAAGAAAGCTTGCTAAACTTTGAGAAAGGGAGAATCAAATTTTTATGCCAACCCAAGCAACTCGTACACCATCATCCAATTCAGGAAGCAAATTGAGATCGAAATCCAATTTGAATGTCAAAACCAGAAATACAAAACCAAAGAAAGAAGCTGAGCTAGATAATAAAACAATCCAATCTATCCAAAAAATATTCGATTCACAAAAAGCAAAATCTTTAGAGTTGAGGCAATCAACTCCAGCCGAACGAATTGAAAAGCTTAAGAAAATCCAAGAATCTATTTTAAGGAACCAGACCAAAATCCAAGAAGCTCTTCGAAAAGATTTCAATAAATCCGAAGCAGAAACAGATATTTCAGAAATTCTGCCAACTATCGGTGAATCTAAAGACGCAATCCGTCACCTAAAGTATTGGATGAAACCACAAAGGGTGGGAACTCCGATGACTATGTTTGGTGCAATTTCCGAAATCCATTACGAACCCAAAGGACGTGTTCTAATTATTTCTCCCTGGAACTATCCTTTCCACCTAGCATTCGCTCCTATACTTGCGGCTATTGCAGCAGGGAATACTGTAATCTTAAAGCCATCTGAATTCACTCCTGCTACTTCTAAATTAACCAAAGATATGTTAGCTGAAATATTTTCAGAAGATGAGGTAGCAGTACTGGAAGGTGACTTCCGAGTGTCAGGAATTTTGAATGATCTTCCCTTTGATCATATTTTTTTCACTGGCTCTACCCATGTTGGGAAAATCATAATGGAAAAGGCTGCCAAAAATTTAACATCCGTCACACTAGAACTTGGAGGAAAATCTCCTGCCGTTCTTACAGAAGAAGCAGATATCAAACACGCTGCTGAATCTATCGTTTGGGGTAAATTTTTAAATGCTGGTCAGACCTGTGTTGCACCGGATTATCTCTTTGTTCCTGAATCTAGGAAAGAAGAATTCATTGATGCAGCCAAGCTTGCTGTTAACAAATACTTTGGTTCTAATTCAGAAAATAAATCGCAATCTAAAGACTTTTGTAGAATCATAAATGCAAGAAATTACGAAAGAGTGACTGGTTATGTAAACGAGGCAGTGAAACAAGGTGCCAAGATTGAAATGGGTGGGGACTTTGATGCTGCTGATAATTTCATTTCGCCTACTATAGTTTCTGGGCTTCCCGAGCATTCTCGAATTATGCATGATGAGATTTTTGGCCCAGTTCTTCCCATTATGACCTATAAAGACCAATCTGAAGTCATAGATTTTATTAATAGCAAGCCGAAACCCTTAGCGATGTATATTTTTGCAAAAGCCAAAGACAAAATCAAGAACCTATTGAAATCAACCTCTTCCGGTGGAGCAGTAATCAATGATGTGATCATACACCTTGTTAATCCAAATCTTCCTTTTGGTGGAGTGAATCATTCTGGGATTGGAAGCTATCATGGAATTTTTGGTTTCAAACAATTTTCACACGAACGATCTGTTCTCAAACAAGCTCCTATTAGCTCGATCAAAATGATGTATCCACCTTATACTAATTTTGTGAAGAAAATGGTAGCTCTAACAACTAAATTTTTTCTATAGGAATCACAAAAATGATTAAATATGTTCTCCCTCAAATGATTGGATTTGTATTGATGGTAGCCGGATGGTATGTATCGATTATCAATGTCGGACTTTTTAAGTTCAACCAAGAAAGGTCTCTTCATACTAAAGAAACACTTTTTGGGCTTGCTTTGATTTTGCTAGGTTCCTATCTTCCCCAGATTTGGATTTCAATTCTGAATAAACTCGCTAAGAAATAAACCTAGAGAAAACTTCCCTCTTTCCGTTTATAGTTTGATCTTTTTTACTTTTCGATTGTCTTTGTTCTGCAAAAGTGGACTGGACAGTCGAAATTAAGAGGAACCCTTGGATTACGAAGTTATAATTGGATTAGAAGTCCATGTCCAATTGGACACAAAGTCAAAAATTTTTTCCCCTGCTGCTGCCTCATTCGGTGGCAGTCCTAATACCCATGTTGCTACCGTATGTGCGGCTCTTCCTGGTGCGCTTCCCGTCTTAAATGAGGAAGTTTTAGAAAAGGCAATCACAGCTGGACTAGCTCTAGAATGCAAGATTGCAAATTTCACAAAGTTCGATCGCAAGAATTATTTCTACCCTGATCTCCCCAAAGGCTACCAGATCTCCCAATACGATAAACCCTATGCCACTGGTGGTGGCGTGAAGATTGAACTGAAAGATGGTTCTGAAAAATTTGTCAACCTAACTCGAATTCATATGGAAGAAGATGCTGGCAAATTGATCCACTCTCATGATCCATCAATCAATAGATCTTATGTCGATCTCAATAGAGCGGGAACTCCTCTTATCGAAATCGTCTCGGAACCAGAGATGAGATCCTCAGAGGAAGCCTATGTTTATTTGAATAATTTAAAATCTATACTTCGTTATGTGAGAGTATCGGATTGTAATATGGAAGAAGGTTCCCTTCGTTGTGATGCGAACGTTTCGATACGACCACGTGGTGAGAAAGAGTTTCGAACAAGAATTGAAATCAAAAATCTTAACTCATTTAAGGCAGTTCGCCAAGCGATTGAATATGAAATCGAATGGCAAAAAGATGTATATTCCCGCGGTGAGTCCTTCAATCAAATGACAAAACTTTGGGATGCAAGTCTACTTAAGACTGTCCCTATGCGCTCTAAAGAAATGAGCCATGACTATAGATATTTTCCAGAACCAGATCTTCCTGCCTTCGAAATTCCTCAAGAAAAAATAGAAGCTATTCGTGCTACTTTACCTGAACTTCCAACTAAGAAAAAGTTACGGTTCATGAACGAACTTCAGTTACCTGAATATGATGCAGAAGTTTTAACAGCGGAAAGAGAAATCTCCGAATATTATGAGGCAGCTCTCCAAATTTCCAAAGATGCCAAGAAAACATCCAATTGGGTTAAGGATGAAGTGCTTGGTATAGTGAACAAAGAAAGTATCAGCATTGATAAATTTTCTGTAGGTCCAGAAAGAATTGGTCAACTCATAGCACTCATCAATAAAGGTGAGATTTCTGGGAAGATTGCTAAGACTGTCTTTGAAGAAATGCTAACAAGTTCACAGACTCCGGATCAAATTGTAGAAGCCAAGGGTTTAAAAGTAGTTCGTGATGATAAAGAAATCGAACGTATTGTAGACCAGGTTCTCGAAGCCAACCAGGAATCAGTTAACTCTTATAAGGCAGGCAAGGATCGTGCTTTGGGTGCACTTGTAGGTGCAGTAATGAAGGAGACCAAAGGAAAGGCAGACCCTAAAACAGTCAATGATCTGTTACTCCAAAAGCTAGGGCCTGCACCAGGGAAAAAATAGTTTTTCATTCCAAAGTTGCGACTTCCCTAAAATCAACAACATTTTAAAGGATTTTTCTATACTATATAGACTCTTATCCTTAAACTCTATCAGTCCTGTGAATGAGGAAACAAATTCCTCAGTTTATACAATTGCCTACAATGGAAATGAAGTTTTAAAGCTATTTTCTAGGATCCGCATACTCTGAACAGATGTGGTCTTCTAAGACAAGAAGTGTAACTGGAACAAAATTTAGTTTATGGGTAAATGCAAATTTTGGAATCTTAACAACAGGAAATGCTACTAATAAAAATCGGGTTTCCTTTTGTGTTCGAGGAACCTGATCTTGATACTTTCTGCACAATCCCATATAAAACTCTGATTTTTCAGAGGTAAGCCTGTTGACTGAAATAGGCTTTTAACCGACTATGTCTCATAGCTCCAAAATCAATGGAAGATTTCACTCATTTACATCTACACACTACCTATTCCATGTTGGATGGTGCCATACGCATTCCAGACCTGATGAAGAAGGTCAAAGAGTCAGGGATGTCTTCCGTTGCCATTACAGATCATGGCAATATGTATGGTGCAATTGAATTCTACAACCAAGCAAAAAAAGAAGGCATCAAACCTATATTAGGTTGTGAATTCTACGTAACACCATCCAGAAGCAAAGAAGAAGAACTCAATCAAATTGCAGACGGTGGAGCCTACCATTTAATCCTTCTAGCTAAGAATGAAGCAGGCTATAAAAATATTATCAAGCTAGCTTCCCGTTCCTATACGGAAGGATTCTATCGCAAAGCCAGAATCGATTATGATTTACTTTCAAGAAATAGCGAAGGCCTGATCTGCTTAACAGCCTGTCTTGCAGGCGAAGTAAATAAAAAAATTCTCGAAGGCAAGGAAGACCAAAGTTTCCAACTAGCAGGGAATTTGAATGAGATCTTTGGCAAAGAAGATTTCTACCTCGAGATCCAAAATCATGGAATCCCCGAACAAGCTATAGTAGCTAAGAAAATTTTAGAATTTTCCAAGAAGCTTGGCATCAAAACTGTTCTTACCAATGACTCTCACTTTCTCACTAAAGATGACCAAGAAGCACAGAACATATTACTTAGAATCGGAATGCAGAAGAAAATCGATGATGAGATGCGCTTCGGTTTTAACTCAGAATTTTATGTGAAAAATCCCCAAGAGATGATGCGTCTCTTCCCTGATAATCCAGAAGCATTCTATCACACACTTGAAATTCGGGACAAATGCGATCTCAACCTAAGTTTTGGAACTCCATTACTACCAGAGTTTCCTGTTCCTGAAGGCTTTGATGCTCAGTCCTATCTTGAAAAGATCACCGAACAAGGGCTGAAGAAACGCTACAAAGTAATCACTCCCGAAATCCAGACTCGTTATGAGTTTGAAATGAGTACAATTCGTAACATGAATTTTGCAGGCTACTTCCTTATTGTTCAAGATTATATCAATTTTGCCAAATCAGCAGGAATCCCAGTCGGCCCAGGAAGAGGTTCTGCTGCAGGCTCCATAGTTGCCTACGGGGTTGGGATTACTGATGTAGATCCGCTTAAGTATGCACTGCTTTTTGAGAGATTTTTAAATCCTGATCGAAAGGAAATGCCTGATATTGATACCGACTTTTGTATGGATCGTAGGGAAGAAGTAATTAACTACATCAGACAGAAATACGGAGAAGACAAAGTAGGACAGATTATTACCTTCGGATCTCTTGCCGCCAAGGCGGCCTTGAAAGATGTCGCCAGAGTATTTAATGTTTCTTTTTCAGAATCCAACGAAATGACTAAGGCTTTCCCAAAGACTCTTGGAATTACCCTTGATGAAGCTGTTGAGAAATCGGAAGACCTTGAAAAAATTATAAACCGTAATGAACTCAATAAAAAAGTATTCAACATTGCACATAAATTAGAGGGAAACTTTCGCCAACCCGGTAGACATGCCGCTGGTGTTGTGATCTCGCCTTCTCCTCTAGAAGATATTGTACCTCTTGCTACAGTTGCTGAAAAGGATAAATCGAAGCGTTCTATTGTTACGCAGTATGATAAGAACATGCTCGAACTTGTTGGACTGATCAAGATGGATATCTTAGGTCTCAAGAACTTAACTACGATTAATTATTGTTTAAATTTGATAAAAGAGCATAAGAATAAAAAGGTAGAGATTGACCAACTTCCCCTCGATGATGCTCCTACCTATTCCCTTTTGCGTAAAGCAAATACCAAAGGAGTGTTTCAGTTAGAATCTTCTGGGATAACGGATCTTGTTGCCAAGGCTCAGGTTCAAAGTTTTGAAGAGATTGTAGCCCTAATTGCCTTATACCGTCCTGGTCCGATGAATGCAGGGATGTTGGATGAGTATTTAAATCGCAAGAGCAAGAAAAGTCCCATCATCTACCAGCATCCAGATCTGATCCCAGCGCTGGAAGAAACCTATGGAGTCATCGTCTACCAGGAACAGGTGATGAGTATCTCAAGAATCATCGGTGGCTTCACAGCTGGTGAATCGGATGGTCTTCGTAAGGTTATGGCGAAGAAAAAGATTAAAGAAATTCCCTATTATAAGGAAAAATTCATTAAGGGTGCTGAGGAAAGGAAAATTTCCCCTAAGGTAGCTACTGAACTTTTCGAGCAGATGGAGACATTTGCAGAATATGGATTCAACAAATCTCACTCAGTCGCTTATGCGATGATTACCTATCAGACTGCCTACCTTAAGGCAAACTATACAACTGAGTATATGGCAGCACTTCTTGCTACAGCAAATGGAAAAGCGAGTGATCTAGTAAAATATATCAATAATGCAAAAGATATGGGAATAGCCATCTTAAGTCCTGATGTGAATGAATCCGATGTTAATTTCAGTATAACTGGTGAAAATAAAATTCGATTTGGGCTAGCATCCATTAAAGGTGTGGGTGATCTTGCTGGCAATGAAATCATCCAGAAAAGAAACAAGCATGATCGCTTTCAAAATGTGGAAGATTTTATTAAAAATTTAGATATTAGACTCTGTAATAAAAAGGTAGTAGAGAGTTTGATTTGCAGTGGAGCTCTTGATAGTTTTGCATATACTCGCAAATGTCTATTCGAATCAGTCGATACTATACTTTCCTTTGCGGCTAAGGAACAAGAGTTAGCTCAAGAAGGACAATTTTCTCTCTTTGGAGCCTCTGCTCCTGCTATGCAACTCAATCTGCCTAAAGAAGCTGCTGAATGGGAATTTGATCATATCCTAAGAAAAGAAAGAGAGATGACTGGACTATATTTCTCAGGTCACCCACTTGATCAATACAAGACACAACTCAGACAACTGAAATATACTAAGATAGAAAATTTAGAAGATATAAAATCCAAAACTAAAGTTGATATTGTAGGAATCATTACCAAGAAAGAAAATAAACTTACTAAAAAAGGTGATGAATTTGCAAATTTTGTTATAGAAGATGAAACAGGCGAAATTGATTGTGTCTGCTTTTCAAAATCCTACCAAGAAGCCAAGCATTTACTATTTGAAGGGAAAGCTCTATTCTTAAAAGGTATGTTAGAAAAAGTTGAGGTCGGTGAATCTGAAACTAAGGGTCAGATTATTGTTAATAGCTTAGAAGAACTAACTGATGCTAAACTTGAAGAGAAAATGGAAAAGGCGATCCACATCAAGATAGATTTAGGAACCCACCCTCAACTCGATACAATTAAAAAACTCAATGATATTCTAGGAAGCAGCAAGGGATCATCTAGTGTGTTCTTTCATTTGTCTGGCGATGGCAGCCCTAAAAGAGTGATTAAGGCTCATCCACATTTCAGTGTTGATCCAACTCCTGAAATTCTTAAAACCATTCTCGAAATTCTAGGAGCCAATACTGTTTACTACACAGTAGGCGAAGAATTACGAGAATTTGTTGTATAAATTATTTAATCTTTAATATTACTTTATTAAATCTAATTATTACTCTTCTACGTTTCCAGGACGTTTGAATGCCATGATACGTTTCAGATCTTCTTTCATTTGAGCATAAACTATTGGATCGTCTTCAATCTCAAGTGCCTTAGTTAAAGGAACTTCAGCTAGTCTTAAATCTATTTCGCCTAAATAATGAGAGGCTTTCATTCTTGCACCTGGTTCGTCACTTGAAAGCATATTTGTAAGTTCTTTAAAAGAAGGAGTTGCTCCTCTCTCAAGCGTACAAATTGCACCTAGCTCAGATGCTTTTGCATAATCATCTGTTTCCGATCCAACTACTTCTTTGAGAGGGCCTAGGTTTTCAACTTTTTCAAGAAGGCGTAGACCATCAGCAGCAGATGCACGTATGTAGGAGTTCTTATGTTTCAAAGCATCTTTTAATGTTGTTTCTGCTTCTGGAGTGTATTCCAATCTTCCTAGAGCTCTTAGCATTTCTCCAGTAGCAAGGGGAATAGTATAGTCATCCTTATCAAAGAAAAATGGGCTACTAAGCGAGTCACCAGTTGCAATATAACCCATAGATCTTTTAGCTTCTTTCTTAAATTCAGTGATTCTTTCTTGTTGGATTGTGTATTCTTCAATCAATGGTTTTGCCGCATAAGAACTTCCAAGGTAACCTAAGGCACGAGCGGAATGGAATTTGACAAGTGCAGTGTTCCTAGGACTATTTGGAAAATTATCTGGCCCTCGTAATGCTTTTACTAAACTTCGAACTGCTCGCCTAGAGTTGAAAAACATTAATTCTTCAGCTGCATAAGCAGCGTCATGAGGTTCTCCGTAAAGTAATTTCTGATTTAGCTTTTCATAAACATGTAAGTTTGGCTCAGGTACATGAAACCCTTCTTCAATAGAAAAAATAGAATCTGTAAGAATTAGTATAGTAATAAAAGCTAAGATTTTTTTCATCTGCCACTCCCTAACATATCATATCGGAATTTAATTATCTCTTCTTTATGAGACTGATTCACTTTTTTTCTTTTAACTTTTCAGCAACTTCATTCATTCTATCTGAAATATCTTGAACATTCGAGTTAGATTCATCAGCCAATAGAGTTTCGCTTAATTTACCAAGATCTTTAAGTATCTGGTCCTTTTTCTCAATCGTTCTGGATGCCAGGTTTCGCAATAAATCTTCTTTGTAAGAAACAATTTCTGATGAATTCAATTCACCTAAATTAACCATGCTTTGGATGATTTTCTCCACTCGCGCTTGGTTTAAGTAACCAGATCCAATTCCACCCAGTACCAATCGTTCGAAAAGACCTGAAATATTTTTTCCTGTTTCTCGGATCAAGGCAGTAAGCATAAAATTACTAAAATCTTCATTTCTTTGTCCAAGACTTACTTTGAGAAATGTCTGACCCAAAATTTTAGGAGTTATATCGTTGCCAGATAGGTTATCAATTACTTTGACTTCCTTGCCATTCAATATCATTTCAGCAACATCTTCTAAAGTAATTGTCTTACTAGTTTCAGGATCATAAAGTCGTCGATTCGCGTATCGTTTAAGAACTTTCATAGAAATCTACCTAAGTATTCTACTTAACAATCCGTGGGTCAACTAAAATAATGCAAGAGTGCAAGGAAAGAAACGCATCATACAATGTATAATTAAGTCAAATCTTGATGATAGCTCATCCGATTTTTTAAATCAATATTTAAAATGGAAATCGATTTCACCAGAAAATATTTCAGGCAAAATGGCAATTCCAAATTTACCTCCAGATGAATCTAAATGTTATGTTTTCAATAATCCGAAACTTGATGTTCTAACTGAAATTAGAAACAATTATTGGGATACCTTAGTTATTGGCGACATCAATAAGGAAAATAAAATACAATTGTTTCGCTTAGGTTATTCCAAAATTTGGACTGAGCTTAATTTATTAAATAACATTCCACTAGAAAGTTTTATAGCAAAAGATAAAAGCCTATGGATCTGGATATATACAGGTATAGCTTCTTTAGATATAATTTTTAAAGAGATTTTTGAATCAATCGGTCATAAAGTATTTTTGCCATTGCAATGGATAGATTTACTAGAATCCATTCCCAACCAGAAACCAGATTGCGTTATTTTAAATTGGGATTCAGCTCTTGAATCAAATCGAAATTGTATAGAGCTGATTGATAAATCTATCAATCGATCTAATCACCTCCCTTTGATACTTGGCTTGAAAAATTTTCAAGCATCTGGACTTGCTAAAAATCTTATGAATGGGATTAGTAGAATTTCCAATATCATCATGACAGAGAAACAATTACTTCATAGTATTATACAAAGTTTATTTATTAATAGCAAATCATTAGTTCAATTAGAGCGTAGAGACATCCTTCAATGGGACAAAGCTATTCGATTTCAACTCAAGAATATTGAATTAATTGAAGAAGATATGATATCAAAAGTAAATCGCAGTAACATCGAATTATTTTATTTTGCAAAACAATTTAGTTGGCTATTAGATGAAGAACTATTCCATTAAGAAATCATCTGGTTGTAGCTCTTCGGCACCTCTATGAGGAAAGGCTTGCTCATAAAATAATGCTGCAAGTAAATCAAAATCCTCATCGATTTCTAAATTATTTTTCTCCCAATGCTCTGTTCTTCTTTTAATTAATAAAGAAATTGTTGAATCTTCTAAAGAAAATGGAATTTTAAATTTATTTAATTCGCGTATCATCCAATTCAAATTATAAATTAAATAATCCGGAAATAATTGAATAGTTGCTAAAGTTGGTTCAAATTTCATTAGACCTTCCACAACATAGCAAGCCTCTTTTAAATCGGTAGGATCGGAAGTTTTCTCATAATTTCGTAGAACTCGATGAATTGTATTGAGCATTCCCATTCTATCATGGTAAGATCTTTCTATTATTTCATTATTCTTTGGATATTCACCCATGAATCGAATAACATCGAAAAATTCATTTTTCTCTTTGAATATTTTTATATATCGATCTAATCCATCTTCTCTTTCTTCTGGATCAACTAGTTGAATATAAAGAAACTTTGTTTCATAGGCAAATCTTGATTCTTTTGGGATGTAGTATTCAATCCAGATCGGTTCTTTATAATAATTTAATTCTTCTTCTTCAGTTAGATCTGGAGTTACTTTTAAACTCTTAAGTTTACGAACGTCATCTGTGACAACTTTTCTGCCTTCAACTTTAGTTCTTTGCCTTTTAATATTTTTTAACTCGCTCTTATTTAAGAGCGGTTTTGGCTTAAAAGATGGTTCCATAACTAATTTAAGTATCGGGAGAAAACTTATAAAATTGGATCAAATTCTTTACGAATCTTTTTTAGTTCCCTTTTGCGACTTTCTAAGATAGCTTTGGCATTTATGGACATTTGCTTCCATAAAGTTTTTTGTGATTTCATATGAATTTCATGAATAGAATTTAACTCTCCAATAAGTTTAACACCATGGGATGTAAAATCTCCAGCCTGCATTGCAGATTGTAAATCATTTAAGCTGTAATCAAGATTAATAGTTTCTTCTATAAACCGGAATTGGACTTTTTCGTGGTATTTCTTAGGAATCAATTGGTTCATTTTTGCTTGGTTTTTTAAAATATTTTCAAAAAGCATAGCACCCCAAGTAAAAGTAAATACTGAGTGCAAAATTGCATACAAAGGCCTAAGGCTATTTCTCCAAGGTGAAAAATAAATTTCATCATCAGATTGGCGGTCGAACATTTTGTACTTTTTAAAAATCAAATTTAAGTGATGGTGAGAATTTTCATGTATAAGATCGTCCATAGTATCCAAAAAATCTCTTCCCCAGAGATTCATGTATGTAATTCCCTGTTCAGTGAAATGACTGTAACTTACAAGATCTTTAGATCGGACGAGATGTATCCTATCAGTCAATACTTCAAATATGCCAAACCCGAATGGATAGATTTCTTTCAAAGAATCATAAGCAGAGCGCAACTGCTTTTGTTTATTAGGCTCGATAGATTTTAATTTATAGTAGCTTTCTTCATTGAGTAACTTTCCTGTCTGCGCAGGGGGTCTCATTCTATGCTTATATTTTCTTATTTTATTTATGCATCTATCAGGCAATAATTCATTCTGAAGAGTATAAGCAGATTCTAATTTTTGTCTAGCAAATTCCTTGGAAATGTTTTTCCACTCTTTTTCATTTGCTTTTGCAATAGAAAGAAAATGCAGGGAATAATTTGCCTCAGAATCAAAATCATTATCCAAATGATCCATAATTAAGTTGTGCAATTCATTTGAACTACCTTTGAAATTTTGTATAAAAATATCAAAATCAAGGAAATACTTATATTCATTCAAATTAAGTATCATTGTTTCAAGATTTGCAATTGCTTTAAGTTTATAATAAGTATTAGCGATGCTTGTTATTTTCTTTAAGATCGCAGAAGGAAATTTATTTCTTGCAATGTATTTGCAAGCCTCTTTATAAATATGAACTAAATAATCACTTTTCCAATCTGTTAATACTTCTAAATCAAAAAAATGAGAAGAAGTAATCATGAATAAAGCTTAGTTATGTACAATCGAATCCAAAAACTAATAGGACTCAAAATCCCAGAATCAACAAATCGAATGGTATGGTTTTTATCAACAAAGATAGTTGTAGGATAACCAGTAACATTAAATTCTTGAATTCGATTAGAGGGAATAACAACTACAGGAAACTGAATGTCTTTATCTTTAAGAAAATCTTTGAGTTCACTCGGAGATACCGAGCCTTCCTCGATTGAGACAAAATTAACTGCGCGATCTTGAATAGCGCTCAGAGCAAATTTTAGAAAAGGTTCATTCAATTTACAGACTGAACACCATGTAGCCCAAAAATAAAAAACTGTAGGTTGATTCGGCTTTAAATCTATTGATTCAGATCCTTGAACCCATAAAGAATCATTGAGTTTAGGTGTTGTTCCATGATCAGACCCACGAAAGAAAGCTAGTCCTAAGGAAATAACTGTAAAACCTATAAACAACATTAGGTATTTGATCCAAGTGTTCTTCTTATGATAACGTAGATCTTTAGCGTCCATTAAAACTCCGTAGGTAGATTAATATCGAGTTTAGCATACATAACTAGAAAAACAACAGCTAACCATAAAAACCCCGATGCGAGAACGGAACGATCCGTTAAAATTGCCTTAGTTGGGTTATGCCCCATATTCTTAATATAAATGATATAAAGACTTCGAAAAATTGCATAAACTACAATTGGAACAGTGTATATCATTTTATCCGTTCCTAAATTCTGTATGGTGGAAGCAGAGATTGTATACATAACATAACTCATCAAAGTCATTGTCGCAACAATAGACATCATAAGATCTAAGAAGGAGGTAGAATATTCATTTAATATTTTTCGATGCTTTCCAGCATTCCCTTCTAATAGATCCAACTCACCTCTTCTTTTGCTAAAACCCCAAAATAAAGAGAGCATAAATGTGCAAAGCAATAGCCATGAAGAAAATGCAACATCTATCACAATAGCGCCAGCAATGGCTCTAAGCACGAAGCCAATACTAATACTCATTACATCCAAGATAACTAAATGTTTTAAATATTTACTATAGACAATATTGAATAAAAGATAAAATAAAACTATAAACGCAAAACTTGGCTTCAGCATATAAGAAGCAACTAAGGCAAGAGGCAATATTATCAATGTTATTGCTAGTGCAATTGATCCTTCAATCGCACCTGATGCTATAGGTCTCTTTTTTTTCTCAGGATGCCTGGCATCTTCTTCCTTATCCAAATAATCATTAATAACATATTGACAAGAAGCAATGATAGAAAAAAGAAAAAAGGATAAGATTACCGTAATTACAGCAGATTTATCTGTGATTCTTTTCCCAAAAAGAATTCCAGCAAATAGGATTAAGTTCTTAATCCACTGAGGAATTCTCATTAAGAGAAGATAATTTTGAAAAATACTTTTCAAAAATTAATCCTTAAATTTATATCTTTCCTCAGTAATTCGGGTTCTGAGAATAATTTTCTTTGCTTTATCGATTTGTGACGTATTTAGAACAAAGAAAGGATTTGAGCCAGTGCTAACCATCTCTACAAAACCACCTGGTTTTGCCTTTCCCGCTTTTAAGTCATTCATTTCACCTATACTTGAAAAATCTTTAATTAAGAAATTTTCATTTAAGACAAAATCTCGCTTATATAAGACTCTATCTCTTTCTCCCAAAACAGTAATTTCAGCGATTGAAAATTTCATCCTTCTTTGGTCTATTGGATCAATTCGAATACTAGAGAATGAAATTGGTTCAGTTATTCCAAAATCATAATCAACCCACTCTCCCTTTTTGCTTTGAACGACTGGAGCGGTTAGAGAGTTGGCCTCAATTGCAACAGGACTTGCTTCACTTAGAAGAAAAAGTTGCGCCTTGCCATCTGTTAAATTGGGATATTTTACTTTTTGGTAGATAATGGAAGCAATAATAAGACTAAAAATCCCTACGACTGTTCCAATTTGGACTCTCCATCTTTTCTTAACATCATCCAAAGTTGTGTGAAGTTCTGATTTACGAATGAGTCTTAAAAACTTTTCAATTCCTGTAAGTAGGCCTGCGATCTGTTCTTCGCAAATTTCAGCATTCTTCTCGTTGGATTCAAGATTTGCAATATTTAATAATTCCTTCTTATCTTTGAACAGATTTGCTAAACTGTCTGGCAAAGATGATAGTCTAGAAGTTATTTCATTGGTATCTTTAGCAGGGTGGAATTTTTTATATTCTGCACAGATATTAAAAAGATCTAAAAGCAAAAGCTTCAGAATTACAAGTGCATCTGTGCTTTTAGCATTAGAATTCAAGATCTCTACGGATTCCATTCTCTCGTATACGGATTCTAATTTTTCAGAAAATAAATTCTTACGAGTCTCTTTATTAATTTCTTCAGTGCTGAGATCTGGTCTCTTCCAATCTATTTTTAAATAATCTTTTAACTGCATAATCTCCAATTAATCCTCTAGAAACAAAAATTTCAATCTAAAAACATCAACCTACCTGTATCTTAACTCCATCATCATCTCCCATTCTTGGGACTCCTGTATGTCCAGTGGCGGCAATTAGAATCGTAAAGATTCCGATTCTACCTACGAACATAACCAGACAGTAGAATAACTTTTCCACATCACCCAAGGTTGGAGTGAGTCCTAAAGAAAATCCAACAGTTGAAAAGGCAGAGATCAATTCAAAGAAAATTACATGTAAAATATGTTCATTTTGATTCATCAAAGTGAGTAATAGAAAGATCATTGCGATAATAGTAGTCGCAAGGAAGTATACTCGAATGCTAATTGCTATTGACTTTTTAGAGACAATCTCTCCAAAAAGTCTCACAGTTTTGGCTGGATTGATTACGTTTTTCAAATAGGCAAGAAGAATGACAACTGTAGTTATCTTCACCCCACCAGCTGTTCCTTGAGGACCACCGCCAATAAACATAAGAACTATGATCATCACAATTGTTGGATCATTAACTCCTGATAAATCAATTGAATTGAAGCCTGCAGTTCGGGAACAGACTGATATAAAGAAAGCATTTGCAAATTTAACTGCTGGCTCCATTCCGTACAATGTGTGCGGATTGGATGATTCTTGGAGCAGAACAAATATAGTTCCCAAGGCAATCAATCCAATAGTTCCGTAAAACAACACCTTCCATTGGATTTTATTAGAGCTACCTAATAAATGACTATCATATTCTGTAATATTTTCATCCAAAGAATGGGACATTTTAATTATCAATGGATAAAATCGAGGAAGATCTTCACGTTCAGGATGATCCATAATTTTTCTAACATAATAGGTTTCTAAGGATGCTTCTAGGTGAAACATAATGCGGTGCAGTGATTGCAAAAGAATTTTCTCAACATAGATAATTACAGGAAAGCCGATTCCACCTAAAATCACAAGTCCCGAAATAATATACAGGGCGGTTGGATAGTAAGCAATTATAGAAAGATCATCTAAAATTGAAAAACCTGCATTATTGAAAGCTGAAATTGAAGTAAACAAACTTAAGAAAAATCGATCTACATTTTCAGGAATATCTCCAGGAAAGCTAATATAAATTAAATAAGTTCCAATTGCTTCAATGGTAAAAGAGATATTAATAATTGAAAATAAAACCCTAAGTACGGTTGGTTCGTCTTTTTCTTTACTGGATTGAGATTCTAAAATCGCAGATGCCTGTTGGGAATCAATCGATGTGGATATTTGATGGCTTGTGTCAGATTGTTCGCTAGAAACGGAGTCTAGATCTACATTTCCATCGCTAGACTTAGCTTCAGAATATTCGATTATTTGATTGGGTTTGGCCTCTTCCGTTGAATCGATTGCATCTTTAATAAATTGGTGAAATTTTGTATTTCGCGAAAGTCCTTTAAGGATCAAAATTCCAATAACAACAGTAAATGTTATGATTCCCAAACCACCTAATTGAATTAAGATCAAAATGACAACCTGAGTCATAAATTCTAATTCAGAGAGTGGAATAGGAGTAAGCCCTGTTACGCAGACAGATGAGGCAGAAAGGTAGAATGAGTCTACATAGGAAAGGGAACCTTTTTCAAATACATAGATAAAAAAACTACCAATTAGAATAAGAAGAAAAAATCCACCAACAACGGATCTTGCAACCGAGAACCGACTTAAGAAATCCATGAACCATTTCATCTAGGCAAGTATGGAAACTACTACGGAAAACCCAACCAAAATTCCTTTACAAGAGAGTCCGTTTTAGCAGATTGGTAATTATTAAAATTGAGGAAACTATGAGCACTGCCACCTTTACCCCTTCTGAGAAATTACTCAAAACTAGAAATATAGGGATTTCTGCACACATCGATTCAGGGAAAACAACCTTAACAGAGCGTATTTTATTTTATACAAATCGTATCCATGCGATTCATGAAGTTCGTGGTAAAGACGGCGTGGGTGCGAAAATGGACTCTATGGAACTCGAAAGAGAGCGTGGAATTACTATCCAATCTGCTGCAACATACTGTACTTGGAAAGATACTTCCATCAATATCATTGATACGCCAGGTCACGTAGATTTTACAATTGAAGTGGAGAGATCTCTAAGAGTTCTTGATTCAGCAATCATGGTATTATGTGGTGTAGCTGGAGTCCAGTCTCAGTCAATTACTGTTGATAGACAGATGAAAAGATACAACGTTCCAAGACTTGCCTTTATCAATAAATTAGATAGAACGGGAGCAAATCCTTGGAAGGTTATCAACCAACTAAGAGAAAAGCTTCATTTAAATGCACATGCTATCCAACTTCCTATCGGTCTAGAAAATGACCTTAAAGGTGTAGTCGATCTAGTTACGATGAAAGCCTTATACTTTGAAGGTGAGAATGGTCTTGATATAGTAGAAAAAGATATTCCAGAAGACATGGTAGAGCTTGCCAATGAGAAGAGAGAGGCCTTACTTGATGCAGCCTCTTTATTTTCTGATGAACTAACAGAAGCAATGTTGGAAGGTGAGCCTACTACGGAATTGATTAAAGCAGCAATTCGTAATGGAGTATTAGCACTTAAACTTGTTCCCGTATTCATGGGTTCTGCCTTCAAGAACAAAGGTGTTCAGACATTATTAGATGGTGTAACTGATTACTTAGGTTCACCAATGGACGTGAAGAACACAGCCATGGAAATAGAAAACGAAGACTCTGAAATTACTTTGGTTTCTGATTCCGAGTTGCCTTTGGTTTGCCTCGCATTCAAATTGGAAGACGGTCGTTATGGCCAGTTGACTTATATTCGTGTCTACCAAGGTAAGATTCAAAAAGGTATGGCGATCTACAACTCCTCTACAGGAAAAAAACACAACGTAGGACGTTTGGTTCGTATGCACTCTAATGAGATGGAAGAAATATCGTCTGCAGAAGCGGGTGATATCGTTGCACTTTTTGGAATTGATTGTGCTTCAGGGGATACTTTCACAGATGGAAAATCCAAACTCACAATGGAGTCCATGTTTGTTCCCAATCCTGTTATCTCACTTACAATTGAATGTAAAGAAGGTAAGCAATTAGCAAACCTTGCAAAAGCCTTGAACCGATTTACTAAAGAAGATCCTACCTTCCAAACAGAAGTTGACCAAGAATCTGGTCAAACAATCATCAAAGGTATGGGTGAATTACACCTTGAAGTTTATATCGAAAGAATGAAACGAGAGTATGGTGTAGATTTGGTTACAGGGGCGCCGCAGGTTGCTTTCCGTGAAACGATCACACAAAAAGCAGAATTTGATTATACTCACAAAAAGCAGACTGGTGGTCAGGGACAATTTTCCAGAGTTGCTGGTTACCTAGAACCTATTCCTGCAGAAGAAGGAAAGGACTATGAATTTGTTGATAACATCGTAGGTGGTTCTATTCCTCGTGAATACATCGGATCTTGTGATAAAGGTTTCCGTTCTTGCCTTCCTAGAGGAAGTATGATTGGATTTCCTATCATTGGAGTTCGAGCAGTGATCAACGACGGAGCTTACCATGATGTAGATTCTTCCGATATGGCATTCCAAATTGGAGCAAGATATGGTTTCAGACAGGGTTTTTCTAAAGCAAATCCTATCATTCTTGAGCCAATCATGAAAGTGGATGTGGAAGGACCGACTGAATTCCAAGGAGCAATCCTAGCATCTTTGAACCAAAGACGAGGTGTGATCCAAAATACTTCGGAAGAAGACAATTATTGCAAAGTGGAAGCAGAAGTTCCTCTTTCAGAAATGTTTGGCTATTCAACAGTGCTTCGATCTTCTACACAAGGTAAGGCAGAATTTTCTATGGAATTTGCAAAATATTCTCAGGTTCCTAGAAACGTAGCTGAAGAATTGATGAAAAAATACAAAGTCAATACTTCGGAAGAGTAAAATCCAACTCTTTTAAAACCTTTAAACCCTCGTTTTTTCTAATGAATCATCATAAAAAAGCGGGGGTTTCTCATATCTGAGCTATACTTGATCCGAAAATAAAAGAGATAGTCTCATGAAATTTTCAATTCTTATCTTACTTCTTTTCATAGGTAATTTTGCTAGTCTTTCTGCAGAAATACTGAGCTTTAAATCTTACAAGGTAGTTTCAAGAGATACGTTATTTTCTATTTCACAAAAATTCAGCATCACAACCAAAGATATATATCGTTGGAACGAAAAAAAGAAAAAGGATCCTAGGCTTTTTGTAGGTGAGACTTTACGAATACCAGTTTTTAAGACGGTAGCTGTAAATAAAAATCTGAATAGTTCTGGAGAATCAATGTCTGCTTATTCTAATTTTAAATACCCACTGGAAAGAAAATCGAAAATCAATCTAGATTATTCTGCGATTACCTATGCTCCCCACAAAGGTATACTTTTTGTAAATCCAGCTAAAACTGAAAATGTGGTTTCTATAGATTCAGGAAAGGTAGTTGCAATAGATTACATGGATGGCTATGGTAACTATATCATTATGCAACATATAGGTGGATATTATTCTGTTTATGGCAATCTTTCAAGAGTGCTCGTTATAGAAGGTCAGACAGTTTCTCAAGGAGCCCGAATAGGAAATATATCTAAAGAGAAAGGACTCTACTTCCAAATTTCAAATAAGGATAAACCATTGAATCCAATGGCAGTGATTCGAAATGGCTAATAAAGAATTTATTAATTGGGAAATCCAAAATGCGGAAATTGTAAGCGCAGATAAAACTGAAACTAAAAATATATTTATAAAAAATGGAAAGTTTGATTCCATCCAAGATGAACTTAGTAATTCTGAGACTGCTTTGTTTGATGCTAAAGATCTTTTCCTCTACCCAGCCTTAATCAACAGCCATGACCATTTGCTAGCATCCTATTCTCCCAAAATTGGTGGTAAGGTAAAATACAATAATTGGCTTTCTTGGGACAATGAATTGAAGTCATCTATCATTTTTTCAGAGAGACAGACCTTAGATATTAACGATTTATATGCGTTAGGAACTTTCAGAAATATGCTTGGTGCAACAACAACAGTGATGGATCATATTCCTCATTTTGTAAATCGCAGTCAAATAGATGACTCAGTCTTACGATTGGTCAAAGATTATTCACTTTCCCATTCTATTTGTTCTTACCATTTAGGTTGGGGTGATGGAGTAGAGATTGAATACAGCATCGCAAAACAAAAGAGAATACCATTTGTAACTCATTTAGGAGAGGGTTTTGACGAAGAATCTTATAGATCACTAGAAAGTCTTAAGAAACAAAATGGACTTGGAGAATTTTCAGTTTTAGTTCACTGTCTTCCTTTTGGAAGTAAGGAAGCCAAAGAAATAGCAGAAGCGAATGCTAGTCTAGTTTGGTGTCCAAGTTCTAATCTACATATTTTTGGAAAGACAACAAATATTGAAGCCTTCATCGATGCAAAGGTAAATATTTCTTTAGGAACAGATCTTGCTATGGCGGGTTCGGATAATCTGCTCGCAGAAATGAAAGTTGCCTTCTCTATTTTGCAAGAAACTAAACATAAAAAATCAGCATCCCAGAATCTCTTTCAAATGATGACTATAAATGCTGCCCGCGCCTTGCGACTTGATTCTAGCCTAGGCTCAGTTGAAACTGGAAAATTTGCAGATTTTTTCTTATTGAAAAAAAAACACGAAGACCCATATGAAAATCTTTTAAAGGCAGAATCTGAGGATATTGTTTTACTAGTCAAAGAGGGGAAACCTATATTCGGATCAGGTAGCCTCGAATCGCTTTTTCAGGAGCTGCATGTTGCCTCTGAATCGATTTTATTAAGGCATAAAGAATCTGCTAGCTTCCAAATTACTGGTTCACCAAAAAAAATCATGAAAAAGCTACAAACTGCTCTTGGTTACAAAAAGGATTTGGCATTTTTGCCAATAGTGGAATAAATAGTTTAAGAGGAACATATTTGTCAGGACCTATCGTTAGAAATTATAAAAGTGGATCCATTGTTTATTTTGAAAAAGATAAGGCAGAAGATATCTATGTCCTCCAGAAAGGCCGTGTCATACTTACTTTTACATCTGTTAATGGCAATGAGCTGAAGGAAGATGTTAGACTGGGTGAATTTTTCGGAGTTAAATCAGCATTAGGAAGATACCCACGAGAAGAGACTGCCCAAATTGTGGGAGACGCTTCTGTGCTCGTTTTCCGCATCAATGAATTCGAGAAATTTGTTTCCAATAAAACTCATCTTATTATAAAAATGCTGAAAGTATTTTCTAGCCAGCTGCGCCAAGTCCATAGACAACTTAGAGAAATCCTTGGACAGGGTGAAGCAAGAAATGCTTCCTATGAACTTATGAATGTTGCGGAAGTCTTTTACAAAAATGGAGACTACGACCACGCAGCCTATGCCTTCCAACAATACATAAAGCATTACCCAACAGGTGCATATGTTAAACGAGCCCAAGAACTCTATGATGCTTCTTCTAAGCACCAACCTTACCCAATTAATATCCCGGCTCTAACCTACCAACAGGAAGGTAGCTCTCCCAATAAATTGGAGGAGATGCTAAAGGCTCCTGCGACACAACCTAAAATAGAAGCAAGTATGGCAGCTGCTGATCCTAATTCCATTCCGGGAATTTTTCAAAAAGCCCAGACATTAATGAATGCAAATCAATTGGATGAGGCTGGTAAGCTTTTCCAAGATTTATCTTCTAGAGAAGATAGCACAACCCAAGACGACGAGAAATCTGTTGAAAAAGCTATTTTCCATCTAGGTCTTATTAAGTTTAAGAAAGAAGCATATGACGAAACTTTCTCTGCAATGTCCAATTACATTAAGAAATATCCCAAAGGCTCCTACCTAAAAGAATGTATCTATCATTTAGCTATGAGTTCTGAAAAACTTGGGGAAAAAGAAAAAGCAAAAACTCTGTATAATAAAGTAACTCTACTTTCTCCTGCTGATGATTCCATGACCAGCAAGGCAAAAGTTAAAATGAAGGAACTTGCTTAATGAATGATGCAATGCTGGAAGCAATGTTCGACAAATTTGGAAAAGTATTCCAACCGAATGAAATTCTTTTCTGTGAATATGAGCCAGGGAATGACTTCTTTCTTATAAAAGAAGGGAAAGTTAAAATAACAAAGACTGTTGGATCATCTGTGAAGACTTTGGATGTTCTTGAATCAGGAGATATCCTAGGCGAGATGGCTATCCTAGAGGAGCAACCCAGATCTGCTACTGCAATTGCTGTTACTGAAGTGAAGGCATTGAATTTCAATAGAGCCAATTTTGAAATGCTGATGACCAAGAACCCGGCTCTTGCAATGAAGCTGTTGAATATTTTCTCCATTCGTATCTATGATGCCAAGAGAAGATTGATGATTCTACTCATGGATGATATACTTGGCAAGGTCGCTGACGTATTTCTAATGTTACATGAAAAAAATTCCAACTCGGATAACTTCCATGAAGTCATTCTAAACACTACTGTGGAAGATGTTGCGAATTGGTGTGCTCAACCTGTTGGCGAAGTGCAGAAAGTTCTCAACCAATATGTGAAAAATGGGAAAATCGATTTATATTCCGATAAAATAATTATTCACAATATCAACGACTTCCAGAGAATCGTTAATCAGAAGAGAAAACCGAACTAAGCTCCCTTAGCTCAGGTGGATAGAGCATTAGTTTCCTAAACTATGCGGACAGGTTCGAATCCTGTAGGGGGCAGTTTTGAATCATAAGACCCTTGGAAGAAAATACCCTACTCTATTTCATTAAAAAGTCCACTAGCTTTCTCGAGAAGAAAGGAATACCTTCTCCAAGATTGGAAGCAGAAATACTCATCTCCTTTGTAATGAATTTGAGTCGAATACAGCTCTATGCAAAATTCGATATGCCACTTACTGAGGAAGAAAAAGATGCCTACCGCCAACTCATAGTTAAAAGATCTGAAAAAGTTCCTTCTGCTTATTTGCTTGGCAAAAAAGATTTCTACAATTCCACTTTTCTTGTCAATGAAGCTGTGCTCATTCCTCGACCCGAGACGGAAGAGTTAGTAGATTTCGTATTAAAGAATTGGATAAAACCAAATGAAGATTCTGGGATTCAAGCACTTGATCTGTGTAGTGGATCTGGATGCATTGGAATATCAGTGCAAAAAGCACGGAATAATTCTGAAATTTTTTTCCTGGATGTCTCTGCTTCAGCCTTAGAAGTTTGTAAAACTAATTATAAAAATATTTTACCAGATCAGGAATTTTCTGATTCTAAATTTATTGAATCTGATTTTTGGAAGAATTGGAACCAAGATTCATATTCAAAATTAGATTTCATATTTTGCAATCCGCCCTATGTTCTTCCCGAAGAAGAATCAATCTTAAGTGAAGAAGTTCAAAAGGAACCTAGACTTGCACTGATTGCAGATGATTTTCTTGCAAGTCATGAAATTATCCTTTTAGGTGCCTACTCTAATCTTAAAGCCCAAGGCAAGATGATTCTGGAGACTCATCCTAAGAAGGTGGAAGAACTCATTGAACTTGGAAAGAAGATTGGTTTTGAAACTAACTCTATGCTCGATCTATCGAAAAAAGAAAGATTTGTGATTTTTTCAAAATAGAATAAAGAGATTTTTGGTTGGTAGATCTGAGTATTATTTTAGCTGAACCATAAGCTTATGTCTATGATCAGCATACATTTTTGAATAAAGCATATTTGAACTCAGCAAAAGTTAACAAAGAATTTTAAATACCTATCAATCGGATACATTTCCTGAACTTATGCTATTTTCTCTTTCTTATGCTCGCGAATTACCAAAAGTAAAAATCCAAAAGCTAGAGAAAAACCTATGCAGACTACAAACACAAGGTAAGGTCCTTTCTGAAAATATGCAATAGCAAAAGCTAAAGGTGCAAAGGCACGTGCCAATGAACCAAACGCACGAAAGATTCCCAAGTTTCTACCTTGGTGGTTGGCACTAGATCTGAGTGAGGCAATGGAAGAAAGGCTAGGATGCAAAAGAGCTGAACCAACAGAAAGCAAACCTAAGAATAAAAAGAGAAGTCCCGTATTTTTGGGGAATCCAAGAAGACCTAGATATCCTAAGGATAAAAATACCGTTCCCACGATTGCAATTTTTACTTCGGCAACTTTTCCAGATAGTCGTCTAACAACACCACCTTGGATAAAAATGATGATGCTTCCAATGAATAGAAAAGTAAGACCGATGTCCTTAGGCGTAAACGAGAACTCGGTATTTAAGAAAAAGTTCAGACAGAATTCAAATCCAGAAAAAGAAAAGATAAACAAAAGATAGATAAAGGAAATAGAGAATAAATTCCTAAACCTTGAAGAAAACATATCAAAAATAGGATGAATTGATTTTTTATATTCAGCATTCTCTTTATCATTTGCAAGGCTACTAGATGATTTATCGCTAGAAGAATTCGAAACTAATTTTGGCAAGGTCTCCTTATAAATGATACCAACAAGTAGAAAAGTAAAAAATGCTATTAAGAGTGAAACGCAGGCTGAGGCAGAAAAAATTGTAAAAGTTATAGATTGAAACGCTGGGAAAATTTGACCGAGTTCAATCCCACTAAGCAGTCCCCCTAGAAAGGGTCCGAACACAAATCCAAGACCTATCCCCGCCCCTATCATTCCCATACCTTTAGCTCTATCTTTGATGGATGTGGAATCGGCCATAGAAGCGCTGGCGACTGAAATGTTTCCTCCCATAGCACCCGTTATAAGACGAGAAACAACAAAGCTTGTGAAGCTTGCAGAAAAGAGCCAAACAATGTAACCTAAAAGATTTCCTAAACTTGTGAAAAGAAGAATTGGCTTTCTGCCAACAGTATCTGATAGTCTTCCCCAAATTGGTGAGAAAATAAATTGTAAAATAGAATAGATCGAACCAAGAATCCCTCCGAATAGAACAATAAGAAATGCCTTACCTTCATCTCCTGCTAGAGATTCTGCCATTTGATAGATCCATAAAAAAATAGGATCATTTCCAATCTGAATATAATGGCGAATCGTTTCTGGAAAAAGTGGAAAGATGACAGAGAAACCCATCATATCACCGAAAACTATTAAAAACAAGATCAAGGTATTTTTATTCATAAAGGGCTCAATAATTACAGGCTGATAGATAATAGATAGGGATGCAAAACGAAAAGATAGCAGTACGTAAAAAATCCTCCCCCTAAACGTATAAGGGAAGGATCCTTTGAATCAATTAACCTTTTTTAATAAGCTTATTTAGTTCATCGATTCCTTTCTGAACGGTTTCCTTCACTTGTGCTGGAACCATAGTCTCGATTTGAGCAGAAAGATTAGTGTAATTGTCTTTAACTTTTGTCAAAACTTCTTCGTAGCTCGCATTAGCTTGGTTAACTGCAGCTTTTGAATCTGATACAGTTTTATTAAGTAGGTCACGAAGTTTTTGGGCATCTTCTGAAGTTTCAGCAGCACCTTTAGTTTTAAGTTCTTCGTAAAGTTTTTCTAAATCAGTTACAGCTGACTTCAACTTTCCTTCACCAGATTTGAATACAGCGATGCTAGCATTCACTAAATCCATTAAGATTTTTTCCATTTCCATAACATTCCTCTAAAAATTAGTATTACAATTATTTAAGAAGGAAATATTTTAGGCAACTCGTTTCTGAGAGAAATTAGAAATTCTTAGCCGTTTTCAATCAATTTCTTGATTTGGTCACGGATTTTAGCTGCAGTCTCATAATCTTCTGTTCGAATTGCATTTTCTAGTGTATCTTCTAAAATTTGTAATTGAGTTTTGGGAAGTGAGGCTGGCTTTTTATCTGAGGTAACAGATTGACCTTGGATTTCTTCAGCGTTCATTAGAATTCCTGCTTCTTGGAAAACTGCTTGTGCGACATAAATAGGTGCATTAGCTCTAAGCGCGAGAGCAATTGAATCAGATGGTCTTGCATCTAATACAATTATTTCTTCATCTTTTTGCAAAGAAACCTTAGCATAGAAAGTATTGTCCAGTATCTCTTCAATGGCTATCTTAATTACATTTGCACCCAAAGCAGTCACCATATAAAGCATAAGATCATGCGACATTGGTCTAGGAGGCTTGGTTCCATCAATCACTGAGGTAATGGAATGTGTCTCTAGTGGTCCTATAAATATAGGCACAACTCTCTCTTCCTTCGATTCCTTTGCTTTTAAAAAAACAGCGAAACCAACATTTGTGAGAGATATGTCCGATATACTGACCTCTAAATAATCCACAATGCTTAGACTCTTTTAAAGAAATTTCGTGGGCCCAGAAGGGCTCGAACCTTCGACCCGCAGATTATGAGTCTGCTGCTCTAACCAACTGAGCTATAGGCCCCGAGACTCCAGTTTTTTTTTTCTATCACTATCGACAAGAAGAAATCCATTGTAAGTCGAGAAAGCTTTGCAGTAATTCTTCCTCATCTTTGCGAATAAAAACTCGAATGAGAATTTTGGATTCATTCAGAAGTATGCTCAATTTGGTAAGCTGATTCCCTTCTGACTGAAATGATTCTTGGAATAGCAAAATTTTTGGATTATTTAGAGAAATTGGATTTTCTGGAAAAATTTCTTTGATTTCCTGATCTGATAAAATTCGAGAAAGTTCCCTAAAGACTATAAAAAATTTATCTCCTAATTTAGGATAAACTCGTAAACTTTTTTTCTGACCTTCTCCATAGTTTAAATAAGCATCTTCTGGAATTTGAAAATCACATTTTAGGAAAGAAAATTTTTCCATTTTGCGAACACCTCGATTTTGAGAAGGAAGGTTCAAGGGATCAGAAAGAAGACTCGTTGACAAAATTAAACTAGAGAGTAATATCAAAACTACAGATCGCATGCAAAATTTTCCTTCATCCAGTTCCCAAGTTCTCATTGAACCAACTAAGATCATCCAAAAAAGAAACGGATATTCGGGAGTTTACATTCATTTTCCCTTCTGCATTCAAAAATGTTCCTACTGCGATTTTTATTCTATCGGCTCAGGCAAAACCAGATCCGAAGCCGAGAAAAATATTTTCCAAACATACAAAGATGAATTGGATTTCAGACTTCATAACAATACATTATGGAATACTTATACCTATGATACAATCTTCTTTGGAGGCGGAACTCCATCGAGAATGGATCTGAGCAGCTTAGCTGATTTTATAAATTACTTAAAGCTACGCTTAGCCCTTAGTGAAGATTTCGAGATGACTTTAGAAGCGAACCCTGAAGATGTAACGAAGGATAATGTAAAAGCTTGGAAGCAATTAGGTTTTACAAGAATCAATATGGGCTACCAATCCAGTAAGCCTGAGCATCTCCAATATGTGGGAAGATTTTATGATCCTAAACAATACAAGCAAGCTCCGCAAATTCTTGCTGATTCTGGGATTTCTGAAACAGGTTATGATTTAATATATGGATTCCCTGGTCAGAAAAAAGAAGAATTCTTAAAAGATATTGATCTTCTATTATCTTATAAGCCAACACATCTCAGTATGTATTCACTCACTTTGGAAAAAGGCACTGAATATTCTAGACAGGTTCGCGAAGGAAAAAAATTGCAACCAGAGGAAGAACTGCAAATCGAAATTTTGGAATCCCTTCCTCAGATTATGCATGCGAATGGATATGAATGGTACGAAGTGTCCAACTATTGTCTACCTGGACACAGATCCAGGCACAATCTTCGTTATTGGATGATGGAGCCTTATTTAGCCATAGGCCCTGGAGCTCATGGTTTTGATGGGCAACACCGGTATGGAAATGCTCGCAATTTAGAAACGTATACCAAGAATCCTATCTTAGCCAAACTAGAACCGATTGATTATAAAATTGAATTATTTTTATCCTTATTCCGAATTTTTGCTGCTATACAAATCGATAGCTTCCTAGGTGATTTGAATTCTTCTTTCTATAGGATTGTAGATCAAAAGTTAAAATCATGGTCAGCTAAAGATTTAGCCTCATATGAAAATGGAATCTTTCAATGGAAGCCTCAGGCAGTTTACTATTTAGATAATTATATTTTAGAATTGAGCGAGGCGATAGAAGAAGAATCTTCTAAAGTAAAAGTATAGTATGTGTGGACGTTTTGTACGATTTACCAAAGAAAGTTTATTCGCTGATTTGATTCTGCGAGATGGAAGTTCCTTCTTGGAAGAAGAGCATTTTGCAGCGAGATACAATATCTCTCCAGGAACTCCAGTGGAAATTCTTCGTAAAGATTCTGGTAACTACTACAATGACTTTGTCTTGTGGGGTCTTCTACCTTCTTGGTCAAAGGATGCTCTTCAGAAAAGATATTCCAATGCAAGATTGGAAGGTATTGAAGAAAAGCCTTCTTTTAGAGGTCCTTATTTAAGAAGACGTTGTTTAATTCAGGCTGATGGTTATTACGAGTGGATGACCAAGAATAAAAAGAAATTTCCGTATTTTATTCATACGCCTGAGCAAACCCCTTTTGCCTTAGGTGGCCTTTGGGATATTTGGATGGGAAAAGACGGAAGTGAAGAATACACGCTAGCTTTGATAACCATGCAGGCTAATAAATCTGTGTCTTATATACATGACCGTATGCCAGTTGTTATACCAAAAGAGCATTATGTGTCCTGGTTAGATTCTAGTCTAAGCTCAAGAGAAATCCAAAAGATTACAGAACTCAGTCATTCCAATATATGGAATAGCCACCAAGTTGGACAGGAAGTAAATCATTCTAGTGCCGATGGTGCCCACTTAATCCAAACTGTTGAGCCCGAAATAGAAAAAGAACCTGGACTATTTGATTAGTAATTTTATAAAAAAGTTTGATTCCAAATTCATTCTTTAAATCATGGTTATCACGGGCCTGTAGCTCAGTTGGTTAGAGCACACGCTTGATAAGCGTGGGGTCATGTGTTCGAGTCACATCAGGCCCATACCGTGTTTGGATTTAGCTTACAGGTTACCAGATCTGTTAACGCTTAAGTTCGAATGAACCTACGGTTTTTACTAGAAGAAATGGGGTCTTAGCTCAGCTGGGAGAGCATCTGATTTGCATTCAGAAGGTCATCGGTTCGATCCCGATAGGCTCCACCATTTTTCTAGAACTTACACTTCCCTATTTAGATTCTTTGGTAATTTCTATACTTTGGTTTTTAAAAAATTTGCTTAAACAAGAATCTGTTAAAATTTTTCATTTAACTCTTGTTACGTAAAAAGTAAAGCTTTTAACAGCCATATTTCCATGATAATCGGTAGCCAAAACTTCAATTGTATGTTCACCTGAGGGCAGAGAAAGATTTCCTACCAGATAACGATCTTTTAAGAAAAGGTCTGAAAACTTTAAACCATTTTCATTTAGCCAATCATTATTCTGGAATTGTATAGAATTAAAATTGCTCTGTTGTATTGGCTTTCCATTTAACTTAAATTGAACAGACTGAACTCCAAACCTTTGGCTCTTTCGAACTCCACTGTCTTGTATTAAAACTGTAAATGGAAAAGAATCAGAGAGATTGATTGTATCTCCCGAATTGATATTGGTGTATTTTTCCCCAACATGTACATTTAGTCCGCCAATGAGTGGAGCTGTTTCATCAATGATTTTTGGAAGATAAATCAGAGGATTCACTATCTTTCTTCCAAACTCTAGACTAAGTACGAAATGCAAATGACCACCGCTGGAGTGACCTGTATTGCCTGTGATACCTATTTCTTGGCCATTTTTTACAGCTCTATCTAGCTTACCATGAGAAGTATGGAGATGGTAGTATGCAGAATAAGCACCTTTTCCATGATCAACCCAGACTGTATCTCCCGAACCCCACTCTTCGTGAAAAGGATCATCGGATGTGTATCTAGTATAAAGAATCTTCCCTTCGCCAATAGAATGGACTTTTTCTAAATAAGATGAGATATCAACTCCATTATGGAAATGATCCCATCTTGATTCTCCAAAAACAGAGGATATACGATCTGATATCTGTTCGGTTTGAACAGGCCAATTGAAATTCCATTGTTTTTTATCTTGGGAATGAAGTGATGGAAAAAATTCCTTGCAATGGAAGCAGAAAACTAGCAAATATAACAAAGTAAAGGATTTCATATCTTCTTAAATGATACCATTTCATATTTCCTTCAAACATCTGCAATGCAAAAACAACTAAACCCTCAAGAGATCAATCAGCTCGTATCAGATGCTGGAAATGGCAATTCTGAAGCATTGAAAAATTTTTTCGAAATCTATTCAGAGGATATCTATAACTTTCCCATTCGTGTGTTTCATCTTTCAGAAGACGATGCGAGTGATTTCTATATTTATGCATTTGAACGACTAAAATCTGGTCGACGATTGCAAAGTTTTGGTGGAAAATCCAGCTTTAAAACATGGTTCTATTCTGTACTCAGAAATCTACTCATTGATTGGAAGAGAACCATCAAAGAAGTAAAAATCCAATCCATTACCAGAACAAATGTGGATGGAAAAGAATACAATACTATCGAAGATGAATCCGACCCCTTGCTTCCTGAAAAAGAAAAGGCATTAGAAATCTCAGAGCAATTTTTAGAAAATCTAAGTGAAATTAAAATTGAAAGTAGAGCTATTTTTAAATTGTCTTATATTTTTTATCTTCAATTGGAAAAAGATGAAGTGGAGTATATTTTAGATAAAACTAAAATCAACTTACTCGAGTTAAAGAATTGGATTTTAGAAACTAGATCTTCCCTTTCCAACAAAGAAGAGGATATTAATAAACTAGAAGATAAGATTACATCCATCTACCTCAGTATTTTAGAATTAAAAGAACAACAAATTACAGAGCCTATCGAAGATTCAAAATCCAATCTACCCATTGTTGATAAAATTGGAGCTTCTTTACAAAAGAAATACGAACAAAGACGTAAATTAATTGAAAGAAAACAAAAGGGTCATTTTCTTTCGCGAACTCCCTACAAAGAAGTTGCTCAACTTTTAGGTATTTCTGAGGGCGGAGTTAGTGTGACCTTAATTCGAGTTGTGGAAAAATTACAAAAAAAAATTAAATTTGATGAGTTTTCTTAAATAATTCATCGTCTGATTTTCAAAGAGACAGGAGCTAGGCTATGCCACTAAAGAAGAACGATTCCAACCAATCATCTGAAGAAGAAGCATTAAATAGATTTTTCAACGAGGATCCACATCTATTCGATGAGGCCTTGGAGAATGATTCTATTTTTCATACCATAGCTAAATTGGAAACCCTGCTCACTCTTTCTAAAAAAAATTCAATCATACCTTCCTTATCACTATCTTCTCAAGAATTGGAAGAGTTCCAAGCGGACATTGATATTGCTAAAGCTGAAATAGAAATGCAAGCAAGTAAAAAAGCAAAAGTCCCTGAGTTTCTATTACGCTATGCTGATAGAAATATAGATAAACCTGAAAGAAAGCAGACTCTCTTGGTAAGACTTTCCCAAATGGGTATTCAAGTTTTTGAGTCTTTGAAAGATGGCCTAAGTCTAACTCCAAGCCTATCACTTTCTCCTGACATTCGTTCATCGCTCGGTACTTTAAACCCTAATACTGAAAATTCCGCAAGTCATGTTGTCTTCGAAGAAACCATTCAAAATGGTCAGAAATTTTTCTACCAAATGGTTAGAGAAACACCAGAAGAAGTATTCCTAAGCATTAAGATTGAACAAAATGAAGCTACAGAAGAATTCAAACAAGTGATACTGAGAAAAGAAAGTCGGTTCATTTTGTCCAATCGTTTGAATTCTGATGGAATTGTTAATTTTTCTGGCTTAAAGGAAGGGGAATATACAGTAGAATTTCTAGGTTCTTCTTCTAATAAATTAGTTGACTTATATTTAATCGTAGATTAAGTTTTACCAATGATCAGCCTGATCATTGATCGAGTCGGTAATGTTAATATTTTCAATGTCTTGGATGGAAATACGCCCAGTGGTGAATCCCATCTCCAATCCACAATTGACGATGACCTCGTTCTAGAATATATTTCCGAAATTGAAAATCTTGTTCGTGTTTCTAATATTGTACAGAACTCAACTAATAAGACAACTATCCTAAACACTGATATTCTGAGTGAACTTAAGACTTTAGGTCAGACATTTTTCCACCAATTCTTTCCCTCAGAAATTGTAGAGAGATTGCGTTTAGCAACTGATAAAAGTATTCATTTTAATATAGATCCAAGACTTGCTCTGATTCCCTGGGAAGTCTTACATGATGGCAACTGTTTCCTTGCAGATAAATTTCATATAGGCAAGACAATTCGTGGAGGCTTCCATGTGAAGCCCAATCATGGTAAAGAAAAATTAAAGATGCTTATCATTGCTGATCCAACGGAAGACTTGATCTGGGCACAGAGAGAAGGTGAAGAGCTCTTTCGCATTCTTTCAGAAAAAGTGTCTTCTTCTCGTTTGGAATTGGAATTCATTGGTGGGAAGCATATTACGAAATTAAAACTTTTGTCCTTGATTAAAGATAAAAATATCATCCACTACTCAGGGCATCTTTTCTTCTCGGATGATCCTCTTGAAAATGGTTGGCTTTTGTCCGATGGCAAAATCCTAAAGGCTCGTGAAATTAAAAACTCTGGAATCTCTACGGATATTGTATTTAGCAATTCTTGTCTTTCTTCCACGCAGGTGAGTAAGAACATTAATACAAATATAATGAATAATTTTGCAGGATCCTTTCTAATGTCCGGTATAAAAACCTTTATTGGAACCAACTGGGAGATCCTAGACAATCAGAATACAATCGATTTTACAATTCGATTTTATTCATACCTCTTTAGCGATAAGACCGTTGGGGAATCTCTCTTTATGACTAGAGAATATGCTAGACGTAATTATGATCCAAATGACCTAACTTGGGCTAATTACTCACTCTATGGGAATCCTGATTTCACTATACTACTTGACCCTGAGAATGACTCCGCAGCACAAAAGATTATCAACCCTTCTTTTGTTATGAACTTTTATCCTACCCCCATTGCGAGATCCTATGTTAATTTTCTAAACTCACAGAAAGAAAATCTTCCAACTGAAATACAGATGGAGAAACTCATCCAATGTTTTGAAGAATTTTCCAAGGTTCTTGGTTCTATTGTTTTTAGTGATCATAAGTATCATTCTTTAGGAAAGAAATTTCCAGAAAACCAAGATGATTCTATTCCTATTTTCAAATGGTGGGATTTAATTCATGCCTGCCTTTGGGATTTTAAGAAATTAAAAATAACTCCCCATGTTGAATCCATTATTGACATCCTAAATTCCAATCATGATGTTATCCAGAAATTATTGAATTGGACTTTAATGTACAAAGAAGGGAAAATCACCGAAGATGCCCGTGATTCTTATTTGATTACGTACCAGTATTTTTATGAGAATCTTTTGGTTGAGCTAGAAGAATTTGAGAAGATCAATATTTTCTTGATTTCGGAGAATTCCAATCATCACTATTTCTTTCGTGGAATGAAGCCACAGTCCTCATTGATAACTGCTCCCTTAGTTAAGCAAGATTATGTGGGAGAACAGATTGAAAAATTCCGTGGCAATCTTGTTGTTTATAACGAGAAAAAGAAAATCATGATTCCCTACCACGCTAATCTTATCGACAACCACGAGAAAGGCGAACTTGCTCTATCTTTTCCTGGTTACCAAATCATTGACTATAAAAATAAATCCCACTCCTAGCCTAAATTGATATGAGTCTCTGTTACCCTGAAGATGGATCTGTTTCTTGTGGTTCTTGTTGCGGAATTTTTAATTTAAACCTAACAAAAAAAGACATCACACTACTTCTCTTTCAGAGAACAGAAGAATTTAAAAACACTGTAGATTTCAAAGTATCATATTCTCTACCTGCATATAGGCAATCCAGAGAAGCTAAAGAAAAGCAAATATCCAAAAAAGATGATAGCACTTACAATTGTCCATTTCTGGGTTATTTAGATGAGGGATACAAAATGGGCTGCATGATTCATCCAAGTCGGACTGGCAATCCATTGAGTCAGAATTATTCCTTCTATGGAAGTTCGATTTGCTTAGCATACCAATGTAGAAATCGAGAGAATCCAGATTCCATGCAATGGAGTAAAATTTTTCAAGAAATTTCTTCCAATTCATTAGAATACTCACAACTTTCAGCTAATCATGAAATCATTCAATCACTGGAAATTATTTTCACAAAATTAAATTATCCTAAAGATTGGATCTTCGGAAAATTTCGCGCAGAAGTAAAAGGCTTTCTTAAAGAATATATAGATTTTAAAGGTATAAGTGATCAGAGAACGTCATTTGAAATATCATCTCTAGAATTAGAGACAGCAAAAAGTTTAATAAAAAAGCTAAGTAAGCTCTTAAGAAAGAACTCACCTAGCTTTAGGTGGTTGGGAAATCTAATTACTTAGATTCTTTAGGTAGGATTGTTTGAATGTAGTTGATACCTTCTTGAGCGTATTTTCTGATATTTACAGATAACTCGCTAGTATCTTGAGCACCTTTCTCAATCAAGCTTTGGAAGTTAGATTGAATTCCTTGGAATCCACCATCAAATTCTTCTTTTGCTTTTGAAACAGCACCTAATACAAAATTCAAACCGTCTTTAATTTCTTTTTCCATTTTTTACTCCTTTTTCGTCTTTTGTGCGATGCACAAATATGACCTTAATATACCTACCTCCAATAACCTTGCACCTCTTTTTTTATCTCTTTATTGTTTTTTTTTATACTTTTTATAAGCAAGTTTTAAGACAGTATTATGTCTTCTAAACTTGAGCCCATACTATGGTTGGATGGAAAATGCCATCTACTTGATCAAAGACTGATTCCTTCTCAAAAATCCTATTTTATTGCAGAAGACTTACAATCTACCGTCTATGCTATTCGAGAAATGCTAGTTAGAGGAGCACCAGCCATTGCAATCGCAGGTGCTTTTGGAATGGTGATGGAGATTCAAAAAATGGTTCAGATGCCATCAAAAGAAAAATTGGACGAATTGTTCGCAAGTCTACAAGCTTCTCGTCCAACTGCTGTAAATTTGAGTCGAATGATTCTTGATTTTAAAAGTAAGATTGAAGGCTGGCTTGCCAAAGATATACAGCTTGATGAATTCCAGAAAGCTTGCGAACTTTTTGCTGTGGGTGAAAAGAATCGTGACCGACAAGCTAATGAAAAAATCGGACAGAATGCACTTTCTTTATTTCCTAATGACAAGAAGAAGCTTAATATTATTACGCATTGTAACACTGGATCCCTAGCAACAGCAGGACATGGAACAGCTTTGGGAATCATTCGTAGCCTAAGAGATGCTGGTTACGAAATCACTGTATTTGCTGATGAAACTCGTCCCTACCTACAGGGTTCTCGACTAACAGCGTTTGAAATGCAAGAAGAAGAAATTGAATGTTTTATCATTACAGATGGTATGTCAGCATGGCTTATGAATGATCGAAAGATAGATGCTGTTATTGTGGGTTGTGATAGAATTGCCTCCAATGGAGATACAGCTAATAAAATCGGAACTCGTGGACTAGCAATCATTGCAAAAGAATCTTCTGTTCCATTCTACGTGGCAGGAACCAAGGACAGTTTTGATTTTTCCATGAAAACAGGTGAGGAAATTCATATTGAGATGCGTGATCCCAAAGAAGTAACCAATTTAAATTTTCTAAAAGATCCCTCTGGCAAAAGTATACTTACAGAAGGAATAATTGCTCCAATCAATGCTAAAGCCTTGAACCCCTCCTTCGATGTGACTCCTGCTAAATATATAACAAAGATTATAACGGAAGATGGGGTATGGAATCCGGGAGAACAAAAAAGGAACGAATCTCAGAATTAAAATCTTTGCTAAGAACATAAACAGAAGTATTATGTTTTTTCATTTGCTGTAGAAGCAATTTCTGGAAGCCATTAAAATACATAGCAGCCTGCCATTTAAAAGACGTAGGTTCAGCAAGCCAATCTAACCGGGGTAAGATAAGAAATTTTCTGAGAAATTTCTTTTGGGTATTTAACTGATCAAAAGTTATGAAATAGGACTTGCTATGATGAAGATTCAGAGAATCTGGAAATATTTTATTTTCCTTGTAAGGATAGAAAAGCCGACCTTGGATCAGAGCAAGCCTTTGCAAGGAAATGGGAAATTGAATCTCCATTTCTTGTTTACTGCTCCAGTCTTGGATTATTTTACCCAAGACAGATTCTGCTGGAGGCAGTTCAGAAAGCCTAGTCTGCTTTAAGAGTTTATCCATTTTCTTATCCAAACGATCATTGAAGCTAGGTCCGATATAGGAACTAGTTAGATTTTCATTTTTTAACTTAAGATAGAACTTAACTGCAACTTCGAGATGTATAATTTTTCTATCTTGTCTATCATATAAAATAAAGTCAAATTCCCCAATTGTTTTGGAATGATCTTCTCTTAAAGGTAGGCCTTTGTAGATTAAATCAATATCTGGATAATTTAGAAAAAGAAACTCTAAAAGAAATTCATAGTATTTTCCCAAACGATTGCTGGGTCGTTGTTTTAGAAATCCAAGAACATCATTGGATGAAAAATCTATAGAGGCTATCTTTGGTAAGAAATAATTTCTCAGTCTGATGATAAATTCAGAATCTACATTTAAGTTGATAGTGTCTTCGGGGAAAAAATCAGGAGAAAGTAGACTGGGAGATTCCAAGACCCATTTCAGGTCTTGGATAAATTTTATAACCTGTCTATCATCTTCCTTCGACATGAAGAAGTTTTGTAGTCTTAACTATGATTCGAACTAATATATAGAATAGAGTTCCTGCACCAAAGAATATTATTTGTTCTATGCGAAGAGCTTCAATAAAACCAAGAGCAAATCTTCCTTGCTCATTGAAGTAAAGAATCGCAATATCCATGATGGTAAAAATTACAATAATTCCATATAAACCTGGATACTCTCTTTTCAGAATATTCTTAAAAGAAAAATCTAAATTCGCAGGTTTGTAATTTTTGAAACTAGGAATAAAAGCGGGAGTAATATTCGCCCATTTAAGATATGCATCTTTGAATTTGCCTCTTAGGAAAAATTCTTCAGCAAACATGATTCTTTCGTAATAAAGGTAAAAGAATAAAATAAAAATAGCAGCGAATAACACGGATTTGAGAAGTGCTACCACACCTAAATACATTAAAAAATTACCGACATATAAAGGATGACGAACCGTTGAATAAATTCCTGTTTGGTTAACAACATCTGCAACCTGCTCTTTTGTATTTCTACCTGAGGTTCTGGCAGGCGTATAACCAATCGTAATGCAACGAACAGCAAGACCTGCTAGACTAATCAACAGACAAATACCAGTATAGAGCAAATTGGTAGAATAACTATCACCCCAATAATACACATTCGGCAACAGGAACAAAGAGCTAATTAGTATTACTCCTGGTACATAGGTTCTCCATCGAAAGAGAAAATTTCCTTGTTTATCAAATTCTTCGATTAATGCCATAATATTTTAAAAATTTCCTTGATTCATAAGCTTTGCGAAAATAAATTCCACCTATGTCAACTAAATCATTCATCCCTCCTAAATTCAACTACCCTTTGCTCTGGCTCACAGATTTTTCACTACCTTTTCTTCTTAAAGCAGTGCACAATATTGACAGTGTTGAAATTTCGGAGGAAGATAAAAAGACAATAAAATCACTTAGAAAGCATAGAGTCATAATTGTATCCAATCATCCAACCACTCAGGAACCTCCAGTCGTCTATTCCCTTGCAAATATAATGTCTTCTCGTTTTCACTATATGGCATCACGTGAAGTATTCGATTGGGGTTCTGGAATAGTAGGAGATTTCATCCAAGCAATCGGAGCTTATTCTGTTATTGCTGGTGCAAGTGATAAAGAATCATTAAAAGCTACTCGAGAAATCATTTCTGCACCTGAAGGAAAATTAGTTTTATTCCCTGAGGGGGAACCGACCTCAGGATTAAATGATACATTACTACCATTTCAACCAGGAGTAGCTCAATTAGGTTTTTGGGGATTGGAAGATACCATTAAAAAAGATCCCGATGCAAAATTATACATCCTCCCCGTGTTTATTAAATACAAAATGAACGCAAAAGAAGATGTTATGAAAAAGGATTTGGATTTATCATTATCCGTATTAGAATCTAAAATGGGAATTTCAAGAACAGGCAAAACTATCGTAGAAAGATTTCTATCCATTGGTCGAAGACTCTTAGAAAAAGAAGAGCGTGAATATGGAATAGAAATTGAAAACCCAGAAGATTTTGACTTCCGTATGGGAAAAATACGACACACAATACTAGACAATATTGCAAAAAAGATCGAATTGCCTAAATACGATCCTGAAGAAAATGCAATTGTCAAACTAAGGAAAGTTCTTTCTTTTCTTGAACTTGCTACCTTAGATATTGAAAGTTTAAAAGAAAAAGGGCCAAGTAAAGAAGTTGCAAAATGGGCAAGGAAGGCTGCTCAAAAAGCTTATGATTTTATAACTATGCAAATAAATTATATCAAAGAACAACCATCCGCAGAGAGACTCTATGAATGGCTCTATAGATATGAACAAGAAATACTAGGTGAAACTAAGATGCGTCCTCATATCGCAAAGATTCGAGTAAGCACACCAATACTAATGAATTCGCTTTATGATGATTACAAAAAAGACAAGAAGAAACTTGTTCAAGATACTACTCAAGATTTAAGAAATAAATTGGAAAATTTACTCGAAGAAGAAAAATCTCTAGCCAAGGAAATTTTTAGTCCAGACTATAGATTTTAATGAATTATACATTTCGTTATCACCTATGGAATCCTGAGGAAAATAACGAAATCTATGATGCTATTTATTCTATTCTGAAACAAAAATCTTTAGAATCATTTACTTCTACGATCTTTACTATTTCCAAAGATCTATTGTTGAATGGAATTAAAGCAAATCTCAAAAGATTATTCTTCCAAGAAATAAAAGCAGATATAGCCCACCCGTCTGATTATGAATTAGGCGTTCGGATGTATAAAAGTAAAGTCCTACATGGCAAACTTCCTGATTACAAAGAAGCCGCTATTGAAAATGACTTCTATGTTGAGATCAATCTTTTCGATAATGAGAAAGGATTTTTTATTTCAGTTAAGAATAACCAAACTATGGTTAATAATGAAATGAACAAAATTCGTTCCTCTATTCTTCACTCACAAAATTACAATGATATCATGGAATAATATTTAGAGAGAGCTGATGATTCGGAAGGAGAAGGTATAGGTATCGCTTTGATTGTTCTTTTGTTGAAATCAATGAATAGTCGCTTGGAGAATTTCCAGATACGAAATGAAGATGATTGCACTATAGCCAGTGTTGAAATCTCCTGGGAAGGATTACAATCTAGCACCTGGCAATAATTGATTAATCTATAATATTTAATAAAAATGCATAAATTATTTAAATGATTTTTAATTTAAGTTAACAATTAATTTTTCTCGTTTTAATTATTCTAACATAATATATGAGTTTCGTGATTTCATACGAAAGAATGCGAAAATTATAATGCATAGTGGGATAAAAATAATATGAATGATATTGTAGATAATTTTCTCATATTCCGAGAATGGTTGTAGAGGCTCAAAGATAGACTGTTTGTATCTTGCCTCTACTAGCTCTTGGTTGCCATTTAGAATTTCATAAGCATTTACCATAAAAGGAATATTTGCCGATTGATAGAGATCACGAAACTCAGGTAGTACAAGTAAATCAGAGAGTAAGTAAGGTGATCCGATAATAATTAATTCTGACTCTTTGTCAAAATCAGTAGCTGTCTTGCGATTCGTTTCATCTAAAGAAATTCCTTTTGGAGCTTCTGCAAAAGCTGATTTAAATTTACCTTTGATATCCAATCCAAGTGTTAATTTTTCTGAACTTAGCTCGGGCTTTAAGCTTGTAATTTGTTTCTCTCCAATAAAAACATAATCTTTCAAGAGGCTAGATTTAGCATTTGTCTGCATTATGATTTCATAATTCGCATTATCTTGAGCGGAAGAATCAAAGCTGAGACTATGTGCCCAAGGCAATAGCAGATATTCGATATCTTTTGTTAGAGGATTAGTCTTAGAAAAATTTTCATATTTGCTGCTAAGTACTAACCACAATGGATAAAAAGATTTAACTGCATCCATTTGATCTGATTCCACTACAGCTCCCATTGGCATTCCCATGGATGGATTGTAGACTAAATCAGAATGTATATTCACTCCATACTTTCCGAGAAATGAATTCAGATCAGAAATCCCCTGTTCAGTTTGAGCAAGCCCTTCCAGACCCACCGCCAATCCATTGTAATTTTGTTCAGGATTCATTTTGAAATCCATAGATTTAGGAAAAAGAATTAACTTACCACCTCGCATTAGAAATTGATCAATTCGATATCGAGCAATTTCATTCCAGTCTGGCAAGCCAATTATAAGAAGAATCTTAATATCAGCTGGAATACTCTCATTATTGGCAGAAATCACAGGAACAGATCCAAATTCTTCTTCAAAAATTTGATGAATAAAAATTCCAAATGTATCCTTCCCTGACTTTAGACTGGGTTCTTTGGGTAAGGAAGAACCAGGATCAACTAATACTGCCAAGTTGGAACCTTGGTTCTTTTTTTTCCGGATCATTTTCTTGATAGTGGATACAATCTGTACTTCCATTTGTTCTACATAGAAAGCTACGGGGATAACCTCCTTTTGCTTGTCGAGCTTTAAGGTAAGCCCGAGAAAAGCATTCTTAACCTGAGCTGATCCTACTTCAATCTTCTCTAACCTCTGAGGATCTATTCCTTCTCTATATGCTTGTTCTTGTATTTCATTTGAATCGTCCGGATCAAAGAATTGAATCCGAATCTTAGATGAATTGATAGATTGAATATACTTTAACATTTCCTGAGCCATTAAAATACGAGCTTTGTATTCAGCTGGGATCTCGGAAGAGTAGTATGCATTTATATATATTATTTCATCTAAAGATTCTATATATTGAATTGTTGAATTTGTTAATGAAAATCTCTGCGATGAGGAAACATCCAATCTACAATTTAACCCTGAAACGAAAAAATTTATTGTGATAAATAGGATTAGTATTTGCAGCAATAGAATTTGATTTGAAGATATTATTTTCTTATTAAAAATTTTCCAATTGTCTTTAATTTTTTTTAACCTATCGAAACTCATGATTTCTGAGTCCTTAAGATAATTACATTAATTCCTAGCAATAGACTTATGAAGCTTAGTAGGTAAACAAAATCCCTGAGATTCAAAATTCCAATACGAAATGATTCAAAATGACTGGATAGGGATAAATAGGTAACTAACTCGCCGAATTCATATCCAAAAAATTGTAATATTGGTTGGTATCCCATAAGAAAGAATACTAAGCATGAAAGTAAAGTTAAGACATAGGCCGTAATCTGATCTCTATTCAAAGAGGAAACTACAAGCCCAATCGATATATAGGATGCTGCAAGCAGTAGCGATCCAAAGTATCCAGAAAGAATCAAACCCTTGTCTGGATTACCTAGAATAATTACTGTTAGAGGAGTCAAAATTGTAGCAAGAAGTGCCAGGCAGATAAAAATTAAGGCTGCAAGAAATTTACCCAACACCAATTCGTAATTTTCATAAGGCAAAGTTAAAAGTATTTCTAAAGTTCCATTTCTATCCTCTTCCGACCAGAGACGCATTGTAATTGCAGGAATGAAAATTATAAATAAAATTGGAATCCAAAGAAAAAACTGTTCCATACTTGCAGATTTCAAATCCCAAAAAGAATTTTTACCAAGACCAAAGAAAAATAAAAAATTTAAAAGAATTACAAAAAAGGCAGAGAAGATATATCCAATTGGCGTATTAATAAATGCAAATAATTCCTTTTTGATTAAAACCTTCAGATGCTTTCTCAATATATTTGATTTATATAACATTCTCTTGGTATTTTTTGGAAAGTTTAAAATATAATCTTGTAATTTATCGAATATTTGCATCTATTTACTTCTCGTTAGATCATAGAAAATATCATCTATAGATCGAATAAAGGGTCTTATCTCATGGGCAGAGAATGAGTGCTTGGCTAAGATATTGAATACTGACTTACCGCCCTGACCTAAGCTATCAATGGAATAATTAAAAGTTCCATCTTCATTGCTTTGCAGTATCTCAGCATCCTTCATTCCTGTGCCAAAGAAAATTTCTTTTACTTTTTGAATGGGAATATCGGAACGAAAAAAAATACGGTCTGTTACACCAAGATCATTTACGTCCGCGTCCATTACTATCTTTCCTTCTGAGAGTATAATTACTTTCTCGCAGATTTCAGTTACTTCCTGTAAGATATGAGTAGAGATTAAAATTGTTTTATTTTTGCCAAGATCTCGAATTAAATTTCGAATCATATGAATTTGATTGGGATCTAAGCCACTGGATGGTTCGTCTAATATTATGTAGTCGGGATCGTGAACTAAGGTTCCTGCCAGTGCTACTCTTTGTTTGAATCCCTTGGATAATTGTTGAATGGGGACATGGATAACAGTTTTGAGTTCACAAAGATCTAGCATTTTTTGAATAGCGATTCTTTTTATTCTTTCTGGAAGATCTCTAGCATCTGCACAGAAATGCAGATATTCTCGGACATTCATTTCTGTATAGAGAGGAGCATGCTCGGATAAATAGCCTAATCTTCGTTTTATGGCAATGAAGTTTTTATTCAAATCTAAGCCGTCATAACTTACAGCTCCCTCGGTATCAGAGAAGTATCCAGCCATGATTCGCATGGTAGTTGTTTTGCCTGCACCATTCGGTCCAAGTAAACCTGTGATTTTACCTTTTTCAATGGAAAAACTAATTCCATCGACTGCCGTTTTTTCACCGAATTTTTTTTTGAGATTCTTTACCTCAATCATCTACAATTCCTTTACTATTTCACCTTTTGGCAGAGCATATGGCACATATCAGCTTCTTCAAATTTGACTTCTAAGTCATAGTCTCCACCTTTTTCCAAAATCCGAAAACCATTTTCTTTTACAATTTTTTCCAGAGATTTAGAACTGTGAAAATATTGAGGATGCCCCTCGCGTCCAATGGGCTGTTTCGTCTTCGCATGGAAAAAATTCAAATACACTTGGATCATTTTCGATTTGGGATCAAAAGAACTTTCCCACTCAAGAAGAAGATTTTGTTTAGTTTCCTGGATTTTTTTACGGTCAAAATTTCGAATGAGATTCATTTCACTTGTGAAATCAAAGAAAAAAATACCATTTTTGGGTAGAAGTTCAGCAGCTTTTGCGATCATATACTCTGGATTCTGGAAATAATTCAGGGTTGTATGCGTAGAAATTACGAGGTTAAAAGTTTCAGAATGAGCGAATTCGGCTATATCAGCCTGAATCCACTGGATTTTTGAGCTAATTTTCTCCGCTTCTAAGATCATAGCCTCCGAAAGATCCACTCCTAGCCAAGGTTTTTTGGATTTAGAGGCATGTTTTCGATTTTTTTCCATGAAATACAGCAATCGCCCTGTCCCACAACCCAAATCTAAGACTGCATCTGGAAAATTCTTGGAATAATGCATGCTTCTCTTGAGAATATAATCTGACCAGTCTTTATATGGGACATAACGCATAGAATGATCGTAGATTTCAGCAAATAAGGAATAGGGTTCAAGTTGTTTCATAGGGAAAAATTCATTCTCTTTGTTTTTCTTCTTGCAAGTTTTTCCATCGTTCAGACTAATGTGACATAATATCTTATGGGCCTTGAAATACTTATACCTTTTCTTGCAAGCGTTGCAGTAACCATCGGACTACGTCGTCTAGACAAGTCGAACACAAAGCTAAGTCAAATCAAAAGATACGCTTTGAAACTCTCTGAAGAGATCAATCAAACGGCACTGCTCAAGATCCAGTCGGTCAAAGACGCGGGCATCGATATTGACCTACACTTAAAACATGCTAAAAAAACCAGCGAAGATATCCAATCCCTTTCCAGAGAATCTGGAACCCTGTTTGATCAAATTAAATCTAGCAGAGACTACCTAACTTCCCTTACCCAAGAAATGAATAGCATTTCTGAGCTTGCCCATGATGCGAGATCTGAGGCAGAGATTCTCCAAAATGAACTTATGATTGTTGAGAACCAACGCAAAGAAGTTGGGATTCTGCGTGAAGATTTAGATTCCGTTAAAGAAGAATCAGCGTCTATTCTAGATCACTTCCAAGAGAAACTAGATCTTAGGTCTGATGAAATACTACGTTCCCTTGCAACCAAACTGATTGAGCTAGAAGGCTTGATGGAAAAAAAATCTGACTCTCTAGATCTTACTCTAGACGAAATTGCAAGCTCAGCCAAATCAAAATTGCAAGCTCAATCTGAGATGCTTGTCCAAGAAACTGTGGGTCGAGTTGATATAGCAAGGAAAGAAATTGACGATGTGATGGGACGTATCTCAGAAGCAGAAAGCATACTGGATCTAAAGATTAGTAAATTCGAAGATACTACTGCTATTCTTTCAGAGAAAGTCGATCGCTTCGATGAAAGACTAGAAGACAAAACTTCCAAGGCACAAACCAAGGTAGAAGATAAACTCAGCACTCTGGAAAAGAAATTATCCGAACGATATGAACGCGTAATTGAACAGGCTAGCCAATCCAAGGAATCTTTCTTAGAAAGCATTCGTATGGAAGTCGATGGAATCAAACGAGAAATCGAAGGTCTTTCTCTAGAGACTATGACTAGAAGAGATGAAATCCTAAACGAAACAAGAAGACAGGCTGAAAATCTCAATGGAACCATATTAGATTTCCAAGAAAAATACCTAGATGCTGAGAATAAATTACTCAAGCAAGCAGATACTCGGAAATCAGAATTGATGCGCCAAATGGAGACATTTGCAGAAGATTTCAAATCTATCTCCACTGAACTTAAATTAGAAGCAGAAAATATCCGAAAAGAAGCCTTGGGTGAAATCAAAAATTTCAATAAAGATTTGGAGCTTACACGAGTCACCAGCGAAAAAGAAGCCAAGGACTCTATTACTCATCTCAGAAAAGAGTTAGAAGATAAGTTAAAAATTGACTTTTCTATAGTGGATGATAAGGTTAAAAATTTAGAATCCATCATTGAAGAGAAATTAGGTGGAGTGGATCATTACGTAGGTGATCTAAAAGATGCACTTACCGAGACTGCTAGGGAAATTTTGGAAGAAGCTGAGAAGAAATCCAATGGATTTGAGAACATTTTCCAGGCAGAAGTATCCAAAACAGAATCCAAGATAGAATCTATGCTTCACTTCTGGGAAGAAGAAATTGACAAAAATAAAGTATCCGCCTTACAAAGTATAGATTCTCTCAACGAAAGATTGCAAGGAATCCACATCCAAGGTGCGGATCTTCTAGACAAATTCAAAGAGGAATACGAGGACTCTCGCAAGAGACTTGATAACTATCTGCAAGCGCAAGAAGGAAGCCTAACAGAGGAAAGCAAGCAAGCTCAAAAAGAATTAACTGATAAATTCCAACACTTAAAGAAATCAGCGGATGATTTCTTTAACCGCCAAGAACTCAAAGTCGAAAAAATCAACGAAACCATAGATGCCAAGATTAGCAAACAACTTGCTAAGCTAGTCGACAAGGGCAATCTTCACATTGGTCAGATTGAAGAAAAAGTTCATAAGCATATTGCAAGCCTCAAGAAAGATTTAGAAGAATCCTTCCGAGACAACAAAGAAGAATTCGAAAGCTTCAAGCAAGATATCGATAGAGGAATAGAAGAAGCTCTGCAACTCAAAGAAGAAATTCTTGGATCTGTCTCAGGCAGCCTAAGTGGAGTTCGGGAAGAAGTGAGAGATCTAAGCAATCATATTGATCTTGCCAAACAAGAAATGCGTTTCCTGGAAGAATCCAAGGAAACTGTCCAAAGATCCGAACGTGTGCTAGAAGAATTGAAATCTTCCTTGGTTGCCACAGAAGCCAACCAAGAACTTCTAGAAAATTACCTCAACTCTGTGGAAGTTCTAAGAGAAATGAAAAAGGATCTGGACGCAGAAGTTGAGTCCACAGAAGAAATCCAAAACCGAATTTCTAATTTAGATAGAGAAATCTCAGTCATCGAAGCAAGAGAAAGAGAACTCAGCGAAACCATTCGAAAAGCGGATGATAGAGCCAAACATTTGATGGATAGAGAGAAAGATATTCTCACAGTGGAATCTCGCTTTGACAAAATCGAGAACCTCATTGCGGATCTCACCGAGCGTCATAGACAGGCGCTTACTCTACAGAAGCGTATTGAAGAAATGCGCAGCGATACTCAAGTTTCCAAGGATGAATTGGAAGGTTTATTGGCTGAAGCCGATGAAAAGTTCGAAAAATTGTCTTCATTTTTAGATGTTGTTCAAAATAGTCTGCAAAATATGCCAAGTGTCACTACGAGCAAGGCAAATGGATCAGATCCTATACTAGAAAGGAAGAAAAACACCGTTTTGAGTCTATATGAGAAGCACCATTGGTCTCCCGATTCCATCTCAGATAAACTAGGGATCGAGAAATCCTTGGTAGACACCATTTTAGCCTCTCGCAAAGTAAGATAAAAAAGGAGTATTTATGTCAGAAGAAACAAATGAATCAACAGAATCCACAGGTCGTGAGTCTTTGATCGTAGCTAGCAAAGTAAAAGCATACATCAAATCAAAGGGTTGTATGACTTCATCGGATGCTGTAGATGGCTTAAACGAGCGAATCTACAAAATGTTGGATGAAGCAATAGAAAGAACACAAAGCAATAAAAGAACTACCGTTCGTTCCTACGATTTCTAAGAGAATCTTGATTTACATAAAAAACCGTTCTGAAATCGAAAAGATGCGCAAGGCTGGCAAATTTGCCGCCAAGCTACTGCTTTACATTTCTGATTTTGTGAAGCCTGGAGTCTCGACTCTAGATTTGAATAACCTTTGTGAGGATTTCACAAAAAAACACGGTAATAAATCAGCCCCCTTGGGATACAGGGGGTTTCCTAAATCGGTCTGCACTTCGATTAATAATGTAGTTTGCCACGGAATTCCCAAAGCAACCGATGTCCTCAAAGATGGTGATATTGTAAATATCGATGTGACTCCCATTGTGGATGGCTACCACGGTGATACATCCAAGACATTTTTTGTTGGCTCAAAAATTGATCCCATTCACAAGAAATTAGTAGAAGACACTGAGAAATCCATGTGGATAGGAATTGAACAAGTAAAGCCTGGCAATCGCATCAATGACATTTCCAATGCTATCGAAGATTTTCTTGCTCCCCAAGGATACGGGATCGTTCGGGATCTGATGGGACATGGAATTGGACGAACCTTTCATGAAGAACCTCAAATCCCCCATTTCAAAATGACTCGCAAATTAGCCAAACTAGAAGCTGGGATGACTTTTACAATAGAACCAATGGTTAACTTGGGAACGTACGAAGTGCACTTTTCTAAAGAAGATAAATGGACTGTAACTACCAAAGATGGCAAATGGTCAGCGCAATTTGAACATACAATTCTAGTAACTGATAAGGGCTACGAAATCCTCACCTTACCCGAGTAATATGGGTTCCAATCGAATTATCCTTCCACTTACTGTCTTCCTGATTGCAATGGCGTTTGCCTTTGTTTTTACCAATAAGGTTCAAAAGGAAGGCCCAGAGATAGAAGAAGAAGTTCACCCTATGCCTGAACTTCTAGAACTTACAATGCAAAACCAAAATAAAGAAATCATAAGTCTGAAAGATTTAGGTGATTCTTATAAATTAATCTACTTCGGGCAACTCTCTGCTTCTGACTTAGATTGGGAAGCAGTGCTCAAGATGGAAAGAATGGCTTCGCAAAATTTCAAGAAACCTTTGACACCGATCTTCTTTTCATTAGATCCCAAAAGGGATACCATCCCTATTTTACAAAAGTCTCTGCAAGCTTCCGCAGAACATGTTCAGGCGCTTTTTCCATCACAGGACAAATTAGATTATCTAGCAAAAGCCTATGGAATTCATTATCAAAAATCTGAGCTACCGAACTCCAATTTAAACTATACCATTGATCATAACACATGGTATTATCTCACTACCCCCGATTACCGTATACTTGGTTCTTATCCTATCCAAATCCAGGACGAGAGATTGATCAAAGAAATAATCGCTCATATGAAACAAAAGCATTGAGCCTAAGTATAAGAAAACGACCCATTCTATGAAATTTTTTGGAACAATTTTATTTCTTCTTTATACAATAGTTGCCCCATTCATTCAATTCCTATTCTACCTTGCCATCTTCATTTCACCTAGAGCTAGAAGATTCCATGAATTACGCCTTACAGCCAATAGAGAGATTAAGACTCTTACTATACCTAACAAAACTTTGTATTGGCTACACGGAGCCAGTGTAGGAGAACTAGACCAAGCTAAGTCTCTGGGAAAAGTAATCAAAAAACGCGAACCAAATTCTCTCTTACTTTTAACCTGGGTATCGGATTCTGTTACAGAACGTAACCTACTCGATTCACCCTGCGACTACCACTATCCGCTCCCCTTGGATGGACCTTTGTCTTATCGATTGCTACTAGGAAAATTTCGCCCTAAGAAATTAATCCTATTTGCCTGGGATACCTGGGCCTGGTTGATTCGCTCCAGTAAATCTTCAGGCTGCCAAGTCTATCTAACCTGTGCAACATTGGGAGATACTTCCAATAGAAATAAGGGAGTGCTTGCTTATTTTACGAAGCTCATCTTTTCTTGGTTAGATGGAGTCTATCCAGCCCATAGCATTTTGGAAAAAGATTTCCAATCTATTCTTACCCAGAGACAAAGATCTGAATTGAAAACTTTGGGCGATACAAGATTCGATGCTGTAGCTCAGCGAATCCAAAATACAAAACCCAATGTAAAATTTCGAAACTGGGCTAAGGAAAATCGTAATATTCATAAGGCTCAATTGAACTTAGTTTTTGCCTCTACCTATCCAAGCTCTGAATTAGGAATCTTGGAATGGCTTTCTAAGACAAAACTAAAAAATCAAATTTCACTTTGGATCTTTCCCCACAAAATCAACGATGACAGGCTCTTGTATTTCGAAGATAAATTGAAAGATTCAGATTGGACCCATGCTCGCTATTCCCAAAATGATCCTTCTGCTACTATTCAACTTATGGATGAGATGGGACTTCTTGCCTATGCCTACGAACATGCCAATCTCGTTTATGTTGGTGGCGGCTTCCAGCATAGAGTTCATAATGTTATCGAGCCTGCTTATTTTGGAAATCCACTTTTCACAGGAATGAAGATAGAAAATTCTTCAGAAGCACTTGTGCTTGAATCTCTTCATGGCTTATTTCGATATGAAAGCATGATAGAACTACTTGATGATATGGAAGAAAAGATTTTGAGCGAATATAATTTTGCAGAAATTCGTATTAAGAACAAAAACTTTGTGCTAGCAAATACAGGAGCCTCTCAGAGAATCTACGAAGAGATATGGAAACATCCAAAAGTATAACTCTATCCACGGTTTCTATCAATTCAATAGCCTTAGATTTTGAAGGAAACTTCACACTCCACAAAGAAGTATTAGAAAGTAAGGAAACAGAAAAGTCTAAGATAATTTTATTTCCTGAATTATCTCTTTCAGGATATGGCTGCGAGGATGGATTTTATTTTCCTTGGGTATGGGATGCTTGCATAAAAAGTCTCGGAAAATTACTACCACTCACTAATGATCGTTTGGTGGTAGTGGGACTTCCCCTTTTTCAATCACCCTATTTATACAATACCTGTGCAATCATTTCTAATGGAAAGATCCGTGGACTGGTTGCGAAAAGAAACCTAGCCAATACAGGAATCCATTACGAGAAAAGATGGTTTACGGAATGGTCACAAAATCAAGAACCCATACGAATCAATTCACTATTTCCCGAATCCTTCACTGAGGCAGATATTTATTTAGGCGATACAATTTTTGATTGGGACGGCTGCAAGATCGCACTTGAAATCTGTGAAGATTCTTGGGTGGTTCATAGACCTTCCCACGAGTATTCCGAGTTAGGTGCATCCGTTATACTTTGTCCAGGAGCCTCCCATTTTGCCTTTGGGAAATACGAAACTAGATCTCGAATCTTCCAAGAAAGTTCTAGAACCCAAGGAAATGTTTTTGCTTTTGCTAACTTAATCGGCAATGAATCCGGACGAGCAATCTTTGATGGTGGAAATCTTATCTTCCAATCTGGTAAAATCATAGGCATAGGCAAAATTCTCCCACTCACTGATACTTGCATATGCACAGCTACTTTTAATATACAATCCATTGCCAATGATAGAGCTAAATTCTATAGAAGAAGCACTGTAAAACAGTTCTCTAAGAAAATGATCTCTATACCAAGCTCTCCCTTCCAAAATGAGATTGTATCTAGCCCGATTCAAAGATTGCCTATAGAAAATAATTTTCAATCCTTTAGTTCTGCTCTCATCCTAGGTTTATTTGATTACCTTCGTAAATCCGGCATGAAAGGATACACTCTGTCCTTATCGGGAGGAGCTGATAGTTCAGCACTTGCCATTTTGGTTGCTGCTATGGAATCGGAAGTAAAGAAAGAAAGAGGCCTTTCTGCCTTTTCTGAGCTTGGCATTGATTCACCTCTTCTAACTACTATCTACCAAAAGACGGAGAACAATTCGTCCACAACTCAGGAGATTGCTGCAAATCTAGCTAAGGAAGTGGGAGCTGAGCACCATAACATTAGCATTGATTCCACTGTAGATTCTATGGTAGATCTCATTTCTCGAACCATCAAACGTAAACTCAACTGGAAGCAAGATGGCATTGCTCTTCAAAATATCCAAGCACGAGGAAGATCTCCCTTGGTTTGGTTACTTGCCAATACAAAAAACCAATTGCTACTTTCCACAGGCAATAGGTCAGAGTCTTCAGTTGGATACACAACTATGGATGGTGATAGCTCAGGTTCGATTTGTCCTATAGCTGGCGTTAGCAAGAAGTTTCTTTTAGATTGGCTGCACTTTATCAACAAATCCGGAGACTCTAGAATTCCTACATACAAAAGTTTGGCTGATTTATTGTATACAAAGCCTTCAGCTGAATTAAAACCTTTGGACGAAGAACAAGAAGACGAAAAAGACTTAATGCCTTATGCAATCTTACAAGATATAGAAAATGCTTTTGTCAACCATGGCTTAAACAAAAGCGAAATTCTCGGACAATTAGTCCAGAAATGGGATAGCTATTCGTCTAACGAACTAAAAACTATGCTAGAAAGATACCTTTACCTGTTTCGCATCTCCCAGTGGAAGCGAGAGAGATTTGCTGTATCCTTTCATTTGGATGAATATGGACTCGATCCTAAAACTAGCTTTCGATTTCCTGTGCTTAGCGGTCGCTGGGATAAATCCTTCTAGCAAAAGAACTGTGCAGTTTTCATTTATTAAAATATATTGAATCCTGTTCTGGTTTCTCAAAATATTCATATAATTTACAATCTTTAATATATCTATATTGTAAACGTACTTCCCAAAAATATTTACCACTACCAAGAACATTAGTTTCTATATTGCAGCTATTCTCTTCACAGACTTGCGATAATTTTAAATTAGTCAATGTAACGTCATCATAAATACTTACTTTATATTTCAGAAATTTCATGAAAGGTTCGTTCCTACTAGATTGGATATTTACTTCATCTGTCAAAATAGGATCACTATTTACTGAAGTACAATCATCAGGAATAATAATTTTATCAATACTACTTGGTGATGATTCATTGTTTTTTCCAACAAAACGAAATAAAAATGTTTGTGTATCATTCAAAATAGTATTTTCATTCGGTTCTAATAAGTAAATTTTATCTTCTGCTAAACTAAGTAGTGCTAGTAAAGATATTAAGTCACTTCGTCCAGTAGGTTCGCTAGGAGAATTTATAAATACTGCAAAAGATAATAATAAAACAAGATATCTTGGATTATTCCTTGTTTTATGATTTAATATATACTTAAAACTAAGTATTGATACAATTAAAATAGGCAAACAAAGTAAATCGGAAAAGTCTGCGTAGCCACTATAACCCAGACCAATATCTATGGATTTGTAAATTGTATCGTTTAAAGTTAGCGATAAATTAATAAGTAAGAAAAAACAAAGCACTATGCTTGTAGAAAAATAAAAAATGGTCTTTTCTTCTATTTTTCTAAGCAATAATTTTAAGATGGCTGTCATTATAAAAGGACTTAAATATATTCCAATTAGATCGGAGATTTTTCCAGTTATAAATCCAGGGAATTGAATCTTTAGAACAAGATCATTCAAACCCCAGAGCAAAATTAAAATTATATGACTTTTGAGACTTAAGATTTGAATTGATTTCATGGTTACCAAAATGATCCTGATCGAGGTTTTTCAAAAGTAAAAAATTCTAGAGTATTAAATGTACAATTTAATACTCTATTACTTGTAATATTAAAAGCCATAAGTTCTATAGCTTGGGTAGTATTCCTTGGAAAATTAGGACATGATATAATTAAAATACTACTAAGACAATGATTGACCGCTTTCTTTTCATATAAAATAGTCTTATTCCGAGTATCAATCTCTGGATCCTCATCATTTCCTAATTCACTAAAGAAAAAGGATTGTGCTGAGTCAAAATTACACGAGAGAGATTTAATAAAGGTATATTCAGTTATTTTATTCTCGGTCTCAAATTTCGAAATTGTGAATTCCTGGTTTGGATTATTGGGAGGCAGGAAACAATTAAAAAGCAGAATTGGTATTAATAATTTTAATTTCATATTGGATGATTGCACATATATTTGTAAGTCGTCTTAACTTGAGATATCTAGAATAGAATTTCTCAATACGATAACTAAAAAATACGCAACAACCACAGCAAGAAATAAAATCACATTTTTTCATTAGTTGGTAATTTATGGATGATTATTTAGTGAATAGTTTGTTGGTTTGGTTATTGAACTTGGACTTTTTTCTCCACATATTGAGGAAGTGACTAAGTATGAATTTATGATTGACCGTAATACACAAATGTATCACAATAGGATTTATGATTAGTTTGAGACTACCACCAGAACTGGAAAGAAAGTTAGATTCATTTGCGAAATCTGAGGGAAAAAGCCGCACTGAAATTGTAAGAGATTCTATCCTAGAATACATAAACAAGCGACAAGAAGATAAAACTCCGTTTGAATTAGGTTTGGATTTATTTGGTAAACATAATTCTGAACTAGCTGACTTAGCACAAAATCGAAAAGAATATTTACAGAAAGCCGTCGGTAAGAAAAATGAAAAACGCAGCTCTCATTGATTCTGACTTTTCCATTTATAAAACGACTAAGGGAAAATTCTTACAAAATCTTATCAACCCATAAATCAAAAGACATTCTTTAACCAACAACCACCGCAAGAAATATAATTTTTTACGGTGGTCATACTATATTAGGCTATTGTAACTTTTTATTTTACTGAAGTATCACTGATACAGCTGAGCCATTTCCTGTAACTAGAATAGCGGCATCAGTATACGAACTACTAGCAACAGTAAAAGAAGGGGGATTAGTTGAAGTTTGAGTTACTGCCGATCCTGCAGTTGAACTAGTGGAGAAACTACATCCCGAACTATCGAGATTAACGTATGCTATAGCAGTAGCATTGCCTGTAAACACTATCTTTTTCCCGACCGTTAAACCACTTGCAATTACTATTCCGGTTGTTGTTCCATCAGAGTTAGCGAAAAAAGATAATTCTTGAGAAGTAGATGTTGCTGTGATATACGGAATGGATACAGTTCCACCGTTTATTTTACATAGACTTGAAATTCTTTGGTTTTGAAGATATAATAATGTGAAAAGGGTAGTATCGTCATCAT
>Ga0100378_1000144_pt1 | contig 78551 bp, 51 predicted proteins | sample CryGeymeta201502_FD_81535 | JGI IMG/M metagenome (GOLD analysis project Ga0100378, IMG submission 81535) | Groundwater microbial communities from Crystal Geyser aquifers in Utah, USA - Crystal Geyser metaG 2015-02 | ecosystem: Environmental > Aquatic > Deep subsurface > Groundwater | place: USA... | reverse complement strand
TATTCCCAAAATTTGCCTTGGTCATTGGCACAGCTAGCAGCTAGAGCAGAGGGCAAGGCATTGGAATGGATTTCGGTGAGGGGTAAATTTTTGAAAACAATTTGTAAGACAGGGGAGTATTTGTTGGTGACGTATTTGAAAACAGAATAATTGTCTTGGCAATAAGGACATTCAAAATCCATAAAGGCAATAATCGTAATAGGAGCTGTTGCTTCACCTTTTTTTGGATTGTCGGATTTTATTAGAGTTTGATAGTTTGCTACATCAGCTGGAGCATCTTTGTCGATGATAGAGCTGAAGTTTTTTTCATATGTAGAAACTATTTTTTGGATAGTCTCACTACTACCATAGCGAAGTTGGATAGTATAGTATATAAGATAGAACAAAAAGATAATGAGAAGTAGACCAACAATACTAGCTAAGGAAATAAAAAAGTATTTCCCAGATTTTGAAGTTTGTGGCATAAAAATTTTTTATATAAATGGTGCTCATATTATAACATATTTTGTGATTTGTCAACAGGATATGTGATTCACTTTATCACTTTATCACCTAATCACTTTTGACTTTAAGGACTTTATAGACTTTTGACTTTGTGTTATTGACAAACTTCCTTATTTCTGCTAGAATTAGTCTACTCAATTGCTTTTTATTTTTTTTGCTGTATAATATAATAAATAGAAAAAATCTGTATGTTAAATAATATCTTACAAATAATCCAGCTAGTTTTAGCCGTTTTACTCATTATTGTTATCCTTTTGCAACAAAAAGGTTCTGGTATGGGAGCAGCTTTTGGTGGCAGTGGAACAGTCTTTACTACTAGACGTGGTATCGACAAAGTGCTTTACAATTTGACCATTGTTATCTCTGTAGCTTTCTTTTTGTTGGCTATCGTGAACTTGGTTATAGCTTAGACATACGAAATAAAATAGGACTCTTTCTCGTATTATATAAAGAGACCTCTCTTCTTAAAAATTAAATATCATTTCACCAGTTTTAGTGTTCTTTTTGGAATGTTAACAAAAATACTTTGTGTTTTCTTTCTTCAAAAAAACGTGGCGGACATTATTTGAAAGTCTCAAGCGTAGTAAACAAAAAAATAGTCTGCATAGGTCAGACTTAGAATTAATGAAGAAAATGCGTAAAAATAAATTCCCTTCATTACGTCAATTTTTTAGTATAAACAAAGTATTATCCTTTACAGAAAAGATTGTATTTTTTTCAGCATTGATAGTTTTCACCGCAAGTATCGTGTGGGGTGTAAACGTCTTGGCTGAAAAGTATGGAATCATTGTTCCAAAAGTTGGTGGGGAATATACCGAAGGACTTCTAGGTTCACCCCAACTTATCAATCCTCTTTTTTCTAGTCTAAACGAAGTAGATCAAGATTTGGTAGCTATGATTTACACAGGTCTTGTACGTTATGACAAAAATCGTAACTTAGTTCCTGATTTGGCAAGTAGTTATGAAATTAGTGAAGATAAAAAAGAGTATACTTTCAAATTGCGTAAAGGCGTTTTTTGGCATGATGGTGAAAAATTTACGGCTGATGATGTAGTTTTCACTTTTGATACTATTCAAGATTCTTTGGTAGGTTCACCTCTCAGAGTAAGTTTTGAAAATGTGAAAGTAGAAAAAATAGACGAGGAAAGTGTCAAGTTTACTTTAAACGAAGCTTTCCCATCTTTTTTGTCTACTTTGACTGTCGGTATTTTACCTGTACATGTCTGGTCTTCTGTTTCTCCTGACAAAATGAAATTGGCAGGTAGAAATTTGCAACCGGTGGGTACTGGTCCTTTTCAACTTAGTAAATTGCTCAAAAATTCTAGTGGTACTATCAATGAAGTAGTTTTGGCACGTTTTGAAAATTTTTATAGACAGCCTGCTTATTTGAAGACATTTTCTTTTATTTTTTACAATGATTACGATGGCCCAGACGGCTTAGTGACTGCTTTGCGTGAACAAAAGATAGAAGGTATAAGTTTTGTCCCTTTTGAGTATAGAGAAAAAGTAAAACGTAAACATATAGAGTTACATACTTTGAAACTTCCTCAATATAGTGCTCTATTTTATAATATGAGTAAGGACCTTTTGTCAGAAACAGAAGTAAGACAAGCTTTGTCAGAAGCTATTGATAGAGATCGTATCGTCAGTGATGTCTTAGCCAATGAAGCTCAACTTTTGAATGGTCCTATTTTGGAAGGTTTTCCTGGGTTTGATGCCAATTTGGCTGGTTCAGAATTCTCTGTAGAAAAAGCTAATGAATTGTTGGACAAACATTTTTCACGTATTTCAGCCGAAGAATATCGTGAACTTTTGATCAACGAACAGGTTTCTGCCAGAGCAAAAGAAGCTGAAAAATTAGCAGAACAACAAAACATTGAAAGTGAAACAGCTAGTAGTACAGAAGAAATAGTGGATACGACAGTAGAAGAAACAGCCAGTTCGACACCTGCTATAGATATCGAGGCTATCAAGGCTGAAGTAGAGAAACAAGTAGATAGTAGTTTGGAAGAGGCTCAACTTTTTTATCGTTATAGTGATAAAGAAGACAAAGCCAATGTAGTCACTTTGAATCTAGTTACTTCTGCTAACCCTGAATATAGTAAAATTGCTCAGCTTATCGCTGGTTATTTACAAGATGTAGGTATCAAAGTAAATGTTAGACTTGTTGATTCCAACGATTTTGTTCGTCAGGTACTCAAAACTCATGATTATGACATTTTACTTTATGGTGTCATCATTGGTAATGATCCTGATCAATATCCTTTTTGGCATTCTAGTCAGATAAATTATCCTGGTCTTAATTTTTCTCAATACGAAAAGAGAAGTATTGATGAACAATTGGAAAAAATCAGAAGTACCAAAGATGACAATGAATTAGCTACAGAATATTCTGATTTACAAAAGAGTGTTTTGGCCGATGTTCCTGCGACATTTTTGTATGTTCCTACTTATACATATGCTTTTAACGATGATATCCAAGGTTTCGATGTAGATCATATCGCTCATCCTTCTGATCGTCTTGGTAATGTCAACGAATGGTATCTCAAAACCAAAAAAGTTTGGAAATTATTTAAATAATTTTTCTAAATTTTAATTTTATTCAATAGAATATAGATTGGACGAATTTGTTTGCTGATTCTTGCCGGCAAGCAAACGTTAGATCTGTATTCTATCATCAGAATTAAAAATTCTGATAACTTATATTTTTTCTACAGCAAGTTTGTTGTAGTTTATTCAAAAATATAATTTTTTGTTGTTAAAAATTATTAGCAACAATCTTGTAGGTATTTCAAACATTTGAAATATTTATACATTAATTTATTATTAATTCATTTTATTTATATTATGATTAGAAAGAATACTTCTGTTTTAGGCAGAAAATCAGCTACTTCTCCTGCCCAAAAAACAGAAAATGGAAGTGCTGTTCGACACGGTAAATTTACTCCTCAACGTCGTAGCTCTAGTATCACGAGTAATAGTGGTAACAAAAGTAAATACAAAAATCTAAGTAATGCTAGGCGTGCTGGTAAGCTTACTTCTATTGCGCCAGCCAATGATGTCTCAAAAAATTTGCGTATCATCCCAATCGGAGGTTGTGAAGAAGTTGGACGTAACATGACCATTTTTGAATACGATGGTGATGCTATTATCCTTGATATGGGAATCCAATTTCCAGAAGAAGACATGCCTGGAATTGACTATATTATTCCGAATGCTAAGTATTTGGAACACAAAAAAAAGAATATTCGTGGTGTAGTATTTACTCACGGACATCTTGATCACATTGGTGCTGCGCCAATTTTGTTGGAGCAACTTGGTAATCCTGTAATTGTTGGGAAAGATCTTACACTTGCTCTTATCAAACACAAACAAGAAGATTACAAAAAAGGTACTGCCAAAAATCTTAAAATTATTCGTATTGATAAATTGACTGATATTATCAAACTTGGCAAATTTACTATCAAATTTTTTCAAGTCGAACATTCTATCATGGATGCTGTCGGTGTTATCATCGAAACTCCAAATGGTACTGTCATTCATCCAGGTGACTGGACTTTGGCTCGTGATGTAAATGGCGTGACACAAATTAATTATGATCACTTGAGTAAACTACCAAAGCCAACAGTACTTATGCTCGAAAGTCTTGGTTCTACCAATGATAAACGTCATGGTATTTATGAAGAAATTTATAAAAATATAATGAACATTTTGACCAATGCTCCTGGACGTGTAATTATTGGTACTTTTTCTTCTCAGCTTGAACGTGTTCGTTGGATTCTTGAATCAGCTGAAAAATTGGGTAAAAAAGTAGCTCTAGATGGTTATAGTATGAAGATGAATGTTCAAGTAGCACAAGAACTTGGCTATATCAAATCTGCCAAAAATGTTTTAATTGATATTAAAGATTTACATCGTTATCCAGAAAATAAAGTCGTGGTAGTTTGTACAGGAGCTCAAGGTGAAAAGAATGCCGTACTCATGCGTATCATCAACAAACAACATCGTTTTGTACAATTGAAAAAACATGATACTGTGGTTTTTTCTTCATCGATTATTCCAGGCAATGAAAGAAGTATCCAACGTCTGAAAGACAACATGTATCGTCAATGTGACAATGTGATTCATGGTGAAATCATGGAAGTACATGTCAGTGGTCATGCGACTCGTGAAGATATTTTGACCATGATCAATCAAATCAAACCAACTTATTTCATCCCAGTTTACGCCAACTATTATTTCTTGCGTGAAGCCGAGCAACTCGCTCTCAAAAATGGTTTTCCAAAAGAAAGAATTTTTGTGCCAGACAATGGTAGTATCATCGAAGTAAATACTCAAAAAGCAGTGATGCTCGACAGAAAAGCTCCAAGTGATTATGTCTTTGTTGATGGCTTGGGCGTTAGTGACAACCAAAATATAGTACTCCGTGACAGACAAGTCTTGGCTGGCGACGGCATGCTTGTCGTCATTGCAACGATTGATTCGAAGACTGGTACTCTTATCCAAAATCCAGATATTATTTCTCGTGGGTTTGTCTTTCTAAAAGACAACAAAGAGTTGATAGAAGAAATCAGAAAAAAAGTCAAACAATTGGTTATCAAATCAGATCCAAAAACTTGGGCTGATAGTAATCAAATCCGTAATGACATTCGTGACAAGATAGGACAATTTGTTTTGAGTAAAACAGAAAAACGTCCGATGATGTTGCCGGTGATTATTGAAGTATAAGCATTGATTTAAACTGATTTAGACAGAAAACTTAAAATAAAAAATCGTCTTGAGAAAGGCGATTTTTATTTATTTATTTATTTTCCATAGGATCTAATGACTCTTCATTCATATTTTTTATAAATTTATTTTGTATAGTAGTATTTTACCTTAAGATAGTCACAACTACAACTTTTTACTTTGTACAACATTTTATTTTTATGCTATAATAAAAAATATAAATAATTTAATTAAAAAAATATGCCTGTCAAAAAATCTTCTACTTCTAGTAGAAAAACAATATCTTCAATGCCGGACATGCCTACAATGACTCCACCTGTGTCATCAACACCTAGTGCATCAAGTATGCCAAGTGAAAGACATGATTTTGTTCATGGATATGGACATATGGGAATGGGACATCATTGTAAGAGTCATGGTTGTCATTTTGGTCACAAACTTATGAAAACCTTTTATGGTATTTTGTTAGTTTATCTTATTATTTTTGTGGGTACTCTTATTCGCAATGAAATAAAAAACTTTGATTATATTGGAGTTGCTCCTGTGGATGTAAGTGATCGTCAATTGAATATTTCAGCAGAAGGTGTTGTCGATGTGGTACCAAATGTTAGTGTGGTAACTGTTGGTAATAGTTTACGTGAAGTTACGGCTGACGAAGCTCGTAACAAAAATAATCAATTGATTACAGATTTTGTTACCAAAGTAAAAGCTTTGGGTATTCCTGCTACTGATATCAAGACAGAATCCCCAAGTATGTATCCTGATTACAATTATTTAGAAGATGGTACAAGAGAACTTGCTGGTTATAATATAAATCAAAGTGTGACTGTGAAAGTAAGAGACAATGTGGATAAAGCTAGTCAAGTAGTGATGCTAGCAGGTGAAGCAGGTCTCAATACTATTGGTGGCGTAGAATCTGTCGTGGATGATAATACTGATATCTACCTAGATCAAGCTCGTCAACAAGCTGTAGCCAAAGCCAAGGCAAAAGCTCAAAAATTAGCAAATGACTTGGGAGTAACTTTGGATGGTGTTATTTCTTATAATGAATATATTGCTGATTCTGGTATTTATCCTAAATATATGGCGATGGATTCTATGGAAGGTTATTCTGAAAGTGCTCCTACTATTGAGCCTGGTACTAGTCAAGTTAGTTTGAATATAAATATTACTTATAAGATAAAATAAGTGTACAATTTTAAAGACAGCCTTTCCTAAAGGCTGTTTTTTTTGTATAATAGTAATCAGCTAGACAGCAAATCCAGCTTGTCATCAGACTCAGCCTTTTTATCTAAAACCTAGGCTTACCTAAAACCTAGTATTTAATTAAGATTTTATGAAAAATACCGAAATAAAGAAAATTGTTTCCAGAGAAATATTGGATTCACGTGGTAACCCAACTCTAGAGACCAAAGTATATTTAGTGGGTGGAGCTGTGGGTAAAGCAGCTGTTCCATCTGGAGCTTCTACAGGTACTCATGAAGCACTTGAGCTTCGTGATAATGCTAAGCGTTTTGGGGGTAAGGGCGTACTTAAAGCGGTCAAAAATGTTAATACACTTATTGCCAATTCTTTGATTGGACAAGATGCTAGTAAACAAAGAGAAATTGATGAAAGAATGATTGAACTTGATGGTACTGATAACAAGAAAAAGCTTGGGGCCAATGCAATTCTTTCAGTTTCTCTTGCTTGTGCTAGAGCTGCTGCCAAAGCAGAGAAAAAACCACTTTACAAATATATTCGTAGTACTTTTTCTCTTCCAGAAAAAAACTGGCGTATGCCAATAGCCACCATGAATATATTGAATGGTGGGCGACACGCTGACAACAATCTTAGTTGTCAGGAATTCATGATTATTCCTATTCACAAGAAATTTTCTGAAAGAGTTAGAATGGGTTCACAAATTTTTCATTCTCTAAAAGCAATATTAAACGACAAAGGTTATGCGACTTCTGTCGGAGACGAAGGTGGCTTTGCTCCAGATTTACTAAATAATGAAAGAGCTATCCAACTTATTTTAAAAGCTATTCAAGTTTCTGGTTTTGAGCCTGGTAAAAATGTTTTTCTAGGTTTTGACATTGCGGCTTCAGAATTTTATCGTAAAGGAAAATATTATTTTACTAGTCCTTCACAAGCTTCGACTGCTGACAAAATGCTCAGAATTTTGGAAACTTGGGTGAGAAAATATCCAATACTTTCTATCGAAGATCCTTTGGCAGAAGATGATTGGGAAAATTGGGCAATACTTACCAAAAAATTGGGTAAGAAAGTAACGATAGTAGGAGATGATCTTTTTGTTACCAATGTGAATCGTATTCAAAAAGGAATTGATGAAGGTGTCGCCAATGCAGTACTTATAAAACTAAATCAGATTGGTAGTCTTTCAGAAACCATAGACGCGATTTATCTTGCCAAGAAAAATGGTTACAAAGTTTCAGTCTCACATCGTTCAGGCGAAACAGCAGATACTTTCATCGCTGACTTAGCAGTAGCGGTTAACTCAGAATTCATCAAGACTGGTTCCATGAGTAGATCTGAGAGAGTAGAGAAGTATAATAGATTGATGGAGATTGAAAGTGAAGTTGTTAAATAGTTCGGAGTTCTTAGTTCAATGTTCATAGTTATAAAATAGTTAAATTTTTTTGAGGAGGTAAGATGGTTAAATTGCTAAGTTGTTGTATTGCAAACCATTTAACCATTTATCAATTTAACAATAAAAAACATGTTAAAAAAAATAGACTCACAAAAAAATGATAACATCAAAGATAGTAAACCCGTCGTCTTCATGATTCTCGATGGTTTTGGTTTGGCTGATCCAAAAAATACTGGCAATGCTATCACGCCAGATACTGCACCAAATATTTTTTCTTATATTAAAAAATATTCTAGTACTGAAATAAAAGCTTGTGGTAAAGATGTTGGGCTTTTCCCCAATCAAGAAGGTAACTCTGAAGCAGGACACTTGAATATTGGTGCTGGTAGAGTAGTGGAGCAAGATTTGGTGCGTATTTCCACGGCTATAAAAGATGGAACATTTTTCAAAAATGATTCTTTTCGTCATGCTCTTTTTCATGCTAAAAAATATAAAAGCGCTGTACATCTTATGGGACTTTTGACTGATGGACAGAGTGCTCATTCCAATCCTGCTCATATTTATGCTTTGCTTGAATATTTGCGTAAGCAAGGACAGAAAAAAGTTTTTCTTCATTTGTTTACTGATGGTCGTGATTCTTCGACACATGGTGCTGTAAATTTTTTGCGTCTTTTGCGTAAAAATATGAAAAATGGGGAAGAAATTGCTACTATCATGGGGAGATTTTATGGAATGGATAGAAATAAGATGTGGAGTAGGACTGAACAAGCTTACAATGCTATGGTTTTAGGTGTTGGACTTTCTGCTGAGAGCGCTGAAGAAGCTATCTCTCAAGCTTACAATAGAGATGAAACAGATGAATATATTCTGCCAACGGTAATAAAAAAAGGTGGTAAACCTATTGCAACTATAGAAGATAATGACGTCGTTTTCTTTTTCAATGCCAGGAGTGATAGATCTCGTCAAATTACCAAATCTTTTGTGCAAAAAGATTTTCAAAAAATGAATCCAGGAGCTTTCAAAAGAAAAAAAATTCCCAAAGATATTCGTTTTGTAGCGATGACAGATTTTGGACCAGATTTGCCGGGTATTTTTACTGCTTTTCCAAGCCCTGATTTCAAAAATTGTTTAGCCAAAGCTATTGGTGAAAATTATGATCAACTTTATATTTCTGAAACAGAGAAGTACGCTCATGTTACTTATTTTATCAATGGTGGTTTTTCTGAACCTATCAATGGTGAAAAAAGACAAATGGTAAAATCAGGAGCACATTATTCTTATGCTGACAAACCAGAAATGCATGCGCAAGAAATTACTGATATTGTTTTGGATTATTTGAAAAAAGATACTTATAATTTTGTGACTATCAATTTCCCAAATGCTGATATGGTAGGTCATACTGGAAATTTTGAGGCGGCCAAAGTTGCGGTGTCTATACTTGACGGACAGGTCAAAAAACTGGTAGATTATGTATTGTTTCGTAATGGCAAATTGTTTATTACGGCTGATCATGGTAATGCTGAAAAGATGTTTGATGAAAAGACAGGGGAAATTATGACTTCTCATACGACTAATCCTGTTCCCTTTATTTTGATTAGTAATGATAAAAAACAAAAGTTGAAGATAGGGAGATTGGCAGATGTGGCACCAACAATTTTGAAAGTATTAAATATTGACAAACCAGAAGAAATGACTGGAAAGGCTTTAATTTAGAAATTATTTATGTATCAAGAAATAGAAAATTTTGAAAGAAGATTGGAATCATTGAAAATGCAATTGGAATCTGCTGGTATTGATACTAGTAAGTTTGGACAAGGTGAAGCCAAGACTTTGGCTCATCTTCAAAAAGAAATAGATGCTGGAGAAAGTGTATTGCTTGTAAATGAAAATGGAGAACTTTTAAGAACTGTTGAGGGGTCCAAAGCACATGTATTTTATAGTTCTCCAGAAGGTAAATTATTTAAATTGAAAGAATTGAAACAAATTTTTAAAGATGGTCGAGAAAGAGTCCGTGATTATTTACCTCAATCAGTCTCAGAAAAAATGGTCCCAGGTGAAGATCCTATTTCTGTCATGAAACGTGGTTTACAAGAAGAACTCGGTATTGATGGTTCTATTGATTTACAAGAAAAAGAAACACAAAAACAGTTGAAGAAGTCGCCAAGTTATCCAGGTTTACAATCACAATATATAAATCACATGTTTGAAGTTTTTTTAACAGATAATCAATTCAAACAAGAAGGATATCAAGAAGTACAAGAAGATAAAACCACTTATTTCATTTGGGAGGAAGTAAAATAAACATAAAAATTATTATGATAAATCGTCCAAAACCAGCAGTATTGCTTACACTTAGTGGATGGGGTCTAGCTCCAGATACTCAAGGTAATGCTATTACGAAAGCTCATACTCCCAATTTAGATAAGTTCGCTAGTCAATATCCTGTGATGAGTTTGGGTGCTTCTGGTCCAGATGTAGGTCTGCTTGATTTTGAAGTAAGTAATTCTAGGATAGGACATTTGAATTTGGGAGCTGGTAGAATTTACAAAAAAATATTACCAAGAATAAATCAAGCTATAGAAGATGGTAGTTTTTTTGAAAACAAAGCTTTCGTCTCAGCTTGTGAACATGCTATAGAAAATAATTCTGCTTTGCATATTATTAGTCTTTTTGGTAATCAGTTTCACAATGCCAATGATGAACATTTTTTTGCTTTGTTAAATCTTATTAAAGATAAAGGGATAAAAGAAGTTTTTGTACATGCTATTTTGGATGGTGAAGATGACATATACAATAGTGGTAAAGTCCATTTGCAAAATATAGAAGCGAGAATGTCAGAGATTGGCTTGGGGAAAATAGTTACAATATCGGGTCGTTATTATGCTCTTGATAATAGTCGTCATTGGGATAGAACAAAACATGCGTATGAAGCTATGGTAAATGGTCAAAGTAATTATAACTTTGAAACTACTTTTGACGCTATAACTGATTCCTATAAAAGAAAAGTGTATGACACAGAATTTGTCCCAACTATTATTGGACAAAAAAAAGGTACAAAAATTATAAACGACAATGATGCTGTGATTTTTACAAATTTTGGAGCAAGTCTTTGTCGTCAATTGACTAAAGCTTTTGTGTTACCAGCCTTTGCCCCTTTTGATAGGAAGTATTTGAGAAATCTTTTTTTTGTAACTATGACTAATTATGAAAAAGAGATACCTGTCGCTGTTGCTTTTTTACGTTCATATATTCATAATTCTTTATCAGAAATTTTGAGTAAAAATGAATTGTCACAAATTCGTATTGCTGAGACAGAAAAGTATCCATGTGTTACTTCTTTTTTCAATGGTATGTACGATGAAAGATTTAATAACGATGAGTGGAAGATGATTCCATCTCAAAAGGTAGAAAATTATAAAGATGTTCCTGAAATGAGTGTTGGTAAAGTTTCTTCAGAAGTAATCAAAGCTATAAAATCAGAAAAATATGATTTTATCTTGGCTAATTTTGCTTCAGCAGAATCTATTTCTATCACGGGAGATCTTACTGCTACTATAAAAGCTTGTGAAATTATTGATAAAAATATTGGAAAAATTGCTGATTATGTTTTGGCTGAAGATGGAGTACTTTTTATAACATCAGACCATGGTAATGCTGAAAGCTTTTTGAACATTCAGACGGAAAGTACTGAAAAAAATGGCAGTACCAATAATGTACCATTTTTTATTATTAAAGAAAGTTTGTTTGGTGTTGCTGGTAGAGTAGGTGATTCACCTGATCAAGATCTTAGTTTGTTACCAAAGTCTGGTGTGTTGGGAGATGTTGCTCCAACAATCCTTAAAGTTTTGGGGATAGATAAGCCTGAGGAAATGAAAGGACATGCTTTAATTTAGTAATTTATTATTTTTAAAAATAAGTTTTTTTAAACAAAAAACAGACTTACTTCAAGTCTGTTTTTTTATTTAGCAATTTCTTGTTTGATATGTTTCACTATTTCTTCTTCTACTTCATTTAAACTCTTGCCACTAATTTCAAACTTAGTTTCATTTTCGTCACCCTCTGCTGAATATTTTTTCATTATTTCTGTGGCATGATGTTGCGGGAGGATTCTGAGTGTACCAGATATTTTGTCTCTATCATCTGTATCTTCATGAAGAAGTAAAACAAATTGAGCTGATGGGGAAGTGGTAATGAGTTCATCAATAATATTATTCAAGTCTTCTTTTTTTGCGCCACTTCTGACAAAATCATCACGAGTAATAGTGGACCAAACAAGATTGTTTTCTTTGTCTTCTTTCAAGTTGCTGAGTACTGATCCCCAGATTTTGAAAGTAGCAATAGACTTTGTTTGATAAAGATTCTTGATAACAAAAGCTCTGTCTGCTCCTAGATCTACTAGCTTACTAGCTACTTGCAAAGTTTGTGGACGAACTTTATTTTTTTTGAAACTATTAGTACCGGCTACAATACCTGTCAAAAGAGATTGTGCAATATGTCTATTTAGTAATTCCCCTTGACTTTTTTGTAAGAGATCAAAAATGATTTCGGCACTAGTACTAGCAGGCAAGTCTATAATATTTATTTGGCCATAATGTTCGTTGTTTGATTGATGGTCAATATTTATAATAGGTTTGCTATAGAAGAAATTTTCGTGGTCAGTGTATATTTCACCAAGAGAGGCTAAATCAGGAGTATCAATTGTTATAATCAAATCGTATTTGAAGTCACTTTGACTAGTCTTGATATCTTCTCGATTGAGATAACCATTTTTTGGAGTTATAAAAATTCTCAAGTTGTTATCTTTTGTATCATAACTAAGTTCAGAAATACCAGTTTTTTCAATATCAACATTGATGATGAAGTTGTTTAATCCATCAAATCGGGGACTTATTTTTTGGGAATGTTTGAGGAATTCGTATTGAGTAGGCAAAACAAAATCAGCACATACTATATCTACACGTTTATTTAGTTGCTCCAAAAAGAGTTTGAGCGCAAGAGAGCTTCCTATCGCATCACCATCAAAATGTTTTTTGAAAGTAATTAGAATGTTTTTTTTGTCTTCTAGCGCTTTTGTGAATTGTTCTATTTTACCGAGGGCCATAATTTTTGTTACAACTAAGTATCTACAAGCTAAAAACCTAGTGGTAGCATCCTTTTTGGTGCAAAAAAGGAGAATAAGCAATTATATACTAAATACTAAAATATGTCAATAGAGCCCAATATTTCGTGTTTTTTTTGACTATTTGGCTAATTTAAGGCATTTTCTTGCAATTTCTGGTTAATTATAGTAATATACTTTATGAAGTTTGTATGTTTTAAATGGGGTATTTAGTTAAATTACCTGTGTAAATGGCTAAATTGTCAAATTGTTAAATGGTTTTTAGAAAAGTAACAATTTAACAATTTAACAATTTAACAATAATTGTCTCATAAAATAGTGGCTATAAATTTTAAAGTCATCTATGAACTGAGAATTAAGAACTCTGAACTAAATGTATGGACAAAGCTTACGAACCAAAAAAATACGAAGATGATATTTATAAGTCTTGGGAAGATAGTGGATTTTTTAATCCTGATGTTTGTATTGAAAAAGGCGTAACTGACAAAGATGCAAAACCTTTTACCATAATTTTACCTCCACCAAACGTCACAGGAACACTTCACATGGGGCATGCTGCGATGCTCGCAATAGAAGACGTTATGATTCGTTTTCATCGTATGAAAGGCGACAAGACACTCTGGGTGCCTGGTACAGACCATGCAGCGGTGGCCACTGAATCCAAAGTTGAAAAGATGCTGATTGAATCAGGAGAATTCAAAAAACCAAAAGAAGAATTAGGTAGAGAAAAATTTCTTAAGCGTGTAAATCAGTTTGCTCAAGAATCTCACGACACTATTGTTAATCAATCCAAAAAAATGGGTTCTAGTTTGGACTGGAGTAGAGAAGCTTTCACTCTTGATGAAAAGAGAAATCTGGCTGTCAAAACTGTTTTCAAAAAAATGTATGATGATGGTCTTATCTATCGTGGTTATCGTGTTATCAACTGGTCTGTAAAGGGTCAGTCTACTTGTAGTGATGATGAACTTGTTCATATTGAGCGTCCTGCCAAAATGTATTATTTCAAATATAGTAAAGATTTTCCTATTACTATCGCGACTACACGTCCGGAAACCAAGCTTGGCGATACTGCTGTAGCTGTGAATTCCACAGGAAAATACCAAAAATATATAGGTCAAGAATTCGAAGTACAAGACGTTGGACAAAAAGGTCATATTTTAAAAATAAAAATTATTGGCGACGATCATGTTGACGAAAGTTTTGGTACAGGAGCTCTTGGTGTAACACCAGCTCACAGTCCTGTGGATTTTGAAATGTATTTGAAACAAAAAGCACTTGGCAATGATATTGGTCTGATTCAAGTTATTGGTGAAGATGGAAAAATGACTGACAAAGCTGGTAGTGAGTATGTAGGTTTAGGTGTAGAAGAAGCTCGTGAAAAATTTGTAAATTATTTACGTGCGACAGGTCTGCTCGAAAAAGAAGAAGACATCATGCAAAATGTTGGTACCTCAGACAGATTCAAAGATGTTGTAGAACCTTTGCCAAAGACACAATGGTTTATTGATGTAAATAAAAAATTTCAAATAGATGATGCAAACTTTTTTGCTGGTTTACAATTGACTGGTGTTAAAAATGGTGAAGAATATTCACTCAAAGAACTAATGCAAAAAGTCGTAACTACCGGACAAATAAAAATCGTGCCAGAAAGATTCGACAAAGTTTATTTCAATTGGATAGATAATCTTCGTGATTGGTGTATCAGTCGCCAAATTTGGTATGGACATCAGATTCCTGTTTGGTATAAGAAGAGTAACGAGGAAAGTGGAATGGGGAATGAGGAAATTTTTGTTGATGTAAATTCTCCAGAAGGTGAAGGTTGGACACAAGATCCAGATACTTTAGATACTTGGTTTTCATCTGGTCTTTGGACATTCTCAACTCTTGGTTATCCAAATTTGGATTCACAAGATTTGAAAAATTTTCATCCGACTTCAGTGATGGAGACTGGTTATGATATTTTGTTTTTCTGGGTGGCTCGCATGATACTCATGACTACTTATACTCTTGGTCAAGTTCCTTTTGAAACTGTTTACTTGCATGGTCTAGTACGTGATGAACAAGGTCGTAAGATGAGTAAAAGTCTAGGAAATATTATCAATCCACTCGACATGATAGATAAATATGGTACTGACGCGACACGTCTTTCACTTTTGCTTGGCAATACTCCAGGCAATGATATGAAATTGTCAGAAGAAAAAATTGGTGGATTTAGAAATTTTGCCAACAAGCTTTGGAATATGGCGCGTTTCATCGAGATGACAGTAGAGGCTGAAGAAAAGAAATTACTGAAAGATACAGGTTTGCCAGAATCTAAAACTTTGTCAGACAAATGGATTTTGCAAAAATTGAATGAAGTAAGTAATGTGGTTGTAAACAATTTGGATAGCATGAATTTGTCTTACGCTGGTGAAAAACTTCGAGATTTCACTTGGAATGATTTGGCTGATTGGTATCTAGAGATTGCTAAGATTGAAGGAAGTAAATCAGAAATATTGAATTATGCTTTGAACACTGTGCTCAAGCTTTGGCATCCATTTATGCCATTTGTGACCGAAGCGATTTGGCAAGAATTTTATGGTAAAGAAAATATTTTGATGGTAGAAAAATTTCCTTTAAGTACTGAACAAAATTTAGAAATAAAAGATTTTGAAATTATTCAAAATGTGATAGTTGGTATTCGATCTGTAAAAGGTGATTATAAAATTGATCCAGTCAAAAAATTGAACGTCACCATTTCAGCAGGAGACAAAAAAGATTTGTTGTCACAAAATTCTGCAATAATTAGTAAATTGGCTAGATTAGAAAATTTGCATATCGAAGAAAAGATTGCAAAACCTGATCAGTCCGTTTCTTTTGTAGAAAGTGGCTTAGAAATTTTTGTTGAACTTGCGGGCGTGGTTGACTTTGCCAAAGAAAAAGAAAAACTAGGAAAAGAAATAGAACAATTGACTAAGTATATTTCAGGATTGGAAGGTAAACTAAATAATCCAGGGTTTGTAAGTAGTGCTCCAGCAAGTATTATTGAACAAGAAACAAATAAGTTGATTGAATCAAAAGAAAAATTGGAGAAGTTAAATAAACAATTTCAAGCAATTTAAATTTTTAGAAATAAATATATGAATGTAATTATTGATGAAGAAAAAATCCAAAATTTGTTATCACGTGGTGTAGAAAATATTTACCCAAAACGTGATTTTTTGGAAGCAAAATTAAAATCTGGTGAAAGACTTACTCTTTATACTGGTTACGATCCTACCGCTCCAACTCTTCATATTGGTCATGGTATTACTATGCTTAAACTTCGTGAATTTCAACAGCTTGGTCACAGAGTTATCATGCTTATCGGAGATTACACTGGAATGATTGGTGATCCGACAGACAAAGGTGCTGCTAGAACCAAGCTTACTCGTGAGCAAGTTTTGGAAAATTGTAAAATGTACCAAGAACAAGCTAGTGCAGTTTTGGATTTTGAAGGTGAAAATCCTGTAGAGGTTAGATACAATGGTGAATGGTTTTCCAAAATGAATTTTGCAGATGTACTTGATCTTACATCTCACTTTACTGTACAGAGAATGCTTGAGCGTGACATGTTTGATAAACGCATGAAAGAAGAGAAACCAATTTACTTACACGAATTTTTGTATCCTGTAATGCAAGGTTATGATTCTGTAGCCATGGATGTTGATGGAGAAATTGGTGGCAATGATCAGACTTTCAACATGCTTGCTGGACGTACTCTTATGAAAGATTTGAAAAATAAAGAAAAATTTGTGCTTACTGGTAAACTTCTAACAGATAGTACTGGAAAGAAAATGGGGAAGAGTGAGGGGAATATGGTTGCGTTTAGTGATACACCAGAAGATATGTTTGGTAAGATTATGAATTGGACTGATACTATGATTGTCAGTGGTTTCGAAGTTTGTACTAGAATTCCTATGGAAGAAATAGAAAGCATGAAAAAAGATTTGGATGGTGGCGCCAATCCTCGTGATGCCAAATTCAAGTTAGCCTATGAAATTACTAAAACATTTTTGGGTGAAGAATCTGCTAAGATTGGACAAGCTCATTTCGAAAAAGTAATCCAAAGTAAAGATAGACCAGATGAAATCGCTGAATTAAAACCTACAAGTTATAATATTATTGAAGTATTGGTAGAATCAGGACTTAGTACTGGCAAGAGTGATGCTCGTCGCGCGATTGAGCAAGGTGGTGTCAAAGTAAATGATGAAAAAATTGAAGCTTTTGATTATGATACCAAGCCAGAAGATGTAATTCAAAAAGGTAAAAGATTTTTTGTGAAAGTGAAATAATATGAAATTTGGAATTGTACTAGATTCAAAACAAAATAAAGGAATGTTAAGTTTAAATTCACTGAACTTTATTAAAGTTTTGGTGGTAATAATTTTTTTTGTAATAGCACAACCTTATTTATTAAAAATTTTTGATTATAGAAAATTTGATTTTTTATTTCTTAGTTTGTTAGTATTTATCCTGATATTTTTTATTAGACATAGTGTGTTTTTTGAGGATGATTTTATTGTTTTAGGTGATGGTTTGAATATGATGAGAAAAAAGATTTATTTTAATGAAATAAAAGAATTAATAATTGATGATACCAAAATGTTTCATATTATATTGGATGAAGGTAAAGAATTTGTATTTCGCGTTAGGCGTAATTCTGAATATGAAGATTTACGAAATCAATTTTATTCTGTAGGCCTATATAAGGGTGATATTAGAAAATAAAAAATATGAACAAAAAATTACAAACAAAAATTCAAGAAATTTTGGGGCTAGAAAATCTGATGTTTTCAACTCCACCAAAACCAGAAATGGGCGATATTGCATTGCCTTGTTTTGAATTATCAAAAGAAAAGAAACAAAATCCAGCTGAATTTGCTAAGAATTTTGTAGAAGAATTTTCTTTGCCAGCAGATACAATTATCAAAGAAGTAAAAGCTTTTGGACCTTATATCAATTTGTTTTTGGATACTGCTAAAGTTTCAGAAATGATTTTGGAAGATATAAATGAAGATTTTGGTAACAACAATATAGGTCAAGGTAAAAAAGTTTTGATTGAATATCCTAGTCAAAATACGCACAAAGAATTTCATATTGGACACATGCGTAATGTTTGCGTTGGTAATACTATTGTTCAAGTTTATCGTGCTAGTGGCTACGACATGATTCCGATGAATTACGTCAACGATTTTGGTCGTCATGTCGTGAAGTGTCTTTGGGGAATTCAAAATAGTTTTAAGTTCGGAGTTCAAAGTTCAGAGATTTTTGATGCATCAAATAAACAAAAGGTATTGGGGGAAATTTATGCCAAAGCTAGTAACTATCTAAAAGATCATGACAAAGAATATAATGAAGAACTAGACGCTATTCAGTATAAACTTGAAAATGGTGAAGAAGAGATTACCAAGCTTTTTGAAGAAACCAAAAAATGGAGTACTGCAGGTTTTCTTGATTTGATGAATGAACTAAAAGTTGAACACGATTCTATAATTTATGAAAGTGAAGTCAAAGCTCGTGGACAAGAAATTGTTGATGAATTATTAAATAAAAAAATTGCTGAAGTAGGGGAAGGTGGCGCTATCATAGTTGATTTAAATAAATATAATTTGGATGTGGCTTTGGTAAGAAAGAGTACTGGTGGAGGAGTGTATATGACTAGTGACTTGGCTTTGTCAGAAGAAAAATTTAAAAAATATGATGTGGTAGAAAGTATTAATATTACAGCCACTGAACAAAATTTTTATTTCAAGCAACTTTTCAAAGTTTTGGAATTGTTTGGCTTTGACAAAAAAATGACTCATATTGGTTATGGTTTAGTCAATTTACCAAGTGGTAAAATGTCTTCTCGTGCTGGCAATGTGATCCTTTATGAAGATTTGCGTGACAAAGTTTTGGATCATTTAGAAAAAGAAACAAGAGCTCGTCACGAAGACTGGAGTGAGAAAAAAGTAAAAGAGACTGCACATGTTTTGACTATGGCAGTGCTCAAGTTCACTATGCAAAAACACGAAGCTGAAAAAGTTGTTACTTTTGATTTTGATGAAGCGGTTAGTTTCGATGGTTTTAGTGCTCCATATATTTTGTACACTGTTGCACGTATCAATAGTTTAGAAAGAAAATTTACTGGTAAATCAAATGATGAAGTCAATTTTTCTTTGTTTATAGAAGACGAAGTGAAAAATTTGGTTTTGAAAATCGCAGAATTTCCAGAAATAGTGGAGAAGGCTCTCCAAAATTATAATTCTTCAGTTATTGCGAAGTATTGTTTTGATTTAGCCAAGACTTACAATGATTTTTATAATAAACATAGTGTTTTGAATGCTGAAAATGAAGAGTTGGTAAAAGCAAGATTATATTTGAGTACCAAAGTGTCTCAAATTTTGACAAAGGCTCTTGGATTGCTTACAATAGATACTGTCTCCGAAATGTAGAAAAATCCGGATATTCGAATAATCCAGATTTACGGATGTGAACTACGCTTTAATAATTAGTGTTAAGATTAGTGGTATGTTATATAAAAAAATTATTCGTCCAATATTGTTTAAAACTGATCCAGAAAAAATACATCATTTTGTTATCAATATTTTGGGTGCAACTAGTGTTTTGCGCCCTTTTTATTTTTTGATAAAAAAGTTTTTATTTATCGATGATCCTCGTCTGCACGTGAAGCTTGGAAATCTTGAATTAAAAAATCCGGTTGGTTTGTCTGCTGGTTTTGACAAAGATATTACTGCACCGCATGCATATCCGATGCTTGGTTTTGGTTTTGCTGAGCTTGGTTCTATTACCAATTCTGCTCAGCCTGGCAATCCCAAGCCTCGTCTTTGGCGTATACCGGAGGATAAAGGTCTTATTGTCTATTATGGTTTGTCTAATAGTGGAAGTCTTGAATCAGCTAGAAGAATCAAGAAAAAAATGCAAAAACGGGATATTCCTTATGGTATCAGTATTGCGGTGACTACAGGTTTGAAAGAGTCAGAAATGGCAGATGATTATGTACGTTCTTTTCTAGATTTGTATGAACTAGCTGATTACATTACTCTCAATGTTAGTTGTCCAAATGTCGCGAAGTGTGATGTCTTTGCTCAGGTTTCTTTTGTAGAAGAACTTTTGAAGAAAATAAATAAAGTTGTATCCGCCCAAGGCGGACCAGTATTCTCTGGGAAAAAAATAACGAAAGACATTTTTGTAAAAATTGGTCCAGATATGAGTTATGAAGATTTGGATAAAGTAATTGATTTGTGTATTGAATACAAAATGACAGGAATTGTGGCAACCAACTTGATAAAAAATAGATCTTGGGTAAATAAATTCAAATCATCAAAAGAAAAATTGGATCATCCTGGTGGAATTTCTGGAAAACATTTGCAACAAAGAACAAATAATATTATAAAACACATTCGTGAACGTGCTGGTGACAGATTGAAAATTATTGGTGTTGGTGGAATTTTTACAGCAAAGGATGTTTATGCTAAAATGAAAGCAGGTGCTGATGCTGTGCAGATGATTACAGGGTTTATTTATGGAGGACCTTTTACTATTAGAAAAATAAATAAAGAGTTGATAGGTATTTTGGAAGATAAAAAATTGAAATAATTAAAATATAATATTTTAAAAATATACACAATAAAGATAAGCAACTTGACATTTTGTTTTTTTTGTGTATTATAGAGGTATCTGATTTTGGCTTTTTGTATATATAAATGTATTTATATATAAAGAGCGGAAATCATTTCGCAAAAATTTAACACTTACACTTGCGCAGGAGAATTATGAATAATCCTGAAGGAATCTCCTCACGCAATCGTGTGGGGCTGGCTTTTGTCGAAGATGTTGAAACTGTTGATGTCGTCGAGGTCGAAGAGACCTTGTTGACTGATGCGGTTGAGACCCTCGATCCTGAGCCTGTGTCGAACCAGAAGAAAAAGCGTCGTAAAAACTTGTTTCAGAGGATTTTGAAGAAGTTCTTCGTCCTCGTGGCACGTGCTTACGTCAGCTTCTTCTACTACACTTGGCCTATTCTCAAGAAGGCCATCAAGCCGAAGTTCGTCTTCGCTGTCTATGGCAACCGCAAGCAGCAAGGGCGTTTCTTCAGTGAGAGCTTCACGAAGAAGGCTCGGAGGGCTTTTCCCATCGGGTTCATGTTCTTTCGTGGAAAGCTGGGAATGTACTGTGCCTCTCCTCGAACTGAGGAAGAAATGGCAGAAAAACCTGCTTTTGCTAGTGCCTACCTTATGGGAGTGCTCTCTGAGTTCCCTAAGACCAAGCACTTTGCGTTGGCAGGACGCCTTCCTTCCTTCGATCACAAGGCACGTGGTAAGAACGTTCCAGAGCCTTTGCGTGATGGGTCAATGGGGACTCGTTACGTGATGCTTCGTACAGCAGAAGCCTTGGCAAAAAAGCTGGGTAAGACTTTGAGTGAAACTACTTTTTGTATCCCTGGTGGAGCTGGCTTCACAGGGGCGAAGGTGGTGGAAGATCTGTCGAGGATCTGTCGATTCGTCATCGCTCTTGACCCGCGTTACGAGATGTCTGAAACGATGGGCAATGTTCTTCGTACGAACGATGCTCGAGCTGTCGGACAGGCTGATGCCGTCATCATCTTGACCGGTAATGGAAAGGAGGTTGAGAACTTCATTCCATACTTGCATAATGGGATGGTGTTGGCCGACGACACTCATCCGCCGGTACCTAAGTATTTGCGTGAGCAAGTCGCGGGAACTGGTGCGATGTTGTACAAAACTGTGGCGGAGGCCAGACGTGGTATCCGGATGATTCCGGCTCTGCCAGGTTTCGAACCGTCGAATGTTCCGGGGTGTCTACTTCAGTGTGTCGTCGAGATGACAGCTGGAAGGTACTTCGATGAACATGACTTTTCTCGGTTTTGTGATGAAGCTGATAAGCTGGGTTTCTATGCCAAGCTCATCAGTCATCCGGACTGAGAGAGGAAGCGTAATTGTCTTAACCAACAATTACGCTACCAACAATACACACGAATATTCGTGTGTATTGTTTTTTTAGGAAAAAAATAAAAAATAGTGTATAATATAAAAAGTATGGATCAATTTATATTAGATTTCAGAAATATAACAGTGTTGATTTCTCTTGCTATACATGCTTCTTTGTTATGGGTGTTGTTTAGGTATGGTAGAAAAACACCAGGTGGAAAAGCTTATGTCTTTGCTATTCTAGCAATTGCTGGCTGGGTTTTTCCTATGTTTTTGTATAGATCAAATTTTTTAGGTGAAGCGGTACTTTGGGTTAGGATACTATATATAATGGCTTCTTTTACATCCACTACTTTTTTTTATTTTACTTTAGTTTTTCCTGAAGATAAAAAAATATCTTTTAAGTTAAAATTATTTTTATTATTAGAAAATTTATTTGTTGTCTATCTTTGTATACATCCTACTTGGATGATAAAGGGTGTAGAGTTAGTTGATAAGGGTGAAGATATTATACTTTGGGGTCCTTTGTACTTTTTGTATGCCAATCATGTGAGTTTTTTCTTTTTGTTAGGTTTTATTGTATTATTTTTGAAGTTTCGTAAAGAAAAAGGAATGACAAGGAGACAAATATTATTTATATTGTCAGGTTATTTTTTTGGGGCCAATTTGGCTATGGTTACCAATTTGATATTACCTTGGTTTGGTAATTTTGAATATAATTGGTTGGGACAATTTTTTTCTACATTAGTAGCTGCGTTTACTACTTATGCAATTTTGAGATATAAACTTTTGGATATAAAGATGGTTGCAACAGAAGCTTTTCTTCTATTGTTAAATTTTTTACTTTTAATAAGGTTGCTATTTTCGAAGGATTATAGTGATGTTTTAGTTAACGTAATTGTTTTTATTCTTGTTTTATTTGTTTCTTTTATTCTTTTTTTGAGCGTTAAAAAAGAAATAAAACAAAAGGAAGAATTAGCTAGTTTAGCCCATAATCTAGAAAAAGCCAATTTACGTCTTCAAGAACTTGATCAACAAAAGACAGAATTTTTGTCCATTGCTTCTCACCAACTTCGTACACCTCTCACTATTATTCGTGGATATATCGAGCTTATTGGCGATGGTGCTTATGGTAAGGTGCATAAACCTTTGAAAGAAGTTTTGAAAAATATGGATGAGAGCAATGATAGATTGATGACACTGGTAGAAGAATTTTTGGATATTACTCGTATTGAACAAGGTAGGACTAAGTTTACTTTTGAAGATAAGAATATGAATGAGCTTATTTCTAGTGTTGTGAAAGAGTTGTCTATGAAACCAGAGTTTGCTGTTAAAAAATTAAAAATAGTTTGGAAACCAGACAAAGAAATTACAAATATTTATATGGACGAAGAAAAAGTTCGTCATGTAGTTTTCAATTTTTTGGACAATGCTATCAAGTATAGTGATAAAGGTACTATTACCATTTCTGTAGAAACAGAAGATGGGGGATACACTGTCCGTGTAAAAGATCATGGTTTTGGCTTCAATAAAGAAGATGAAGTAAATTTTTTTCAAAAATTTTATCGTGGTAAAAATGTGGAAGGTACCAATGTCAATGGTACTGGTCTTGGTATTTATGTTTGTAAGAGATTTATTGAAAAACATGGCGGTCATGTCTGGGCACATAGTCCAGGACTAGGGCAAGGAAGTGAATTTGGTTTTTGGATACCTGGTGTGAAGGGTAAAGAGTAATGTGTAATGAAGAATTAAAAAATAGTTCATAATGTTATAAAATTGAAAGTTTGTAGAGTTTTTGATTAGCCTTTATGAACTTTTGACTTTTTGACTGTTTTAATGCTATAATATCATATATTTTAAAATATTAATTAAAAATATCTATGTTCAAACAAAGTCCAGAAGAGATGGAAACTACATCTCACAATCATACTCAATCTCACCATGCTTCTCACGAAGAAGATCAAGTAGAGACAGTAGTGGGTCCTTCTGTTGTTGTAGAAGGAGATTTTGTTTCTGAAGGTAATATCTTGGTAAAAGGTACTGTTTCTGGTAATGTCAAAACAGGACGTCTTTTGACAGTAGAAGAAGGTGCTAAGATTTTGGCTAATGTCAAAGCTGGTGAAGCTATTATTTCTGGAGAAGTACAAGGAAATGTAAAAGTTGATGGCAAATTGGAGCTTACATCTTCGGCTCGTCTTTTAGGTGATATAATCTGTGAAACTTTAGTTATCGATGCAGGAGCTTTGCTTCAAGGTAAAGTAAGTATGAAAGGTTTAGAAGGAATGTCTGGAAAAATGGAAAAAAAAATTGTTAGACGTACAAAAAAAACAATAGAAGAAGATATTGACACACAGATGGATGAATAATTTTGGTTTTTAGCTAATTTAGGATAAAGCAAAAAAAGCTTGTCTGATGTTTCAGTAATTGAAGTTCTTCTTTATGTATGTCTATCTCTACGACAATTTTTTGAAAAGTAAAAAATATCACTCTACTATTAAAGCAATCGAAACTAGGTTGACAGATTATGGTATCGCTGGTAAAATCATCCGACTTCAACGTTATACTAACTGTGAGATGTTGATTGAGGATGAAATAAGAAAAGGAGCAAAAACTATTGTAATAGTAGGTAATGATGTTACTTTTGGTCATGTCCTTTCGAGGGCAGCTTCTTGTAGTGTCACATATGGTTTTTTGCCTATTGGAGTAGAAAATAGTATTGCTGAAGTTTTGGGTATATCTGTAGGACTAGAAGCTTGCGATGTACTTGCCAAAAGAAGAAAACTTTTTTTGGACGTTGGTTGGCTCAATAATCGTTATTTTATTTCTCAGCTTCATATTCCACCTAGTGATATTCAGATAGAGTATGATGAAAGTTTTAAAGTTGGCACTAAAGGTAAAAAAATGGAATTGGTAGTATGTAATTTGAAACCTTTCGTTTGGTCAAAAGGAAGTAAAAAATATGTGGTTCATCCTCAAGATGGTAAATTGGAAGCTTTTTTGAGACCTGTTGTAAAAAAAGGTGTTTTCAAAAAAGAACAATTTGAAGAACCAAGTATTTTCCCTTTTGAAGAAATTATCGTTTCTAGTCGTAAACCTTTTGTGGTAGAAACAGATGGTAATATCTCTAAAGAAATAAAGGTAAAAATAAAATTGGCCAAAAGTAGAATAGAAATGGTGGTAGGTAAAGAGAGAAAATTTTAACATGGATTTCATTGATTTTTATGGATTACACAGAATTTCAGTGAAATTAGTTTTAAAATAAGCCCAGATGGTGGAATGGTATACACACTAGCTTGAGGTGCTAGGCTTGTAATGAGCGTGCGGGTTCGAGTCCCGCTTTGGGCACTAACGAATTTTTTATTAATTAAAAAAATATGGAACATCCACAACTTGTAGACTATATCAAGAGTCAAGTATCTAGAGGATTCAAAAGAGACGATATAACTAAAACACTTTTGGAAACTGGTTGGAATAAAGAACAAATAGATACCGCGTTTAATTCATTGATTAGTATAGAAACTACATCATCGATTCCTGCAACAGAAAAGAAGCCATTTGGATTTTTTTCAAAAAAAATGATAGTTATATTTGCGATTGTTATTTTTGGTGTTTTGGCTTTTGGTGGTGGTACTTATGCTTACTTCAATTATTTTCAAAATCCAGAAAAGATATTTAATAAAATGTTGTTGAAAACAGAAGTAGTTAAAACTTGGGAATATAGTGGAAAGTTGAGTGTAGAGGGTACTTTTGAGGACAAAGACTATGCTTTGTCTAGTGATTTTGGAGGAGTTTATGATATGACAGATGTGGAAAATCCAAAAATTTCTGGTAGTGTAGATTTGAAATTAGATATGCCTCTTATGGATGGTCTTGAAGCGGGTTTAGATATTAAGTCTCTTAACAAGAACTATTATTTTAATGTAACAAAAACACCGGAGATTCCTTTTGTGGATTTGAGTGATTTTGAAAATCAATGGGTAAAACTTGATTTGGGTTCTTTGCAAGAACAATTAGGAATAGATGAAAAAGAGATTACTTCTAAATTGGACAAAAGTAAATTAACAAAAGAACAAATTGATCAAATACGTAAAGCTGTTATAAAATCACAAATTATTGAGGTAACTGAAAAATTAAAATCAGAAAAATTAAATGATGTAAATACTTATCATTATAAATTTGTTATCAATAAAGATGGTTTGAAAGAATTTTTATTAGCCTTACAAGATATTGTACCTGATGAAAGTTCTCTAAATAGATCCATTGAAGATTTTGATGAAACATTCAAAGATTTTCCTGAACATGAAGGTGAAATTTGGATTGGTAAAAAAGATTCATTGTTATACAAAGTGACTTTTTCTGCCAAAGTTCAAGAAGAAGGAGTGGATGCTACAATTGCTTTGTCATATGAATTCAAAAATTATAATAAACCAGTTCTTATAGAAGAACCAGAAGAAAGTAAAAGTTTGATTGAAATGATGTCTGCATTGTTTGCTCAGTTTGCTCCAATGTTGATGTCTGGAGAACAAGATGAACGAGTAGGATTAATGTCTGGGTCTCAAATGGGCACTACAACAGAACAGTTAGATAGTGATGGTGATGGAATTTATGATTCTTTTGAATTACAACTAGGTACAGACCCTATGAATCCTGATACTGATGGGGATGGTATCCCGGATAATGAAGACTTTAACATGCCAACAAACTTCTAAAAAAACTAGTTACATAGTATTTTTACACAGCCGACCATAAAATGGTCGGCTTTTTATCGCATATTTATTTTAGATATGATATAATATATTTAGAAAAGTTTTTCTTTATTTTATAATATATAAATTTTATGAAAGAACCAACTTATCGTGAAGCTCTCACTCATGGTTGGCATCTGGCCTGGCATCATAAATCTTTGTGGGTCTTTGGTCTTTTTGCTGCTTTTTTGGGGCAAATGGGTATTTTTGAATATTTAGCACAATCAATGGTTGGTGCTAGTAGAATGGGGTCGCCTTCTTCTTTTGTTTTTGTAAAAAATATGTTTGAGGGTTTCCGTTGGTCTGATTTTGCAGCTCTTTTTCATACTTCTTCTGACAAAATTGTTTGGTTGGTTTGGTTGATTATTATTTTTATTGCCATGGCTCTCTTGTTGACTTTTGTTGCTGTAGTTTCACAGGGTACTATTGTTCACAATACAGCTAAGTCTTTGGGAGGATTACGCCCTAAGTTTGTGGATGTTGATAAATCTTGGCATGAAAGTCGTATACATTTTTGGAGACTTTTTGTTCTTAATTTATTTAAAAAAATAATAACATTGTTATTTGTGACTTTCATTGCTTGGGGTATGTGGAATGCAAGTTTTTACGGTAGCAGTGTTGGTTCTCTTTTGTTATTTATTGCGATATTTTTATTGGCTACTATCATTGGTATGGTTTTGTCTTTATGGCTTATTTATGCTGTGGGTTATGTCGTAGTAGAAGAAAAAAAATTGATAGAAGCTTGTCGTTTGGCTTGGAGACTTTTTACCAGACATTGGTTGGTGTCTTTAGAAATTGGTTTTATATTTATTATTCTAAATGTATTTTTGGCACTGTTAATTTTAGGTGGCATGTACATTTTGTTTTTACCAAGTCTTTTTCTGTGGACATTGCTTGCTTTGACTGGTAATGCTGTCTTTTATGTGTTGGGGGTACTTATGGGATTTGTTTTATTTTCACTTTATCTCATGTTACTTGGTTCTATCTTTGTCATTTTTAGTACTTCTACTTGGACATATTTATTTGTGAAAATGCACAAAAAAGGTTTGAAAAGTCATCTTGTAAGACTTTTTCATGGTTAAAATATTTTTATGGCAAATGCTTTTGGTTCAATCAATGATTTGATAAACAATCAAAATCCTCAATTAAAAAATACTAAGAATAGTACTAAAGCTCAAGATGTAGAAGATAAGTTTAGTAATAAGATGGAGGATATAAAGAAAAAAGAATTAGAAAGTTTGGCTCAAGGTCATGCTGCTGATTTTGGTTTACCACATATTAATCTTATAAATTTTCCTATTAGTCAAGATGCTCTCAAAGTTGTTTCAAGAGAAACAGCTGAAAAATTGTCTGTTGTTTGTTTTTATGTGAGTGCAGAAGAATTTCGTTTGGCAACTCTTCATCCAGAAAATCCAGAAGTAAAAGAATTATTAGAAGAAATAGCAAAGCAAAGATATAGCAACGGTTCTCTTTATGTGATTTCCGAAACTAGTTTGGCTAGAGTTATGAAACTTTATGATAATCTACCAAATATCAAACCTATTACAAAAGATTTGGATATCAAAGCAGAAGATTTACAAAAAGTAGGGGATAGCGTAAATGATTTTTCCAGTGTTCAAGAACTTGTTAGTAAAAGTAATACAACAGATTTAGTTACTGTGATGTTGGGAGCTGCTCTTAAGGTAAATGCTTCTGATATCCATGTAGAAGCTGAACAAGAAAAAGTAGTATTGCGTTTTCGTTTGGATGGTATTTTGCAAGATATCGCTGAAATAAAAAAAGAGGTATTTCAAAAATTGTTGTCTCGTATCAAGCTTATTTCTGCTCTTAAGATTAATATCACTACCAAACCACAAGATGGACGTTTTACTATTCATTTACCAGAATATGATGTGGATGTACGTGTTTCTACTATTCCAACAGTGTTTGGTGAAAGTGTTGTGATGCGTCTTTTGGTTCAAAAACAAGATGGAATAAAATTGGATGATCTGGGACTTTCAGAAAGAGATTTTCAAGTTTTGAGTGAAGAAATAAAAAGACCAAATGGTATGATTATTACTACTGGTCCTACTGGTAGTGGTAAAACAACAACTCTTTATGCAGTTTTGCATATTTTGAATAAACCAGGTGTAAAAATAATTACTTTGGAAGATCCTGTCGAATATCGTATGGAAGGTGTCAATCAAAGTCAGATTGATCATAGTAAAAATTATGATTTTTCTTCTGGTTTGCGTTCTATTTTGCGTCAAGATCCTGATATCGTGATGGTTGGTGAAATCCGTGATGCAGAGACAAGTGAAATCGCTGTGCAAGCAGCTTTGACAGGGCATTTGATGCTTTCTACACTTCATACCAATAGTGCTTTTGGAGCTATCCCTCGTTTTCTTTCTATGGGGATTCAACCATTTCTTTTGGCACCAGCTCTAAATTGTGTGATGGGACAACGTCTAGTACGTCGTGTGTGTGAAAGTTGTCGCCAAGAAATATCTTTTGCTGATTTTGATGAACACACTCAAAAAAGATTACAAGAACAAGTAAGTAGTACTCCAGAAAAATTTAGAATAGATTTGACTACTACCAAATTTTATAAAGCAGTGGGTTGTGAAAAATGTAGTGATATTGGTTATAAAGGACGTGTTGGTATTTATGAAGTATTTGTTGTAAAAGATGAAATAGAAAAAATGATTTTGTCTGGACAAGTTTCAGAATTGGCTATTCAAGAGATGGCAAGAGAACAAGAAATGACGTCTATGGTTCAAGATGGTATAATAAAAGCATCTAAAGGGATGACTACTATTGATGAGGTATTTAGAGTTATAGATTAAAAAAAATTTATTTATAAAAAATAATATCTAATAAAATATTTTATATGGTTAGTGACCAACTAAATACAGGTGGTGCTTATGGACAACCTGTTCGTTTTTACAAATTTGTAGCTTTGACTTTTTTAGTAATTACTATCGTTCTTTTGGGTGGAATTATTTTTATGTCTTCCAAAAGAGCTGAAATTACTATCGTTACAAAAGCAGACCCTGTAGAGGTCAATACTGTTATTGATATCAATCCAAATGACGATAGCTCTATTGTCTCAGGTTTTGTTACTTCTACTTTTGTAGAATTGAGCAAAGCTTATAGTCCAAAAGGTAACAAAACAGAAGATGCGATAGCTACAGGAGAATTAATTATTATCAATGATTCAAGTGCGGCACAACCACTTATATCTACTACTCGTTTTATGACACCTGAGGGATTACTTTTCCGTCTCAAATCTGGTGTAACCGTACCTGCTGGTGGACAAGTTACAGCTGAAGTCTATGCTGACAAAGCAGGAGAAAGTGGAAATATTGGTCCTAGTAATTTTACAATTCCAGGTCTTAACGAAGCTAAACAAAAATTGATTTATGCTAAAAGTGAAGCCATTATGACAGGTGGTGTAAAAACTATAGGTGTCTTTAGTCAAGAAGATCTAACAAATGCTCAAAATAGTCTTTTGGCTGATTTGAAGACAAAAGGTATCGAAATGTTGGGAACACAAAATAGTGATAAAAAAGGTCTCTTTGATGTAGTACAATATACTTTTGAAAATGATGGAGAACAGGGTGCTGAAATAAGTAGTTTCAATGTAACGGGTAAAGCGACTGTCGTGGGAGTATTCTATGATGAAGAATCTCTTAAAAATTATTCAAAAGATATGCTTGAAAAACATATTGTGGATAATAGTGAAGTCTTGCAATCTGCTAGTGAAGAACCTAGTGTAGTTTTGAGTAAATATGATTTTGAAGAGGGTACTGCCAAATTGACTGTTACCAATTCAGGACTTGTGGATTTGGACCCAAATAGTCGTGAATTACAAAAAATAATGTTTTATGGTAAAACTGAAGATGAAGTTCGTCGTTATGTTATGGCTTTGAGTCATGTTAGTAGTGTAGAAATGAACTTTCATCCTGCCTGGGTTAGAGAAGTACCTCATGTTGCTAGTAAAGTAGAAATTACTATAAGACAAGTACAATAATTTGACAAGATTTTATAAATAAGATAAGCTAATAACTGTTGAGTTAGAAACAGCCCAGTAGATACTTTGTTCATTAGGGAGAGAAAGCCTTAGACTGCAAGCTTTCTTGGATAAAAGATTACATGGTACCACTCTAGCGTGCTTGTGCGACAAAAAATAAAAAGTAAAAATTGCGGGTGGAACCGCCAAAAAGATAATGATTATCTTTGGCCCCGATAAATAAATTTAATTGTCTGTTAAGTTTGTTTATCGGGGTTTTTTAATTAATTCACAAATTTTCAATTATCAATTTCCAAACAATTTTAAAATGAACTAATTTTTGAAATTTAAAAATTAATGAATTGTTTGAAAATTTAAAATTTAAAATTGTAAAATTAAATACAATTGTATGTCAGAACAAAATAACTTGGAGAAGATGCGTCACTCTTGTGCGCATGTGGTGGCAGCTGCCATCAAAGAGCTTTACCCAAATGCTAAATTTGGTGTGGGACCTGTGGTCGAAAATGGATTTTTTTATGATGTAGATTTGGATACTACTCTTAGTGATGCTGATTTGAAAAATATTCAAAAGAAAGCAGAACACCTCATCAAACAAAACATTCCTTTTGAAAGACAAGAGATGCCAATCGATGAGGCTATTAGTCTTTTTGCTAGTATGAATCAAGACTACAAAGTTTCACTTTTAAAAGATTTGAAAGAAAGAGGTACAACCAAAATGAGTGAAGAAGAATTGCAAGATGTCGGAGGCTCTGTCGAAAATGTTTCAGTCTATAAGACTGGAAATTTCACAGATCTTTGTCGTGGTCCTCACGTAGAAAGTACAAAAGAAATCAAGGTTTTCAAATTGACTAAGATTGCGGGAGCTTATTGGAGAGGGGATGCTAACAATCCACAACTTCAACGTGTGTATGGCGTTTGTTTTGAAACCAAAGATCAAATGGCGCAGTATTTCCATATGATGGAAGAAGCTGAAAAACGTGATCACCGTAAAATAGGTACTGAGCTTGAATTATTTGCTTTTGATGAAGAAGTTGGTCCAGGGTTACCTCTTTGGTTACCAAAGGGAACTGTAATTACTGATGCTTTAGAAAATTTGGCCAAAGAAATGGAAAATAAACAAGGTTATAAAAGAGTAGGTAGCCCTCATATTGCCAAAGAGGCTTTGTATTTACGTTCTGGACATTTGCCTTATTATGCTGAGAGTATGTTTCCTCCAATGGAAATGGATAATGAAAAATATTATCTAAAAGCCATGAACTGTCCTCATCATCACAAAATTTTTGCAGCTACTCCAAAGAGTTATCGTGATTTGCCTCTTCGTCTGGCTGAATATGGACACTGTTATCGTTATGAAGACTCTGGTTCTTTGTTTGGAATTATGAGAGTTCGTTCTATGAAAATGAATGATGCACATATTTACTGTACAGAGGAACAGTTTGAAGCGGAATTCAAAAAAGTTATTGAACTATATCTTTATTATTTCAAAATATTTGGAATTGAAAAATATCAGATGCGTTTATCCAAACATTCAACAGAAGGTCTTGGCAAAAAATATGTCAACGAACCAGAACTTTGGATAAAGACAGAAGAACAAGTTCGTAAAGCACTGGTTCATTTGAATGTTCCTTTTGTAGAAGTAGAAAATGAAGCAGCTTTTTATGGACCAAAAATTGATGTACAAATTTGGTCTGTGATTGGTCGTGAGTTTACATTGGCTACCAACCAACTTGATTTTGCAGTACCTGCTAGATTTGACCTTACTTATATCGATAAAGATGGACAAGAAAAAACTCCTATTTGTATTCATCGTGCACCTCTTAGTACTCATGAACGTATGGTAGGATTTTTGATTGAACATTATGCGGGAGCTTTTCCTGTCTGGCTTTCACCTTATCAAGTACATTTTGTGCCAGTTTCAGAAAAACATGTAGAAGGTGCAAGAAAGCTTGTAGAAGAGTTTGAAGCCATAGGTCTTCGTATCAGTATTGATGAAGCTGACGAAACTGTTGGTAAAAAAATCAGAAATGCTTCCAAACAAAAAACTCCTTATGTGGTTGTTGTAGGTGATAAAGAATTATCAGGTGAAGATTGGCAAATTAGAATCTTTGGTCAAGAAGAACAAATTAGTATGAGTAAAGAAGATTTTATGAAAAAAGTAAAAGAAGAAAATGATGATAGAAAATCATAAAAAATAAAGTAGAAAGAAAAACCACTCTTGCTTGAGTGGTTTTTTGACTTTATTTTTGACAGTTTGACAAAGTAATTTTTGACAAGTACTATATTAATATAGGTTTTAATCTTTTAAGTAAAATATGTATACAGGAATTATTCAAAATTATTTACCAGTAAAAAGTGTAAGTAATGCTCCAGGACTTACTAGTTTTTCAATAATATTTACACCAGAAATTCTAAAAAATTTACAAACAGGGGCTAGTGTATCTATTGATGGTGTTTGTTTTACTGTTACCAAGGTTTTAGAAAATGAAGTTTTCTTTGACGCCATGCAAGAAACTTTGTCCAAGACTACTATAAGTAGTCTAAAAGTAGGACAAAAAGTAAATATAGAACGTTCTTCTACTGAAGGAGCAGAAATAGGTGGACATATTATTTCTGGTCATGTTCATGGTATGGCCAAAATAATTGCGATAGAGGAATTGGAAAACAATCATGTAGTCACTTTTCAGTTGCCAGAAAGATTGTCCAAGTATGTTTTTGATAAAGGATTTATTGCTTTAGATGGGGCTAGTTTGACAGTTGTAGATGCCGATTTTGACAAAGAAACTTTGAAAGTATGGTTCATACCTGAAACATTGTCTAGAACAACTTTTGGTTTCAAAACTGTGGGTGATATGGTAAATGTGGAAGTAGATCAACAAACAAGAGTTATTGTGGATACTTTAGAGCGTCTTTTACCTCAATATTTAGACAAAAATAAATAGATTTTAGGATAGATAAATTAGCATTTTTATATTGACAAAGGAGCTGTTTTGTGCTATATTTAGCCTGTTCATTGTACATTTGATGATCGCCTAGTCTCTCTTGAGAGGCTGGGAGGAAAGTCCGAGCTTCCCCACACCCTTCTCGAAGGGTGGGGAAAAAGGTAGTGGATAACGTCCACCCTCTTTATCTGTAAAGATATTGGGCGGGAAAGTGCCACAGAGACTATACTAGTCCCGACTTGTCGGGATAAAAGGTGAAAAGTAGTTTGATATCATTTACTCTCGAGATAAATGGTTACAAGCTTCGACTCTCAGTGATGAGATGTCGTGGTAAACCCTACCTGAAGAAAGAGCAGCCTTGCTACGCTACGCTACGCCAGGTAAACTAAAAGTAGTTTATCAGGCGTAGCGTATGCGGAGCCTGGAAAAGTTGGTTCGTTTGAATCGGTAAGTAATTATCGATCTAGATAAATGATCATCGTCTCGATTTATCGAGATTACAGAATTCGGCTTATAAATGTAGAATGAACAATTAAAATCATCTTTATAAATAAGGTGTTTTTTTTATTAAAATTATAAAAATTTAGGTTATTAATCTAAACAAAAATAATTTTTTTAGTTTGACTAATTGGCAAAATTAAGCTATTATTTACTTATATTTATTAGCTAAATAAATTATGAAACGCTCGGAAATATTACTTGTGTTAATCCAAGTGCCAATTGACTTTTTGATGCTTGTTTTGGCTGGTTTTAGTGCTTATTTTTTGCGTTTTAGTGCGTGGGCTGTGGCTATAAAACCGGTCACTTTTGGGTTACATTTGGGAGATTTTATAAATATTGTAATGATTTTTGCTTTGGTGTGGATGTTCGTATTTGCTCTATTGGGGTTATATTCAGTGGATCCAAATCGTCGTTTTGCCAAAGATTTGATGAAAGTAATCTTTGCGTGTTTTATTGGTCTTTCTATTACGGCTCTTTATATTGTTATCTCTGGGACTTTGTTTGATTCTAGATTTTTGATTATTTCTAGTTGGGCTTTTGCTATGTTGTATGTCATGATTGGTAGATTTTTTATTAGAGGAATTAAGTCATTGTTGTATCGATTAGGTTTTGGTTTGCGTCGGGTAGTTGTGATTGGTTCTGGAGAAATTTTTGAAAGTGTAGTGTCCTCTTTGGAAAACAATCCTAGACTTGGTTATAAAGTTTTGAAGACTTATGAAAATTTTAGTAAAAAAATAGACAAAGAACTTTTGCAATTGAATTTAAATGAAATTATTTTTGTAAATCCTCGTGCAAATGAAAAAGAAAGTTTGCAAGCCAAACAATTTTGTGATTTACATCATATCGTGTTCAAATATTCAGCGGATATGTTTGCTACGTATTCTAGCAATGTGAATATTTATACTTTGGCAGGTGTGCCTATCGTTGAACTCAAAAAAACCCCACTCGATGGTTGGGGACGTATTGCTAAAAGAATTTTTGATATTGTAATGAGTTTGCTTATTATTATATTGATAAGTCCTATCATGCTTTTGACTGCTCTTATAATTTTGTTAGAAACAGGTCGACCTGTAATTTATAAAAATGAAAGAGTAGGTATTCGTGGTAGTAAATTTTTTACTCTCAAATTTCGTTCTATGTACCAAAAAGATTCGACAGGTAGTCAATTTGGAAATTCAGGACAAGAAGCTGAACAAAAAGAAAAAGAACTTATCCTTAAAAATGGCAGTAAGCAAGGTCCAATTTATAAAATTGAAAATGATCCACGAGTGACTCGCTTTGGTAGATTTATTCGCCGAGCTAGTATTGACGAATTACCACAGTTTTTCAATGTCTTGATGGGAAATATGAGTATAGTAGGACCACGTCCTCATCAACCACGTGAAGTAGAAAAGTATGCAGGAGATTATCCTGATGTTTTCGTCTTGAAACCTGGTATTACAGGACTTTCACAGATTTCTGGACGTAGTGATTTGTCCTTTGAAGAAGAAATGAAATTGGATATTTTTTATACTGAAAATTGGAGTTTATATTTGGATTTTATTATTTTTATAAAAACACCTTTCATTTTATTTAGAAAAAGAAAAGCTTTGTAATTATGAAGATAGCATTAGTACATGATTATCTGTCGCAGGATGGGGGAGCAGAAAGAGTTTTAAAAGCGTTTCATGAAATTTGGCCTGAAGCGCCAATTTTTGTTTTGTTTTATGATAAAAACAAAATAAAAGGTTTTGTAGATGCTGATATAAGACAATCTTTTTTGGCCAAATTTCCTTTTGTAAAAAATAAATATCAATGGTATTTGCCACTCATGCCAATTGCGACAGAGAGGTATGACCTTAGTGAATTCGATGTTGTACTTTCTTCAACAAGTGCTTTTTCCAAAGGGATACTTACCAAGGAAGATGGTTTGCATGTTTCTTATTGTCATACACCTACTCGTTATCTTTGGTCGGATACACATGAATATATTCAAGATTTGAAATATAATTTTTTTGTAAAATTATTTTTACCACGTCTTTTACATAAATTGCGTATTTGGGATAGAAATAGTGTAGATAGAGTGGACAATTTTATAGCCAACTCGCATACTGTTTATAAAAGAATAAAAAAATATTATCGTCGTACAAGTGATGTTATTCATCCGCCTGTAGATTTGGATGAGTTTTTTATCAGTCAAGAAGTTGGTGATTATTTTGTAGCTGGTGGACGCATTGTCAATTACAAGCGTTTTGATTTGATAATTCAAGCTTTCAATCGTTTGGGTTTCAATTTAAAAATTTATGGAGATGGACCAGCTTTGGAAAAACTGAAGAAATTGGCTAAACCAAATATTGAATTTTTGGGTAGAATTTCTGACAAACAGAAAGCTGAGATTTTGAGTAAAGCCAAAGCTTTTATCAATCCTCAAGTAGAAGATTTTGGTATTACTCCTATAGAAGCTATGGCAGCAGGACGCCCTGTGATTGCCTATGGTTTTGGTGGTGTGACCGAGACTGTTATTTCGGGTGTTACAGGTCTTTTCTTTTACAAGCAAGATTGGGAGACACTTTTTGATATAGTTTTGGATTTTGATAAGTATTCTTGGGATAGTGAAAAGATCCGGGCACATGCGAGTAAATTTGATGTAAAGATTTTTAAAGATAAGGTAAAGCATTATGTTGATGATAATTATCTTAAATTTTTGTCTGAGATGAATAGATGCGATTTATAAAATTTTGGAATTTTCAATTTTTAATTTTAAAACAATTTTTTAATTTAGAAATTTTAAATTGTTTGAAAATTGATAATTTCTAAATTGAAAATTATTTATATTATGAACATTGTCATAGACATCCGTAGTCTGACTGAAAAAAAACGTACAGGAGTAGGTGAATATACTTACGAGCTTTTGGATAGTTTATTTCATATAGACAAAGAAAATAATTATTTTTTATTTTATAATTCTTTCAAAGATGTTGAAACTTTTTTGCCAAATTGGTCACAAGAAAATGTTCATTTTGTAGCTACAAAATTTCCTAATAAGATTTTTAATCTTTTACTTCTTCTAAAAATTTTCAAATTAGATAAATTGGTTCAAAAAAAATCTACAAAAAAATTAGATAAAATAGATTATTGGTTTTCACCAAACATAAATTTTATAAATTTGTCAAAAGAAATAAAACACATTTTGACAATTCATGATCTTAGTTTTGAGTTTTTACCAAATTGTTTTAGTAAAAAAATGTTGCTTTGGCACAAATTGATAGATCCAAAATTTTTGGCACACAATGCTCACTTTGTTTTTACACCATCACATAATACCAAACATGATTTGGTGGATATCTATCATCTGAATCCAAATGCTGTCAGAGTATTGTATCCAGGTATTAGTAAAAGTTTTTTACAAAATATAAATAATGATTTTGATAGAAAAAAATTGCAAAAAAAATATGATTTACCAGAAAAATTTATTTTTTTCTTAGGTACTCTCGAACCACGTAAAAATATTTTGTCATTGATAGAGGCTTATTTCAAATCTAATTTTATCAACAAAAAAATTCATCTGGTGATAGCAGGAAATAGAGGTTGGAAATATGATAAGATTATAAAAAAAATAGATGAAACGAGGGGAGTGAATTATATTGGTTATGTCGATGCAGAAGACAAACCTTCGTTGTATAAAATGTCAGAAATTTTTGTCTATCCAAGTCTGTATGAGGGATTCGGCTTTCCTGTTTTAGAAGCTGTCCAGTCTGATTTGCCTGTCGTTACAAGCAATCGTTCGTCTTTGCCAGAAATTTCTGATACGGGTATTTATTTTATAAATCCTCATAATATTTTAGAATTAAAAGCTGCTCTTTTGGAAGCATTCAATAATAAAGATAAAAAAAATTATAAATATAAAGATAATAAATTTTCTTGGGATAAAACAGCTCAAGAATTTTTGGAAATTTTAGCTAAATAAAATATATGAAAATAGGAATAGACGCTCGCATGCTTAGTTCAAATTTTGGTATTGGGCGTTATGTACAACAATTGGTCAATCAATTACAAAAAATCGATACTGACAATGAATATCTTATTTTTTTGCGTCAGGAAAATTTTGAAGAATTGACTATTACAAATTCCAATTTTAAAAAAATATTGGCAGATGTAGCTTGGTATACACTAGAAGAACAAAAAGATTTTTTGAAAATTTTGAAGGATAATCCCGTAGACCTCATGCATTTTCCACATTGGAATGTGCCGTATTTTTATAAAGGTGATTTTGTTATTACTATTCATGATTTGACGATGTATCATTATGGACGGCCAGAGGCTTCAACTCTAGGTCATATGAAATTTTGGTTGAAAGACAAAGCGCACCGTACTTTGATAAAACATCTGGTAAAAAAAGCCAAACATATTATTGCGACCAGCGAATTCACGGCTATAGACATCGTAAATACTTTGGGAGTAGAGAGAAATAAAATAACTGTGACTTATCAAGCTTCTTTTGTTTTGGAAAACTGGCAAGAAAATGAAAAGGTATTAGAAAAATTTGCTATCAAGAAAAAGTTCGTTTTGTACGTGGGAGCAGCTTATCCTCACAAAAATTTAAATAAACTATTGGAAAGTTGGGAATTGTTCAACGAAGAAAAGAGTAGCGATTATGAGTTAGTCTTGGTTGGCAAAGATAATTATTTTTATCAAAATTTAAAAACAAAATTTTCTTCTCTAAAAAATGTTGTTTTTACAGGTTTGGTAGGGGATAGTGATTTGGTAAATCTTTATAAAAAAGCTAGTGTTTTTGTTTTTCCTTCACTTTATGAAGGTTTTGGGTTACCTCCTCTTGAGGCAAGTCTCTATGGTTTGCCTGTGGTAGCTTCTTCATCTAGTTGTTTGCCAGAAGTGTTGGGTGAAGGCGCTTTGTATTTTGATCCTGAGAATATCGAGCAAATGGCAGATGTCTTGTATAGTGCTTTGACTGATGAAAATGTGAGAAGTGATCTAAAATATCAGGCTAGGGAAAATCTGAAGAGATTTTCTTGGGAGAAATTGGCTAGTATTACTCAGAATATTTATACAAAATATCTATAATTTATTTTGTGATTAGTTTATATCAAACAACGTGTATAATCATTTCACGTTTTTTAAAAAAAATGGTATAATATAGAGGAATATTTAATTAATATAAATATATGACTGAAAAGAAAATTTTAATCGCGGAGGATGAAAAACCAATGGCAAGAGCTTTGGAGATAAAACTTAATAAAGCTGGTTTTGAGACGACTGTCGTTTTTGATGGAGTTAGTGCTGTCAAGGAGCTTCAAGCTGGTAAATATGATTTGCTTTTACTTGATTTGATGATGCCAAACAAAGATGGTTTTTCTGTTTTAAGTGATCTTAAAGAAATTAAAAATAAGGTACCTGTTATTGTTTCTACTAATTTGAATCAAAAAGAAGATATTGAAAAAGCTATGGATTTGGGTGCCAAAGATTATTTTGTTAAGTCTGACACTACTATTTCTGAAGTAGTAGATCATGTTAAAAAAGTTTTAGGTCTTTAATCTTCCAATATTTGGAGGTAGGACATTAATACCAAAAATTTATGCAGTTTTCTGAGCAACAACTTCAAGAAATTTTATTAGATCAAGGCTATATTGAAGAAAAAGACTTCACTAATGCCAAAAAATATGCTAAGTCACATAATACCAATTTGATTGAGTATTTTTTTGTGGAGAATGTTTTGAGTAAGGAAATTGTCGGTCAAGCTGTGGCCGAATATTTTGGTGTATCTTATATAGATTTAGGCAATGAGAGAGTAGATGAAGATGTGGTGAAGATGATTCCTGAGCTAGTGTCTAGAAACAAAGGCGTAGTAGCTATAAATGCTGATGAACATGGAGTAAAAGTTGGCATGCAAAATCCCAAAGATTTGGAAACAAAGAATTTTCTTGAAAAAAAATTGGGACAAGTGGTCAATGTTTATTATATTGATGACGAAGATTTGAATAGAGCTTTATCCGTTTATGGTTCAGATATTGATGTCGAAGTACAAAAGATTTTGAAAAGTCTAAATAACACTAAGCTTAGTAATGAAGAAAGAGATGATATTGTTGTTGAATTTGTAGATATGATACTTAAATATGGTTTTGAAAATAGAGCTTCAGATATACACGTTACTCCTCAAGTTGATAGAGTAACTTTTCGTTTTCGTATCGATGGGGTGATGCATGATGTCTTTGTGGTAGAAAAAGGTCAGGCTCCTGCTGATTTTCTTAGTTTTATTTTGACTCGTATCAAAATTTTGGCCAAGATGGCCACAGATATTCATTTTGCTGCTCAAGACGGTAAAATGCGTTATTTGATAAATAAAAATTGGTTAGATATTCGTATTTCAATAGTGCCAATTTCCTATGGTGAAAATATCGTAATGCGTTTGCTTTATCCAAAAAATAGACAGCTTGGTTTGGTTGATTTGGGACTTTCTAGTGATAACCTAAAAAAAGTAAAAAAAGCCATACAAAATCCTCATGGTATGATTTTGGTTACTGGTCCTACCGGTAGTGGTAAGACGACTACGCTTTATTCTATTTTAAAAATTTTGAATAAACGTGAAATAAATTTGGCAACAATAGAGGATCCTGTTGAATATGATATGGAAGGAATTGTCCAGATTCAAGTAAATCCTAAGACTAATCTGACTTTTGCCAAAGGTCTACGTGCTCTTGTACGTCAAGATCCAGATATTCTGATGGTTGGTGAAATTCGTGATGCTGAGACTGCTGACATCGCTATCAATTCGGCACTTACAGGTCATCTTGTACTTTCTACTCTTCATACCAACGATGCTGTAACCGCTTTGCCTCGTCTGTTGGATATGGGTATACAGCCTTTCCTAGTGTCATCGACTGTCAATCTAGTAATTGCTCAGCGTCTGGTACGTAAAATATGTAATCATTGTCGTACTTCTTATAAGCTTACCAAGGATGAGTTATCTGTACTAACTGAAAACTCAGATTTTCAAGCTATTTTATCAGATTTGAAAGTAAAAGATTTCGCAAGTTCTAGAATTTATAAGGGTGTTGGTTGTAAAATTTGTAACAACAGTGGTTATAGTGATCGTTTTGGGATTTTTGAAGTTATTGAAGTTGACGAAAGTATTAGAAATCTTATTTTACAACATGCTTCAAGTGATGTTATTTTGAAAAAAGCCAAGGAAAATGGTATGACAACTATGCTCTATGATGGTATCGAAAAAGTTTTGAATGGTGTGACCACTATTCAGGAAGTAATGAGAGTGACACAACTTTAAGATTATTGTTAATAATTATTTTATGGAAAAAATAAGTACAGATTTTTTTAAAAAAGATTTTTCGATTGGTTTAGTTAGTCTGAATCAAAAAGCACTTTTGGCCAAAAATCTTTCTGTCATGCAAAAATCTGGTATTGATATTGTAGAATCACTTTCAATTATTATTGATTCCAATCAGGGTAGATTAAAAAATATTTTGGAAGATATTTTGCTTTCTGTAAAATCTGGTAATACTTTGGCCGAATCTTTTGCTAGACATTCCAATGTTTTTTCGGGAATTTTTATTAGTTCTATTTATGCTGGTGAAAAATCTGGTACTTTGGCAGAAAACTTGGCTAATTTGTCTGAAACTCTCAAAAAAGAAAAACAATTATTAGAAAAAGTAAAAGGTGCTCTGCTTTATCCCGTTATTGTGCTTACCGCTTCATTTGCATTAGCTCTAGCAATGTCATTTTTTATTTTACCAAAGATTATTCCTCTTTTTGAAGGTATGAAAATGGATTTACCTTGGAGTACACGAGCACTTATAGCATTTTCCAATTTTATTAGTGATCACCATACTGCCTTGCTCTGGTCTATTGGTATAGGTATTATATTTCTCATAGTTTTGGTAAAACAAAAATTTTCTCATCCAGTTACACATTGGATACTTTTACATTTTCCTATCATAAAAAATTTGGTGCGCAATACCAATCTTTCTCGTTTTTCACGTATTTTTGGTAGTCTTTTGCGTAGTGGGCTTAGTATTGACGAAGCTCTGAACGTGACTGAAAAATCACTTGATAATTATTATTATAAAAAAGCTTTGAAAGACGTTTCGCTTCGTATCAAAAAAGGTGTCAAAACTTCTGAAAGTCTCAAACAGTATGAACAATATTTCCCAAAGATGGTTTCACGTATGGTTTATGTAGGTGAACAAGCTGGAAAAATGGAAGATACTTTGTTGTATATTGCTGATTTTTATGAAGAGGAAGTGGATAACTCTACTAAGACTTTGTCTACTGCTCTTGAACCAATTTTATTATTATTTATAGGTATTGTCGTCGGTTTTTTAGCTATTTCTATCATTACGCCGATATATAATATTACGGGCAATATTAAAGGCTAGAATAGTGAATCCTCTTAATTTTTAGTTACTAATTTATAATATTATTTTATATTAAAAATAAATATGGAGGGGGTTGCAATTACAAATGACGAAATCCAAATTACAAATCAATCTAAAAGTACAAATGACAAGAAAGTGTATGATTTAGTTGAAAGGACCTCAAAATTTGGGGGTGATATAATAGATTTTGTGAAAACATTGGTAAGAGATAACGTAAATAATAGATTGATAGACCAGATAGTAAGATCAGCTACAAGTATCGGGGCTAATTATATGGAGGCAGATGGAGCTGAGTCAAAAAAAGATTTTATTCATAAAATATCTATTTGTAAAAAAGAATCTAAAGAAACAGAACATTGGTTAAAAATGTTGGCAAAAGCTAATGAGAATAGGATAGAAGAATGTAGAAAATTATGGAAGGAAGTGCACGAACTGACGTTGATATTCTCAAGTATAATTAATAAAAGTAAATATAATAAATGATTTGGTATTTATCATTTGAAATTGACTTGACATTTGGATTTTGTTATTTGATTTTAAGTATAGGAGTATCAAAGAATATCTGTTTTAACTGCTATGAACTTTATAAACTATAATAAACGAGGTTTTACATTTTTAGAGTTAATAGTTGTTTTGGCTATTAGTGGAATTTTGATGGCGGCTGCTGTACCAGTATATGGAAGTTTTCAAGTCAAGTTACAGTTGCTTGATACATCGTCTGATGTTGTGCAAGTACTTAGGACCGCTCGAGGTCAATCTCTTGTGGGTTTAAATGATTCTGCTCATGGTGTTTATTTTGATATAGATAGTAGTGGTATTGATTCTTTTACGATATATCAAGGTGATTCTTATGAATTGAGAGAAGTAGCTTATGATTTAACGACTACACTCAAGAGTTCTCTTTCTATCACCAATAGTAGCTTTACCTTGATAGGTAATGACATAGATATCAATTTTGCTAAAGGTGGTTTAAGTATTCCAAATAATATTGGAGCACTTACCCTCGCACATAGTGTAACAGGCAGTAAAAATGTGAGTGTCAATGAGTATGGAAAGGTGGAGAAAAATTAAATTCAAAATTTATGAGGTTTAGTAAAGGTCAAAGTATTTTAGGAGTCATAATAGCTATGGCTATTTTTGCTTTGATGGCCTCTAGCATTGCTAAGACTTCTGTTGGAAATATTTCAGCCTTGAATCAAGGTGGTGAACAATCTAGAGCAGAAGCCCTTGCAATAGAAGCTGTAGAATCTGTAAGAGCTATCAAAGACGGTGCTTGGAATGATCTTTATTCTAGTACGACTATTGCTTTTGCTGATTATGATTGGTCTTTCGAAAGTAGTAATGTAGAGACAATAGGTGATTATACGAGAACTGTAGAATTCGCTGATGTTTGTCGTGATGGTAGTAATGTGATTACGACTTGTCCGGGTACTACTACAGATTTGCAGGCCAAGAAAGTGACAGTGACTGTGGCTTGGGAAGTAAGACCAGGTCTTAATAATTCTGTTGTCAAAGAATTTTATCTAACCAATTGGGATTCTCGTGAATGGACACAGACTGATTGGAGTAGTGGGCCGGGGCAGAGTATCCTGAGTGATTTGGCAGCTTTTTATAGTGCTGATGAATTCGTAGATTATAGTAGTACACCGGGTGAAATAAAAATTATGGAGCTTGCTGGTGGAGAAGGCTGTATTGCTAAGTCTTGGGATTTTGACACTGCCGAAGAATATACCTATACTTCTTCTGAAATTTCTATTGCTAGTAGTAAGGCTTATTTGAATTATACCCAAAGTAGTAATATAGAGAGTTTTGGCGGTTCTATAATTGGTAGTACTGATAACTATAGTAATAATGCTTATTATGGCAGTTATTATAGGAATAAACTTATCCATATTTCTGGTGATATCTATGCTATGGTTTATAATTACGGCTATTATTATTATGGTGGCGGTTACTATGGAAGAATTTATGTGAGAACTATGGAAATAAGTCCAGAAGGTGTGATTGTCAGACCAAATATTAGGACTACTTATATAGGCTATTATTATTCTTATTACGGTTATAAAAATCTTGATGTAAAATATGTTGGAAATAATATGTATGTGGTTTCGGCTGAGAGATTTTATTACACTCAGTCTTCTACTAGATATTTAAGTCTTACAACTTTTACTGTTTCTACTGATGGTAGTACTATTACTCAAAAAAGTTATAATTCTGGTGTTGATTCACCTTCTTATGATCCTTATTTGGAAGAAATTAGCCCTGGTTATTTTGCTGTTATTTATCGCTACTCAACAACTCAAGGGAGAATTAGAACATTTTCTGTCAACTCAACAACGGGTGCTATTTCTTATATAAGTTTATATAGTTTTGATACGGTTGCAGGGGATTATCCTTATATTAAAAAAACAACAGGTAACCAGTTTTTAATTTCGTATCGTGGTAGTGGTGGTACTTTGCAACTCAAGACTATAAATATTAGTAATACCGGTGTGATTGATACCGTAAATGTTCAGTCTTATCAACTCGATAGTTATGTTCTTTACTCTAAGATAGAACATGTGAGTGGTAATATTTATGCTGTAGTTTATAGTGGACCTGGAGTCACTGGTTGGGTACAGACTGTAAGTGTTGACCCAACTACTGGTGTTATTTCTGAACCGGCCAATAATAGTTTACAAATAGATGCCACTTATCTTTATAATTTAGATTTTGCAAAAATTACGGGTACTAGCTATATCGTTGCTTATAGAGGGCCTGACAATGACGGTTTTGCAAAATTGGTAAGTATTAATGATGATGGTAGTGTCGGAACTGTTTCAGATACTTATGAATTTTATACTGCTGATGTTAATTTTCCGAGTATTGTACAGTTGGGAAACTATTATTTTGGTGTAATGGTTAATAATGGTATAGGTAATACTACCTATCAAAAAGATTTGCTTTTTACTTTTTCAGCAGGTTATGGTGTTTCATATTCCAGTGGTATTTCTACGATAGAACCTACTATTTCTTACACACCTTCTGGCTTTGGTAGTTTTGTTGGTTTTGATGAAGTCTCTACCAAGACAAATGGTGGTGAAATATATTATCAGCTTTCAGATAACAACGGTAGTGACTGGAAATATTGGGATGGTAGTAGTTGGGCAACTACTACTTTGAGTACAGACTACAATACTGCTGAGGAAGTTGGTTTACATATTAGTGGCTTTTCTACTTCAACAGGACCTGTTTCTTTCAAAGCATATTTCGATGGGGATGGTACGCAAAATATAGAGTTGGACAAGATAACTTTGGATTGTAAAGAGGAATTTGGTTATGATTATAATGATAAAACTGAATATACTTATGATAAGTGGAAAGTAGATTTTAGAGACGGTATTGTAGGTGTCAAACCTGCTTTGACTACGAGTACTGCTGTTTGGGATTTTTCTACTTATTCACAATATTATTATAACTCAATATATATTGATGTTTCTGGTGGACAAGCAAGACTTGTTTATTTGGGTCTTACTGATACTATCACGTATGATTATACGACTTCTGCTGAGTATCTTTATGATAGTGAAAAAATAGAGTTTGAGGAAGATATGGCTAGATTAAAACACATTGGTTCCCCTTTGGGTTTGATTTCTGATTCGCCTATAGAAAAGACTATTTTGGCTGGTATACCTGCTTATGCTAGTGATATTGTTCATGTGAGAGAAGATATTTATGCTTACGTTTATAACTTAGATAACTTTAGTTCGGGTAAAAGGACTGTGCGAATTATCAATAAAAGAATTTCTAGTGATGGTGTTACTATATCAAATGATTTGGGTAGTTATACTCTTACTGTAAATTCTACTGCCACTACAGAAGGTGATGATCGTCAGGAAATAGGTATTGTAAAATTAAGTGATGGTTATTTGGCATTGGCATATTCTTCAGGTTCTAATACTTATGTTGCTACGGTGTCGGTGGATGTAAATGGAGTTTTTAGTTATATTGCTAGCTCTGTTATTTATCATTATTCTCCTTCTGATAACGCACAAAATTTTAGTATAGCCAAAGTAGAAAATGCAACTGATATTTATGTTGTAAGTTTTGATTACTTATATCAAGCAGATACTTTTTATTTAAAAACGATACCTATATCTTCTACGGGGGTGATTGGAACTATTATTAGTAGTTATACAGTTGCTACTGATAATGGGCCTCCTTATTATTCTTATGCTTACAGAAATCCTAATATCATGTATATGAGTGGTGATGTGTATGTGTTGAGTTATGATTGGTATAGTCCATATAGTTGGGAATTAGGAAAAACTATATTGAGATCGTTTAGAGTAGACGCTACAGGTAATATTTATTCTATGCCGAGTTCGGCTGGTATTGATTCTGTTTCAAGTAGTAGTTTACAAAATAGGAATGTTTCAATGGTTAAGTTGTCAGATAATTATTTGGCTCTTGTTTATCAAGATAAAGATAGAAATGGCTGGTTAAAAACCTATTCAGTAAGTGCAAGTGGAGGTATTGGTTCTATAGATTCTTTTGAGTATAAAACTAATGGTGATGGTGCTTATCCTGACATTGTTTCTCTTGGTAGTGATAATTATGCTATCTTATCTAACAAAGTAGATGATTATGGAACTATTGATACTTTTAACATTAGTTCAAGTGGTATAATCAATATCACACCTTTAGACAGCTACATTTATGATTCTTATGATGGAGATTCTGCTCAAATTACTAATGTGGGTACGGGTATTTATGCAATTGGTTATCAAGGTGCTGGAGGTGTTTTAAATTTATCAACTAAAAATATTTCTTCAGCAGGTGTGATTAGTAGTTCATTTATAGCCAATGATACTCTGAATGGTGGAGGTGTTAAAGATCCTAAAATTATACAAGTTCGTGATGATATATATGTTTATTCGTATAGTTCTTCAAATTATAGTGGTTATGGGCCTACGACTTATTTTTCTTCTGCTAGAATAAGTAACAATGGTACTTTGCTTGAATCAAAAATTGATTCATTTAATTTAGCTGTGTATTCTTTAAATTATATTTCTGAACCTCAGTATGGTTTGTTAAAAATTTCTGATGGTGTATTCGCCATAATTTATGGTTCTGGTGCGTACCAATCTCCTGGTATTTTGGCTACTTATTCTGTGGATACTAATGGTATCATAACTTTGGTTGATAGTTATTCTTTAGGAACTTATAAAATGACGCCTAATTTAACCAAAGTAAATGGTAGTTCCAATATATTTGCATTATCATATCAAAGTAGTAATAATGTAAATGTTTCTACTATAACTATTGATGATAATGGTGACATTGGTATTACTTTTATAGATACTTATTCTTATTATTATAATGGTATACCAACAGGATATACTTCTCATTATCATGAGAAACTTCTGTATGTTCGTGATAATATTTATGTTTTATCTTTTGATAGATCTGAGACATTTTATTATTATCGTTACAGTGGATTAAATTTAATAAGTATTGAAATAGAAAGTAATGGAAACATTGTTAATGCTAATAATGGCGCTAACGCTGTTGTTTCTTTAATTAGTGATTATAATCTTACGAATAGTAGCAACTATTATGTAAATCATGCTGTTTCTATAGAAAAAATATCTGGCAGTCAGATTGCTGTTGCTTATACCAATTTTACAGGCACTTCATATTTGGTTACTTACACTGTAAATTCTAATGGTACATTTAGTTCACATGGTGGTATAACTTTGGCCACTGATAGTGGTAGAAATTTTTCTGATATAGAGTATTTGGCCGAAAAAACTTTTGTAATTTCTTACACTAAATCTAGCCAGTGTATATTGGATAGTTATGATTTTAGTTTAGATGGAGTAATTGATTCAAATACAGTTGATACTTATACTTATGATAATTATGGTAGTGGTGGATCAAATGTTATTAAAATTAGTGGTGATATTTATGCTATTTTGCATGAGACAGAAGACAGCGCCCCTGCTTTAACGACACTTAATGTTTCTTCAACACCTTTGTATTCTACCGATAATCCAAGTATAGAATCTTCGGTGACAGAAGATTTTAGTGTAGACTCTTGGGATGGTTTTACAGAAACAACAAACAAAGATGGTGGAGAAATATATTATCAGATTTCAGACAATGGTACGGATTGGTATTATTGGAATAATACTAGTTGGGTAGAAGCAACTACTTCTAGCCAATCAAATATTGCAACAGTTGTAAGTACAAATATATCAACTTTTACAACTAGTACCAATGGTATCTCTGTTAAAGCCTTGTTATCAAGTGATGGAAGTCAAAAAGTTGCTTTGGACAATATTGATATACCTTTTACGCGTACTATTACAGGATATGCTAGTAATTTACCAACAATTTCTGCGACATCAAGTGGATTTTTGTATGTACCCTCTGTATATTCATGGAGAGGTTTTTCCCATACTGTATCTACAACAAGTCCTGGAGATGTATATTATCAATTATCAAATGATGATGGGGTCACTTGGCAGTATTGGGATGGTAGTGCTTGGGTAGAAGCAATAGATGCTGATAATTATAATACAGTATCAGAAGTAGATACAAATATAGAAGAGTTTGATGCTACAAGTAAAAAAATATCTTTTAGAGCATTTTTAAAATCTGATACTATCCAGCAGGTTGAATTGGATGATGTCACTGTTACTTTCAATATTGAGCCTGCTGATGAATATACAACAAATCTGTGGCATTTTGATGATACGGGTACTTCAGCTTTTGTGGATTCTATTGGGAATTATCATATAAGTAAATATAGTAGTGCCACACAAGATGAAATTGGAAAATTTGATTCTGCTGGTAAAAGTGTTTACTATTTATCAAATGCTTCTAACCTTCCTACATTACCAAGTAATTTTACTGTAGAGATGTGGGTAAAAGTAGGTAGTACATATAGTAGAGGTTATAATTTTTTGAATGGTTTTTATGTTTCTAATCAACCTGCCAATACGGGGGGCTATTCATTGACGAGTTATAATGGTTCTTTGGCCTTTACTTTAAATAAAAACGGCCCATCAGTAAGTGCAAGTAGTGTTTTGTCTCAAAATACTTGGACACATGTTGCTGTTACCTATGATGGCAGTTATATTCGTCTTTATGTAAATGGTGTTTATAAAGCTGCAACATATTTTGTAGGGACTATATATAACAATTATGGTAGAATTTATATTGGTGAAGCATGTAGCACTTCTTATCCTTGTTATATAGATGAAATGAGAATCTCTAATATTGCTCGTTGGACAAGTACAAGTGGATTTATTGTACCTACTACAGCTTATGCCGGTGAGGCTACTTATGAGACATCTAATCCATCAGTGACAGTAGTTTCAAGTACTAGTTATACCGCTAGTAGTTTGGGAAGTATTGTAGAAACTGCCAGTAAAGATGGTGGAGAAATATATTATCAGCTTTCAGATGATGCTGGTAGTACTTGGAAATATTGGAATGGCTCTTCTTGGGCAACTGCTGGGAGTACTGATTATAATACAGCTATTGATATAAGTAATAATTTGTCTGTATTTTCTACAAGTACAGGGCAGATAGCTATAAAAGCCTTCTTATCTAGTGATGGCACTCAAAATGTTAGACTAGATGATATAAAATTTTTGTTTGAAACAGCTACTGGTGTTGAGGGTGGAAGTGGTGCAGGTTCTGGTGGTGGTTTTGCTACTTCGACTTACTTTGTTTCTTCCGCTTTTGATATGGGTGACAATTCTCCAGTACAATTTCTTGATTGGGACCAAGATCTTAGCTCATGTAATGATTGTGCTATCAAGATACAAGTAAGTACTGCTCCTGATAGTAGTGGTAGTCCTGGTACTTGGACAGATTGGTATGGATTGTACAGTGTTGACCAATATTTCACAGATTATTTCGGTAGTATTATCCCACGTTATTTGAATGGTCGTCGTTGGGTGCGTTATCGTGTAGAGCTTTTGGGTGATGGTACTAGTACTCCTATTTTGAATGAAATTAGATTGAATTATAAATAAACATATTAGTTTATTCCGCCCAAGGCGGACAAGAAAGTTGAAAGTTTGTAAAGTTATAAAGTTTTTTATGAATAAAAAGGGCTTCACAATTATGGAAACGCTGATCTATGTAGCGATAGTAGCTTTAGTTTCTACTGGTCTTGCCAAATTTTCTACGTCTATTACAGCCACTAGAAATAAAAGCTATGTGGTTCAAGAAGTTCACGCTAATATGCGAGATGCAATCACTCTGATTAGCAAAAAAATCCAAGAAGCCAATGCTATAAATGTTGCTAACTCTACTTTTGATAGTGACCCTGGTGTGTTATCTCTCTCTATGGCTAGTAGTACAATAAATCCAACAATTATTTCACTAAGTCAAGATGATGGTATTTTGCAGATTACAGAGGGCACTTCTGACCCAATTTATATTACAACAAATGAAGTGCAGGTGAAAAACTTACAATTTAGTGATATATCTGTTGCTGATGTTAGCAAAACGGTAGAGTTTGCTTTGACTATAGATTACAATAGTGGTACGGATAGTAGTAGAGATTTTACTTTTACACAAAGTGAAAGTAGTTTGGCTAGTATTAGAAATTAGGTGAATTAAGAATTTAAAAAGTATGTTTTTGAAAATAAAAAACAACAAGAGAGGAATAATGGCTATCATGATGGTACTTATTATTGGTGCCACGGCTTTGATTTTGGCTCTTAGTTCTGTGAAACTTGTAGTCAATGATTCTCAAATGAGTTTTACAAACAAAAAAGGTGGTGAAGCTTTTAGTGTTGCCGAAGGTTGTTTGGAAGAAAGTCTTAGACAAATAAGAATTAATACTTCGTACACAGGTGAAACTTTGAATTTGAGTACGGGATCGTGTATAATAGACGTAGCAATCGATGGTGATGATAGAATTGTAACAATTACTGGTGTAGTAGATGAATATACACAAAGACTTCAGGCGAATATAACATTGAGTGGAAATGTAATTACATTAAATAGTCGTCGAGAAATATAATTTTATAATTTTTTTCACATGTCTAAAAAGGAGAATTTTGTAGGCTTAGATATCGCTGATCATACTATAGAGATTTTGGAAATTACAGGTTCTGGTAAGAAACCTACTTTGAGTTTGAAAAATAGATTAGAAGTAGAATCAGGTATTATAGAGTGGGGGAGAATAAAAGATCCAAAAAGATTGGCAGATTTGTTTGCAAAACTTTTTTCTATTTCAGCTCAAAAACAAATTAGTAAGGAAAATGTTTTGGTAAGTTTGCCAGATTCTTTGGTTTATGTTCATATTTTTCATTTGCCACCTCATAGCAAGAGAGAAAGAGAAAAATTATTATTGAAAGAATTGCAAAGTATTGTTCCAGAAAAGTTGGATAATATATTGTATAGTTATCAAATTTTTTCAGAAGAAAAAGATGTGGTAAAAGGTATGCTTGTAGCTATGCCGAAGGATGCGGCTGTAGAATGGTTCGATTTTTTCAAAAAAAATAAAATAAATGTAGAATTTTTGGACATAGAGCCTGTTGCTTTACGTCGTGCTGTTTTTTATAATCAAAAAAATGAAAAAATATGTTTGGTAGATATTGGGGCACAGTCTACTTCTGTTAATATTTTGAACAAGGAAAGGTTTTATTTTTCTTACAATACTCATATTGCAGGTGACTATTTTACAAGAGAGATTTCCAATAAATTAAATTTAAATTTGGCAGAGGCAGAAAAAGAAAAAATTAAAAATGGTTTAAATGGTAGTGACAAAGAAATAAATACTATAGTACAGGGAGCTATAGACAGGTTGATAGTAGATATAAAAAATATAATAGAAGTAAATGACGATAAAGAACATAAATTAGTTAAGATTGTTTTGGTGGGTGGTGCTAGTCAGACTGCTGGTTTGGTAGAATATTTACAATCTCATTTTGAAATTCCTGTCTCACTTTTTACTTTGGAAAAGTCTTTCAAAACAAATGACGTTGAGTATATAGAAGCTTTTGGTTTGGCACTTCGTTCTTTTGATAAAAAAGAATATAGTGATGAACCAGTCATTACAGAAAAACAAATAGGACAAAAGAATGGAGCCTATAAACTGCTGAAAAAAGATGAATCTGACTATATTAGAAATCTTGATGAACATTTCGATGTAGTGGGTGTTTCTCCAGAGGTAAATTTTGATAGATATAATCCGGACACAAAGAAAGTGAGTCGTACTATTTGGTTATTGGCATTTTTGTTTATATCTATTTTGTTATTGTTAGGTGCTTTCTTTTTTCGGGAGAATAATAGAAAATCACGTCAGATTGAAAGTTTGAAAAGTAGTCAAAATTTTACAGATGTGGTACAATATAGACTACAAGATTTGAGTATTCAGGTACCTGTGGCTGTTTCGGCTACAGAGTATAATAAAAACAGAGTAAGAGCTAAGATCTTTTCAGATATTATACTCAAGATTGATTTGCTAGATAATCAAAACAATGAAAATTCAATATCGCAAGCTTCAAAAGCAAGGGCTCTAAAACAAGTTTCTTCTTCTGAAGAATTATATCCGTTTCACGTAGAAAAGATTGATAACAAAGACGAATTGATTTATAAGTGGCTTATTTTTTCTAATCTAGATATTAAGAACATGACGATAGAAAAAATAAATACTTTGAATACAAATAGAATTCCTTATTTATTTGAAAGTCTCAACATTGTATCAGTCGAGGTTACCAGTAATCCTAATGTATATATGATGAATGTGGACGTGAAGGTGTCTAGTAATCAAGATTTAAATATTTAATTTATAAAAAAAGCATATGGCAAAGAAAGGTTTTACTTTGATAGAGTTACTTATAGTGATTTCTATCATTGCAATTTTAGCATCAGTTGTTTTTGTGGCACTTGATCCACTAAAGCGTTTTCAAGATGCTAGGGACTCAAGTCGTTGGGCAGATATTTCTGCTGTAGTCTCAGCAATAAAAGTTTATCAGGTAGATAATTCTGGAAACTATCCTTCTGCTATCACTAGTATGACTAGCGGAACAGTGTATATGATAGGTACTGGGACTACTGGATGTGATGATAATGCTTGTGATGTTACAATTGGTGGAGATACAAATTGTGTAGATTTGGCTGATCTTGTTACTGGGGGATATTTAGGTGAAGTCCCTGTTAGTCCAAACGGTGTTTCTACATGGTCTGATGATACTACAGGTTATGTTTTGACTAGGTATGCTACAGGTATCGTCAAGGTTCAAGCCTGTGAGTCTGAAAATAGTGAAAGTATTTCAATTTCTAAGTAGTTTTTATACTGTGGTAAATATTTATTAAGACAAATATCGCCATATGCCTGTCTTCTTTAAAATTTTTATCCATAAAAAGCTAGTTTTATCTAGCTTTTTTATGTTTTGTTTTTTATGAAAGATAACTTAAATAATAAAAAAATATTTGATACTTTTATTGTGATTTTTTTTATTGTATCTACTATCCTTTTTTTGTTATTTTCTTGGTTATTATTGGAAAGAAATACAAATATTTTTTCTCAAAAGTATAATAATTATTTTGGACAAGTAAGTTTGAATTATAGTGTACAAATTTCCAAAGAATTGAAAAAAGAGTTTGACGATGTTTTTGTTAGAATGGAACATTTTTTAGATCATTTGACAGTAAATGATGATTCTGTTTTTCAATGTCAATCACTTTATGAAGGTAATGATAACTTTTTAGGTTGGTATGTGTATAACTCAGAAGGTTCAATAGTTTGTGATAGCTCTAATTTAAACAATAATTTACAGCAATTAGAAATATATGATAATGATTTTCTGACTAAAAGTCAAAAAGATTTTTGGTTTGCACCTTCTTTTGATGAAAATAATAGAACTTTATTAAAAATTTACAAAAGTTTATATGATGTAAATGGGTCAAAAATTGCTAGTTTAGTTTTGATAATGGATTTGGAAAATTTTTCTAAGAATTATTTTGTAGAAGATGGATTATGGTATGGAACTAGTTTTAATATTGTTTCTAATAAAGGTCAAATAGTTTGGTCAGGGGACAAAGATCTTATTAATCAGAATATTGAAGGAAAATATATTCGAAACATTTTTTCTAATTTTAGTGATGCTTTAAATGTCTTGCAAAAAGCACGTACTGGTAAAATTGGTTTTGAAATTTTTGATTATTTAGCGCAAAAACAGATTGCTTCTTATTTCAAAGTACCTATAAGTGATGGATATTATTGGTCAATCATAGCTTATACACCTGCTAAATTTGTACAATCAGAAATTTTAGTAGATTATACTCAGAATGGTTATATTTTCTTTTATGTTGTCGCTTTTTTATTGGTTGTTTTTCTTTTGGTGTTATATTTTTTCTTTAGAAGAAATCTTCAATTACAAATAGAAAATAATCAAACAAAAAGGGAAATGATAGAAGAAGCAAAAAAATTTAAAATGTCTGAAATAAAATTAAATAAAACTGTAGAAGAACTTGAAAAAGTAAATTCTACTATGGTAGATAGAGAATTAAAAATGATAGAATTAAAAAATAGTTTAAAAAACAAAGGAAAGAAAAAATAGTTTTATATTATGAAATTTTTATCTCGTTACAAATTACTTGTTTATTCTCTGTTGGCTATTTTTATATGTTCTGGTTTGGCTACAATTTTGGTTTATACCTTTATCAAAGGTAACTTGTATAAGACGGAAATAAATAGTTATAAAGATGCCGTTTTTGTTAAATCCGAAGAAATTAGAGTTACTTTAAATAGTGCAAACTATGTTGTTGAATCATTGTCTGAAGATTTATTTTTAAAAAATTATCTTTTAAATTCGGAAAAAGATTTACAGAATACTGGTATTTTAAAAAATTTATCTTTGCATAATATTGCAGGTGTTTTTTCAGCTATTTATTTAATGGATATAGAAGGTAACACTTTAGTATCTACGGATGCTTCTTTTGTTGGTAAAAACTATGCTTTTAGAGATTATTTTGTAGATGCCAAAGAAAAGGGAAGGGGTTTCGATGTTGTTGTTGGTGTGACCAGTCAAGAATTGGGATATTATTTTGCTTCGCGTATTGATGATAGTGAAGGAAAACCTCTTGGTGTTGTTGTAACAAAATTGAAACCTGAAATAATAGGAGACAAAATGGATTTTTTGAAAAAGGATCAAAATACAGTTGTGATGTTAGCTGACAGATATAGTGTAATTGTATACTCAAATAAATTAGAAAAATTATATAATAGTTTTTTTGTCTTGAATGATACACAAAAAGATAATATTGTTGATTCTAAAAGATTTTTAGATAAAAATATATTAGGAATGACTAGTTTTCTTTTTAGTGATTTTGTCAAAAGTAACTCGGCTGATGTTAATTTATTGTCTCAACATGGAAGTAATTTTTATTATAAAAAAATCGGGGATTATAATTTGTTCTTATTTATAGAGGAATCTATAGAAAATCAGTTAGCAACAGTTTTGAATATTTCTTATAAATCTGTTTTGATTATATCTTTTTTTGCTTTATTAGCATCTCTCATCATTTTTTTACTTATTAGAAATTATTTAAAACCTATTGATCTTTTGTATAATGCGGCCCTAACTGTTAGTAGGGGACACTATGATTATAGTATTGACTATACTAGTCATTTTGTGGAAATGCAAGAATTATTATTGGCTTTTAATATGATGGCTGGTAGTGTTAAAAAATCACATGAAGATGTTGAAAATAAAGTTAAAGAACAAACTCAAAAGATAATTGAAAAGCAGGTGTTTTTGGAAGAACAGAAAAAAGCTTTGATGAATGTATTGGAAGATGTTCAGGAAGAAAAAGAAAAGAGTGATGTATTAACCAAAGAATTAGAAAAATTTAAATTTGCAGTTGACAATGCTTCTGATCATATTGTTATTACTGATCCTGAAGGAGTTTTGTTGTTTGCTAATAAAGCCGTAAATAAAATTACAGGTTATCAAGAAAAAGAAGTCATAGGTACAAAAGCTGGTAAAATATGGGGAGGTTTGATGGATAATAATTTTTATAAAAAACTTTGGAAGACTATCAAAAAAGATAAAAAAGTTTTTTCTGGAGAAATTTTTAATAAAAGAAAAAACGGTGAGGAGTATCCTGCTGAAGTAAGTATTACCCCTTTGTTAGATGATAAAAAACAAGTAAAATTTTTTTTGGGTATCGAAAGAGATATTACTAATCGTAAAAACGATGAAAAAAGGTTACGTTTAGTTTTAGATAACTTGAAAGAACAAGATTATAAATTAGCGGAGGAAAAAGCTAAGTATGAAGCTTTATTGGCAAGTATTAGTAGTGGAATTATTGTAACAGATGAAAAAGGTGAAATAATTTTGGTTAATAAAGCTACTGAAGACATGTTGGGAAAAAGTTCAGAAGAAATGAAAAAGAAACAAATTTATAAAATTTTACCTGCTTTTGATAGTAAAGGTAAAATTATTGATAAAAAAATGCGTCCAATTTATAAAGCATTGTCTACTGGTGAAAGACAAACTTCTCTTTTGGGAGAAAATTATTATTACAAACATGGTGATGATACTTTATTTCCTGTTGGGGTTATGGTTAGTCCTTTCATTTGGATGGAGAAAACTATTGGTAGTATTATAGTTTTTAGAGACATATCTTATGAACAAAGTATTGATAAAGCTAAGACAGAGTTTGTTTCTTTAGCTTCTCATCAACTTCGTACGCCTTTGTCGACTATCAATTGGTATGTAGAAATGCTTTTAGATGAAGATGCTGGTGTTTTGAATGATGAACAAAAAGCTTATTTACAGGAAGTTGAAACAGGAAATAAACGTATGGTTGATTTAGTGAACTCACTTTTAAATGTCTCTCGTATAGAATTAGGTACATTTGCTGTTGATCCTGAAAAAATTGATATTAGAGACATTGCTGATAGTGTTTTAAAAGAATTAAAACCTCAAATAATAGAAAAGAAAATGAAAGTTAATAAAAGATATAGTATAGATATTAAGAAAATTAATCTAGATCCTAAGCTTATTCGTATGGTAATTCAAAATTTACTTACCAATGCTATAAAATATACTCCAGAAAAAGGAAATATAAAAATCAATATTAAAAAAGATAAGAAAGAAATCTTAGTTAGTGTTGAGGATAATGGTTATGGTATCCCTAAAAAACAACAAGACAGTATCTTTACCAAGATGTTTAGAGCTGATAATGTCAAACTTAGAGATACTACAGGTACCGGGTTGGGTTTGTATTTAGTTAAGTCTATTATTGAGCAATCTACTGGTGGTAAAGTTTGGTTTGTTTCAAAAGAAAATAAGGGTACTACTTTTTATTTTACAATACCTCTTAAGGGTATGGTCAAAAAAGAAGGAAGTAAAGCCTTGACATAAAAGGTCTAATTAAAATTTGTCTTTAAAAACAAAGCATTTGAAATGCTTTGTTTTTTATTTATCAACTTTTTACTTATGAGGAAATATGCTATAATTATATTGATAAATAGTTTGTTTTTTGCTAAATGTCCAATAAAAAAAATATAAAGAAAAAAATAAGAAAACCGCCACGAAAATGTACAATTTGTGCCAAAATAGGGCATAATACACGTACTTGTCCAACGGTTCAAAAAATAGAAAAAACTTCATCTAAATTAGAAAAAAAAGATGGAGCATCTTTTGTTATTATCAAAGTTGGACATGAAGCAGATAAATCTCCTTTCGTATTAGATATCTCTACAAAAAATAGGGATAATAATTTGGAAAAGGTCGATGTATACAAGGATGATAAAAAATATATAAATGAACATAGAAATGTAGTTAGTTTTGCTGATATCATAACAAAAACTAATAATAAAAAAGTAAGTGAATTTACAAAATTAGATGACTCTAGTCTACAAACAAATAAGTTTACAAAAAAAGAAAAGACTAAACAACAAAAGGATTTTATCGCTACTAAGTTCAAAGTAAATAAAAATAATAGACTTCTACCAAAAATTAATTTATTTAAAATTTTTGTAAAAAACCTTAAAAGATTGTTTAATTTTATTGGTAAAGTATTTACTTCATTTTTTTCAAATATAGCATTAATTTTTTCTAAATTTTTCAATAGCTTTAGTTTAAAAAGGTTTACACTTAGTTTCGTTGTTTTGACAATACTCATTACTATTCCTTTGCCTGCTTTAGGCTATTATAAAAAAATAAAATCTGATACCGCTGATATCTTACAAAAGAGTACTGATGCTTTTCTGGCATTACAATCTTCTACCGTTTCTGCTTTTAGCAATAATCTTGTTCAAGCTGAGAGTGATTTGAATTCAGCTTTGAATTCTTTTGGTAATGCTGAAGAAGTTATTGATAGAGAATACAAAGCTATGGTTTATGTAGCCAAACTTTTACCTATTATTGGTGACAAAGTGAAAAGCCGACAAAAATTATTGTTAGCTGGTCATGAATTAGCTTTGGGTAATACTTACTTGGTAAAAGGAATCGATGAAGCTACTCAAGAAATGAGTGATAAAAATATGGTAGAACGTTTGACTATATTACAACAACATTTACGTGGTGCTCTAGATTCTTATGAGACCGCTTTGGTAGAAATAGATGAAGTAGATATCAAGTCTGTACCTGTTGATTATCAGCAGTCTTTTAGTGATTTTAAAATGTTGTTTGCCGGGTTTGTGGAAGATATGAAAGATTTGGATAAAGTAATACAAAGTGTACAGCTTGTTATGGGTGGAGATGGTTTCAAACGTTATTTAATTGTGTTTCAAAATAATTTTGAAATGAGACCTACTGGTGGTTTTATTGGTAGTTATGCTGTAGTTGATGTACAAAGTGGGAAAATATTGAATATTGAAGTACCTCCAAAAGGTAGTTATGATTTTCAAGGTCAACTTGATGTATATGAAAAACCACCATTACCTTTACAGTTGATAAATAAACGTTGGGAATTTCAAGATTCCAATTGGTTTCCTGATTTTGAGACTTCTGCAAAAAAAATGTCATGGTTTTTTGAACATGGTAAGAAAGTAAGTGTAGATGGTGTAATTGCCATTAATTCTTCTGTATTGTCTAGATTATTGAAAGTAGTCGGTCCTATTGAAAATGATAATTATGCTCTTTTGCTTGAGTCAGAAAATGCTTTGGAGAATTTGGAAAAGGAAATAAGAAATTATGATAACTATGAAGAAAATAATCCAAAAGAAGTATTATCACAAGTATTGGATCAGATTTTAGAAAGTTTACAAAATATTAATCCTAATAAATTGGTTTCTTTGGTAAAAGAAATGCACGAAGCTTTGTCACAAAAAGAAATACAATTATATTTCAATGATTCGTATGTTCAAAATGCTGTGAAAGAATATGGTTGGACTGGTGAAATTTTAGCTACCAAAGACAATCAAGATTATTTGATGGTGGTAAATGCGAATATTGGTGGTGAAAAGAGTGATTTTAATATCAGACAAACTATAGAACACCAAGCTGTCGTGTCTGAAGATGGAAGTGTGATAGATACTGTGGTTGTTACTAGGAAACATCTGGGTCAAAGTGGTGAAAAATATTTTGATGATCCAAATATAAATTATTTACGTGTTTATGTACCAGAAGGTTCGGAATTATTGGATGCTGGAGGTTTTGTTTATCCAGATGAAGCTTCTTTTCAAGTTCCACCAAAGTGGTATGAAGATGATGTTGATTTGGAAAATATTGAAAAAGAAGAATCAATTCATCTTACAACAGGAACTAGAGTTAATAAAGAATTTGATAAAACATCATTTGGTAATTGGATTGTGACTAAGTCAGGAGAAGAGTCAAAAGTTTATTTTGTTTACAAATTACCATTTTCTGTTTTTGAAAAAACAATAGAACACGTAAATAAAAGTAAATTTAATTTTAACAGTATTTTAGGTATTGAAGATAAAACAAAAAGTCTTTCTAGATATAGTGTACTTTTGCAGAAACAGTCTGGTATGGATAGCAAAGTTTTTAATACTATAATTTATCCAGATGTTTGGTCGCCTATTTGGAAAGAGGGTAGTGAAGATTGGCAATTGTCTAGTAATGGTGCTTCTATCGAAGAAAATTTTGATAATGACAAAATATTTGGTATAGTAATGGAAGAGAAAAATTAAATTATCTATTTTTAAAAATATTTTTTGTATGCCTGCTCAAGAAAAAAAACTTAACAAAAAGACGGCGAAAAGTAAAAGAAAGAAAACTAAATCTAAGAAAAATACTTCTCATAAAAAAAAGGAAGAAGTTTTGATAGAAAAAGAAGAAAAACTGGAAAAAGAAATTGAAAAAAATATTGAGCTTTTAGAAAAAGAAAGTAAGGATGTTGTCTCTGAAGAACAGAAAATTGTAACAATCGTGGAAAAAGAAAATGATATAGAAAAAGAAGAAGAACATGTTTTTGTTAAAAAAGATTTGCCAGAGGAAGAACATAGCGTTGACACCCAAAACAATGATGTTGTTTCTAGTAATGAAATAAGTCAAAAATTAACTGAAATTTATGAAGATGATGCTGGTGACATGCCTGATATGCATCAATTTCAAAAAAGTAAGAGAAGTGGCTTTTTGCGTGCTTTCTTTATTTTGATTTTTTCTTTTATCTTTTTTGCAGCTGTGGCTTGGATTGGCTTTTTTGTGATTCAACCAGGTAACAAATTTTCAGAAGAAGATGTTATTTTGACCATGTCTGGTAATGAGGATTTTGTTTCTGGAGAGGAAAATGTTTATAGGATTAGGTACAAAAATTCTCAAAATGTAGCTTTGCATAATGTGAATATTGAAGTTAGGTATCCAAAAGGTTTCGTTTTTTCTTCTAGTACTAGAGATACCATAGATGATAATCACGATAGTTGGAATTTGGGAGAATTAGTTGCAAACAGTAGTGGATATATCGATGTTGTTGGTAAGGTGTATGGCAATTTAAATGATGAACAATCTTTTCGTATTTTTTTGAATTATACCCCAGATAATTTTAGTTCTCTTTTTCAAAAAGTAACTAGTCTGAGTATCAAGAATAGTGAAAATTTGGTAAATATTGATGTGGTTTTACCAGAACAAATTGTTGCTGGTTTAGATACTCCTGTAAAAATAGTGGTTTCACCAAATAGTGATGTGGTGCTTGAAAATGTAACAGTTAAGTGTGAGTCTGAATCTTTTTCATTTAAGTCGAGCGATCCAAAAATAGTTGATGGTAAAAAATGTGAATGGTTTTTCCCAAAGTTAGAAGCTTCTCAAGAAATTAATATTTCAGGATTTTTTTCAGAAGTAAAAGAAAGTAGTTCTTTCAAAGTTTCAGTTAGTAACTGGGACAATATAGATATGACGGGGAATAGTTATGTTTTGGCTGATATTGAAAAAGAAATAACTCTTTCTAATATTGATACAGTTTATAATTTGGTAATCAATGGTAGTGCCAGCTCTTTTGATATGCAACCAGGAGATACTATTAATGCTACTGTTCTTTTAAAGAACAATGGAGAATCAGTATTGAAAAATGCTAAATTAAAACTTATTTTAGATGCTCCTGCATATAAAGATAGAAGTATTTTGGATTGGAGTGCTCTGGATATGATTGATTTAGATGGTGATATCGTGGGACAAAAGATTTCAGATAGTGTGAGAAGGGGAACTATTACTTGGGATAAACGTTATATTGAAGGTCTCTCTGAAATTTCACCTGGAGATGAAGTTAGAATAGATATTAGTCTTCCTATAAAGGATTCATCGGGTATAAATTTGGCAGATTATGTCGCACATGTTATAAATGCATCTAGTCAGCTTAGTTATGAAATAAATGGAAAAGAGGAAACTTTGGGTAGTAATAAACTTGATATTAAACTTATTTCTGATTTGAAAATGGCTACTGAAGATAATATAGACAAGGATGTTGAAGGAAATACAGTTCATAAAATAACATGGCTCTTAACTAATTCTTATCATGATTTGAAAAATATCGAGATCAGTGCTGATTTATATGGTGATATTTCTTTAGAAGAAGAAAATATTGTAGTACCTGCTGGGACCATTACTTATGATAAAGAACAAAAAAAATTGAACTGGCAGATAGAGCAAATGCCTACAAGTGTGGATATTTTGGCAGCTCAATTTGAAATAACTATTTTGGCGGATAATCCAAGTCAAAATAATCTTACTTCAAAACCCGTAGTTAAAGCTTTTGATGATACTTTACAAGAAAAAATACAGGTATTTGGTAAAGATATTTTATTAAATAATAACTAAATTATATGAGTTTAGGAAAAGTTCTCGTGGTAGAAGATGAAAGATCTTTGTCAGAAGCATTAGTTAGAAAATTTACACATGAAGGGTTTGACGTGATGGTAGAGAATAATGGTGAAGATGGACTTTCTACTGCTTTACGTGAAAAACCTGATATTATCTTATTAGATTTGAAAATGCCGAAATTAGATGGTATGACTGCTTTACAGCATTTACGTAAAGATACATTATATGGTAAAGATGCTAAAGTTATTATACTGACCAATTCTTATGATGTAGACAAAATAGGTGAAGCTACTAATTTGGGCGTATTTGATTATTTTATTAAGTCTGATTCTCCTATTAGTGAAATTGTAACCAAAGTAAAAGACAGACTTGGTTTGAAATAATTTTTAAAATTAAAAAATAGACTTTTTTTATAAGTCTATTTTTTTGTGCCTTCTACAGTCCCGACTTAGTCGAGATAACAAATGGTTTTTTCCACCTGTATTTATTTGTGCTCCTGGAGGGAATCGAACCCCCGTCAACGGTTCCGAAGACCATTGTGTTATCCGTTACACCACAGGAGCTAAAAATAAAATTCCAAATTTCAATTTCCAAATTCTAATTATTTTTTTTGAATTTGTTACTTGTAATTTGGAATTTTTATTAAGTGCCCCCAGCAGGATTCGAACCTGCGACCGTTTGCTTAAGAGGCAACTGCTCTACCGACTGAGCTATAAGGGCTTATTTAATTTTATTTATAAAGATCTAGGCCCTGCGACCTTTTGTTTAAGATCCCGACGTGTCGGGACTACCTGACTGAGCTATAAGGGCGTGTGATAAAATTTTCAATTTACTAATTTTCAAATAATTCAGAAATAATCTAACTTTACAATTTTTTAATTTTTAAATTAGCCAATAGGGTCGTTATTTTTTCTTTCTAGAATTTGTACTTTTGGACCTTTCCATTTTTTTATTTGCAAAGCTTTGTCTGCTGCATCTGTTTGTCCTTCTTGTTTACTAGTACCTTTACCTTCAGCAACTTTTTCTTTATCAAGATACACTGCAATAGTAAATTCTTTTTCATGATCAGGACCTTCTTCATTGACAACTCGGTAGGTAGGAGTAATACCAACTATTTCTTGAGCAGCTTCCTGGAAACGTGACTTGGAATCCATCCAAAGACCTAATTCTAGAACTTCTGGTAATTTTGTAATTACAAATCTAGTGATAAATTGATTAGCCATGTCCCAACCTTTGTCAAAATAAATCGCACCAATTAGAGCTTCTAGAGCATTGGCTAGTATATAATCACGAGCTTTTATATTGTTATCTTTTGATTCTCCTTTACTTAAAAACAAATAATCTTCCAGATTGATGTCACGAGCTACACGGGCACACATTGTACCGTTTACAAGTGCTGCACGCCAGTTTGTTAGTTCACCTTCTGGATTCAAGTAATTGTTGAACAAATATTCTGTAACAGATAATTCAAGTACAGCATCACCTAAGAATTCTAGTCTTTCGTTGTGAGCAAGAGGGAATTCACGATTTTCATTTAGAAAAGAACGGTGAACAAGAGCTTGTACTAAAATATCTTTGTTATCAAACTCAATACCTATGGTATCTTCTATTTTTTGAAAATTTTTTTCTTTGTAATCAGGTATTGGCATAAGATTTTAGATATCTTTATACATGGCTCCTAAGATGCCGTTGATAAATTTACCAGAGTTTGGACCACCATAAGTTTTGGCTAATTCGATAGCTTCGTTTATTGCGACTTTTGGTGGAATATCTTCTTTTTGATATTCTAATTCATAGACACCTAGGCGAAGAATATTTTTATCGACTAGACTCATTTGATCTAGTGGCCAGTGTGGTGCAAATTTTTCAATTAGACCATCTATCTCTGGTTGCTTTTCAATTATATCATTTACTGTGTTTTCGATAAAGTCCTGTGTCTCTTCTAGTCCCATACCAAACTCAGCCATATTTTGGTCGATAATAGCTGGTATTGCACTAGTAGGGTTTTCACGGAAATCCCATTGGTACAAAACCTGCATAATAATGGCTCTAGCTAAATGGCGTTTGGACATAGTTTGATCTAAAAGTTATTAAGCTGTTTTTTTACTTCTGACAGAACGTTTTAGTCTTTTTTCTACATCTATGACTTGTTTACCTTTGTAAGTACCACATTTTGCACAAGCATGGTGTGGAAGTACAGGAGTATCACATTTTTCACATTTTTTACCAGTAGTTGGTTTCAAAGCGTGGTGTGAGCGACGGTCGTCACGTGATCTAGGAGTTCTCTTTTTTGCAGGAAGACCCATAAAATTTATATTAAAATGAATAATTATTATTTTGACTATATATAAGTATAAGTCGTGGCTTAGTATAGCAATATTTATCAAAAAAATCAAGAGTACTCATGTTTATAGCTTTTTGACTTGCATATTTGGCTAATTTTAGCTAGAATATAAATAGTAGTTGTATTTTTAAGATTGTAATCAAATAAATACGATTTTTGAGTTTTGTCGTTTTGTAATTCAAATGGCTCACAAGGCTTACAAAGCTTACGAGGCTTATTTTTATTTTAGCTTTGTGAGCTTTGTAAGCATGGTAGGCCTTGTTAGCTTTTTATATATGAAAATTATCAAACAAGAAAATTTAAATATTGCTGAAATTGTAGATTTTTTGAAAAATGGCGCTACAATTGTCTATCCAACTGAGACTTGTTATGGGCTTGGTTGTGATGCTACAAATAAGGAAGCTGTAAACAAAATTTTTGCTATTAAAAAAAGACAAAAAAATAAATCTCTTTTGGTAGTTGTCCCAGAAGTTGCGATGATTTTTCCATATATTGATTGGAATCCTACTTTACAAATTTTGTCTAAAAAATATTGGCCAGGGGCTTTGACCGTAGTGGTAAATGTAAAAAAAATAAATGGGTTTCCTCCAGGTGTCGTAAATGAAGATGGTACTATGGCTTTTCGGGTAACCGAGCATCCTTTGGCTACTGAAATTTCTAAAAAATTGGATAGTCCATTGGTTTCGACATCTGCTAATATCGCGAGTTTAGAAAGTCCTTATGATATAGTTTCAGTTCTTCAGATGTTTGAACATGAAGATGTACAGCCAGATATTATTATTGATGGAGGAAATTTACCACACAGAAGTCCTTCTACAATTGTAAAAATTGTTGGTGAAAATGTTGAAGTTTTGAGACAGGGAGAGGTGGTATTGGAATTATGACAGAAACAAGGGAACAAAAATTAAGAAAAAATGAAAGAAAGATTTTTTGGATTAGAGTATTTGCAGGTGTTGGAGCTATCAATGTTGTTGTAACACTTTTTTATTTACATAGAGGTATTACTTTATCACAGATTTTTTATTTGGCTATTATTTATTCTTTTGTTACCTTATTATTCGAAGTGCCATCTAGTTACATGGCTGATAAATGGGGGCGAAAGAAAACGTTGTTGGCGGGTATTGTATTATTGTTATTTAGTTGGCTTACTCTTTTGTTTGCTCATAGTTTTTTTGTATTTATTATTAGCACAAGTTTGTTCGCAGTTTATCAGGCTTGTTTTAGTGGTACTGTAGAAGCTTTGCTTTATGATTCTAGATTAGAACTTGGTCAAACAGAAGGTTCTGTATCAAGTTTGGGTAAGTTTCATTCTGGACAGAGGTTGACTAAAATTTTTTTACCTATATTGGCTGCTTTTTTAGTACAAGATTTGCTAGAATGGCAGTTTCAAATTTTGATTTATATTGATTTGCTTAGTGTAACTATTGCTATGTTTTTGACTATGAGATTGACAGAAGCTAATCACTTTATGGATGTAGAACAAAGTGAAAAAGGAATTTTGAAAGATGCTTGGGGTATTATTATTCATAATAGATTATTGTTGAGAACCATTTTGAATAAAACGCTTTTATTTATTGCCAGTTTTATTTCTTGGAGGTTGTATCAAAAGTTTTTTGTAGATTTGGGAGTAACTGTTTTGATGATTGGTGTTTCTATTTCTGTATTACAAATTACAACTTTTATGTTTTTACAAAATGTCCACTATTTTAGTTCCAAATTTAGTTTGGTTAAAATAATTAATGTGATTAATATATTATTTTTTTCAGCTACATTGTTATTTATTATTTTAATGAATGTTTCTAGTTTTAAGTTTGCTTACTTACTTTTGTTTATATATCAATCTTTTCTTTTCTTTGAGATTATTAGAGCCCCATTTTTTTCAGAAATATATAACAAAGCCAGTTTTTCTTTCAATCGTTCTACTACTTTGTCTTTGGTAAGTCTACTTAAAAGTATCTTGGATATTCCACTTTTGTTTTTGGCTGCGATTATGGTAAAATTTGATATAACTTTCCCTTTTTATATTTCTTTTGGTTTAGCGTTGGTAGTAATTTTATTTTTACGTTTGCCAAAAGAAATTGATACTATGAATGGAAATATTATCTAAATTAATTTTTATGAATCAAAAACATCAATCTTTATATTTGATACTTGTTATTGGAAGTTTTTTATTTGTTTTAATTTTTATTTTTATTTTTTGGCAAAAAACAAATTTTTTGCAAGATGATTTAGTTTTTTCAGAAGAAAATAGTAGTTTCATTTTACAAAAAAATATTATAGATATACGTCCAAAATTTTTGATAGGACAAAAACCAGAGAAGAGAACTGTCAAAGGTCTTTATTTGACAGCCTATTCTGCCGGTAGTCCAAAAACAATGGATAATATTATTTCTCTTATAGATAGTACCGAACTTAATGCTGTAGTAATAGATGTTAAAGATTATAGTGGCAAAGTTTTGTATGATAGTGATATTGATTTGGTAAATGAGTTTGGTTTGGAAAGTAATAGATTGGGTGATGTCAAAGAAATGATAAAAAAATTGCATGAACATGATATTTATGTAATTGCTAGACAAACAGTTTTTCAAGATCCTATTTTGGCAGAGAAAAAAACAGAGTTGGCCTTGAAATCAAAAAATGGTGGACTATGGCGTGACAACAAAGGTCTTGCTTGGGTAGATGCCAATAATAAGGATGTTTGGAATTATGATTTGGATATTGCCAAAGAAGTAATTGCTTTTGGATTTGATGAAGTAAATTTTGATTATGTGCGTTTCCCGACAGATGGACCAATGAGTTTGCTGGTATATACCAATGGTGACAAAGAAAAGTATGATGTGATGCATGAGTTTTTTCAATTTTTGAATGAAAATCTAGGGGAATCATCTGCTTATCTTTCTCTTGATTTTTTTGGATTTGTGATGGAGCGTGATGATGGTATGTCGATTGGTCAGAGACTGGAAGATGCTGTCGACGAAGTGGATTATATTTGTCCGATGATGTATCCTTCTCATTATCCTGCTGGTCATCTTGGTTTAGCAAATCCTGCAGAATATCCTGGCATTGTGATTGAAAATGGTATGAAAAAAGGGTTACCATATTTCGAAGAAACAAAAGCACAAGTTCGTCCGTGGATTCAAGATTTCAATATTGGAGCCATTTATGATGCGACTAAAATTCGTGCACAAATAGATATGGTAGAAAAATATACAGATGCTGGCTGGCTTTTGTGGAATGCGGCGAATCGTTATTCGAGTGCTGGATTAAAAATTAATTAAGTTATTTAAAGATTACATTCGTAATTCGAATGTAAATATATTATTATGGAACATTCTAACGTCTACAAACCATCATACCTCATAGAACTTTGCAAAAAGTATAATCTCTCTCCTAGTAAAAAATATGGGCAGAATTATCTGATGACAAAAATTTATATTGATAAGATGCTCGAAGCAGGAGAAATAAATAAAGACGATTTAGTTGTAGAAGTAGGACCTGGTTTTGGTGTACTTACTTTCGCTTTGGCTGAAAAAGCTGAGAAAGTTGTTTCTTTTGAAATAGAACAAAAATTGAAAGAATATTGGGAAGAAAATAGCCCTGAAAATTTGGAAATTGTCTGGGGTGATGTATTAAAAAAATTTTCAATTTTCAATTTTCAATTTTCAAAATATAAAGTTATCGCAAATTTACCTTATCAAATAACGTCTGGGATTTTGCGGATGTTTTTGGAATTGGAAAATAAACCAGAAAAGATTGTCGTCATGGTTCAAAAGGAAGTGGCGCAGAGGATTACAGCTAAAAAAGGGGATATGAGTGTCTTGGCTATCTCTGTCCAATATTATGGGCAACCAAAAACTGTCGCCAAGGTTACCAAAGGAAATTTTTGGCCATCACCAAAAGTGGATTCAGCTGTATTGCTTATAGATAATATTAAATCACCCAATAATGATTTTTCTGATGAATATTTTTTTGAAGTGGTGAAAGCTGGTTTTGCTCAAAAAAGAAAACAACTTTGGCGCAATTTGTCACAAGGTTTGAAGTTGGATGGTGAAAAGGTAAAGATTGTTTTAGAAGATGTATGTGGCAATGACAAAATTCGGGCTGAGGAACTTGATGTTTTAGATTGGGTAAAGGTAGTGGAAAGTATAGTTTAGAAAATTGGTGGTAAATAATGACAAATTTCAAAATCCAAATTTCAAACCAAATTCAAATGGTTAAATGATTAAAATTTTGACATTGTGGGTTAGTGATTTATTTGTAATTTGGATTTTGTGATTTGGCTTTTTGTCTTTTTTTGATTTATATTCACTCAAGTGGGTTTAACCTCACTTATAAGCTAGCGTGTGGATTGTTTCTTGTTGTGGATTTTTTATTTTTTTGCTATAATAGAGACAAGATTTTATTCCGTTTCACATGGAAGAACCAATACAAGAAAAAAAATTGTCTGGGAGTCAGAAGACTGGCTTTGTTTTGTTATTTATATTTGCACTTTTAACTGTTGGCTTGAGTTTTTTGCAAATTAGAAATAATATTTATAATCCATTTGCGTTGCAGATTTCTCAATCAGATTTTGATACTCTTCAATCATTGCAATATGATGAAAATACAAAATTGCAACAAATAGATACTGATCAAGATGGTCTTACTGATTATGAAGAAATAACTTTTTATAATACTAGTCGTTATTTACCTGATACTGATTCTGATGGTCTTACTGATTATGAAGAAATAAAAAAAGGTTCAGATCCTCTTTGTCCAGAAGGTGAAACTTGTTTGGCAGATGTGTCTGCTACCGCAACGAGTACTCAAACAGGAGTATCACCTTTGATGGCTGATATATTGAGTCCAGATGAAATTTTAATAAATGGTCAACAACAATTGGATACAAGTACTGTTGAGACTAATACTAGTACAGAGATTGGAGCTGTAATAACTGATCCAAATGTTTTGAGAGAGATGTTGGTTGATACAGGCAAGGTGACTATGGAAGACTTACAAAATATTGATGATGATACTTTGTTGCAATTGGCCAAAGAAATATTTTCGACACAATTTCAAGATCAAACAACTAATAATTCCAACAATTCTCAATAAATCTTATGTTTAAAAACTTCAAGACCAAATTAAAATTATATACGGTCATGGCCATTTTTTTCTTTGTTCAGATATTTGGTGTGTTTTTTATCGTCAAACCTGCTTATGCTCAGATGGATGGCGCTATTACATCAGCTTTTGTTTCAAAATGGACTTATGACAAAATTGAAAGTAATTTGACAGCCGCGGCACTTGGATCTCTTGTCAGCGGTGTGTCTTATTTTATGCGTAAGCTTGCTTATGATGGTGCCAAATATATTGCTTCAGGTGGCAAGGGTCAAGAAGCTTTGGCTTTCAAAGATGGTTTTGGTAGTTATTTGAAAGATACGGGGGGAGCTGCTCTTGGTTCTGCTATTGAGAATTTGGGTAAGCCTTTTGGGTTGAATCTATGTTCACCTCCAGATATTAGAGTAAAAGCTAGTTTACAAGTTGGTTTGGACAAAATTTATAATGCTGCAAACAAAACAGATGGTACAGCACCTGCTCCAGATTGTACTTGGACAGAGTTCAAAAACAATTGGCAAGATATAGGTGAACTTTATAATAAAGATTCTATTTCAGAACGTTTTGCTGTGTCTGTCAAATCTACTCAAAGTGATTTGGGAATTACTTTGAATTCTATGTCTAAATTAGATAAGTTACTTACTACAAAACAACAAGCTGCTATTTTGGATAGACAAGAAGGTAATGGTTTCAAATCTGTAGGTGATTTAATTGCTGGAAATATAAAAACCCCAGCTTCTTTGGTTCAATATGAAGCAACTAATTTGACTGCCAAAGAACAGGCAAAATTTAGTTCTGAACAAGTAGCAGGACTTTATGGTGCTAGTGCTTGGCAAATTATTCCTACATCACTTTCAATTTTTGCAAATACTCTGGTTTCTAGTTTGTTGGATAGAGTTTTGAACAAAGGTATAATCAATAATCAAACAGGGGATGCCCTAAATGTAGATGCTATGGCTTATAGTGTCTCTAGCAATAGACAAGCGGCTGAAAAAGCTTTTTCTTTCCTAATAACAGGTATTCCTCAGCGTAATTTGAATAGTTACGACGTAGTAACAAGATTTACAGCCTGTCCAGAAACTCCAGGATTGGATAATTGTATTATGGACAGTGATTTGGGTTCAGCTTTGGGACGTGAATATTCTGATACACCCTTGACTATCAAGCAAGCTATTGATATTGGACTTTTACATGGTGACTACAAACTTATTCCTCCTAGTAATATTGTTGATAACACTGACACAGATTGCTATTTGGGAGCTTATTGTTATTCTAATATTCAAAAAATGCGTAAGGCTCGTATTTTGCCGTTAGGTTTTGAGATAGCGGCTTCCAAATCTAATCCGGACAGTCCTTATACTTTAGCAGAAGTTGTAGCTGGATATAATCAGTGTAATACAACTCTTACCCCAGATGCACAGAATCCTTTTTGTCATTTGATAGATCCAAACTGGGTTTTGAGAGTACCAGAAGCTCGTTGTGAAGCACAAGTATATGGTCCACTACTTTCTAGTGATAATTCTAATCAAAGAATTTCAGAGTGTGCTGATTTTTCTAGTTGTATTGCTTATGATAACAATGGACAATGTATAAATTTTGGTTATTGTACTAAAGAAAAAAATGCTTGGGATATTCCAGGAGTTAGTTGTCCAAGTGAATACAATACTTGTAAGACTTATGCGAGTACGAATGGTAATATAGCTTCTTATCTTTCTCGTACAGTTGATTATGGTACTTGTAATATTGATTCAGTAGGCTGTACTGCTTATAGTGCTGATAAGCTAAATGGTAATTGGAAAAATGATAATACTGTAGATTTGGCTTTACAAAAAGCTGGACGTGAACAAGTACTTTATTTTAATGATAATATAAATAATTTGAAATGTCCTGCTTCTGAAAATGGTTGTAGTCTTTTTATTTATCCTGCTACCAATCAAGATGTTTATTTGAAAAAAGCACCAGATTATCTTGGTTGTTATGATATGGATTTGACAACTACTGAGATTGAATGGGCAAAGAGTATCGCTGATTTGAATACTTTGAAATCAAGATCACAAGTCGAATGTGCTGATTTTGCTCCTGTTTGTATTCAAGATGAAGTAGGTTGTGAAGCTTATACACCAAAAGATGGTGGTGTGACTCTTACAGGTGTTGTTGGTAACAATTTTTGTCCAAGTCAGTGTGTGGGTTATGATACTTTCAAACAAGAAGAAACAAAATTTGAAAAAGCAGAATTCCCACTTTATTTGAGACCTGCCGACGGACAATCTTGTGCTCCTCAATATGCTGGTTGTGATGAATTCACCAATTTGAGTACTGTTTCTGGTGAAAATTTGGAATATTATAGTGATTTGAAATATTGTCAACCAAAAGATGGTAACGATGCAAAATTGTATTATGCTTGGGTTGGTTCTGATAGTCAGGGTTATGTGTTGAAACAATATACACTAGCTCCTGTGGATCAAGCAGAATCTAATTTTATTGATAGTTTAGCTCCTCTTGGACTTTTGGCTGATGCTTCTCTTGATAGTCAGATAGAAGGTTCTCCACGTTATGCAGATACTAGTGTTGATACTCTAAATAGTAATTATGAAATATGTAATGCTGAGAGTTATGATATATTGATACACAATCCTTATGCACCAGGAGCGGCTAGTACTGATTGTCGTGAATTCCATGATGCTGATGCTAATATTTACTATCGTCTTTTGAAAGAAACAATTACTGTTTCAGATTCTTGTCAGCCATTACGTAAGACAAATAGTGATTCTTATAAGAGTAGAGAATTGACAGCAAAAGGTCAAAGTGTTTGTGAAAATAGAAATGGTAAATGGGAAAATAGTTCTTGTATGGTCTGTATGAATGGTGGAGAATATTCTACAGATAACAAAGGTGTTGGATATTGTAAATATTGGTCAATCCCTGAAGAAGCCCAAAGTTGTCCTGCTGTCGTAAATGGTTGTCGTCTATATATTGGTAATACTGGTAATAATTTACACGAAATTTATAGTACAAGTTTTGAGCCAAGTGGAGACGGAGCTACTGCTCTTGTAGACGCTAGACGTGGTTGGGGTGCTGGTGAAAGTGATAATACTATTTCTGTTGAACCAGAAGCCACTCAACTTGGTTTGTATTCTTTGAAAATAAAAAATGGTAGTACTTATCTAAATCTAGGTTCAAAATTACAAAAAGGTAATTGGTATCAAGTTTCTTTTTGGGCTAGAGGAGACAACAGTAAAGTAAATATTTTCTTTGGTCAAAACAATTCAGCTGCTTTGGGTAGTTTTACAACAGATCCTTTGAGTGGCAATGCTATCCCGGTTACTGTTGGTTATGATTGGCAAGAATACAATTTGGGTCCAGTGATGTATGAAGGTGAAAATAGTAGTGTCAATTCTATCTTGACTTTTACTTCAGGTGCTACAGGTGAATATTTTGTAGACAATGTTAGAGTGGTAAGTATGAGTGATAGTCCAAATGATTATGTTCCTTTGGTCAAGGATTCTTGGAAGACTTCCGAAGGTTATGACGTATCTACATCCTGTGATTCTACTCCGACAGATGCTTATCCTGGAGAATACCTAGGTTGTAAAGAATATGGTACCAGAGATAATCAAACTGTAAATATTACAGGTTTCCAAAATCTTTGTCGTGCTGAAGCTGTTGGTTGTACTGGACTTGTGGATACAAACAATATTCGCCCTGATACTTATGTTGGTGTAAAAGACGTTGCTTATAATTTGCGCTGTGTACAAGGATATAATAATACTAGTGATATTTGTAAAGTTACTATTTTGGATCAAGAATATTCTTGTAGTGTTGTCAAAGGAGAAAGAAATTGTCATATAGAAGTTCCTATTCCTTTTGATAACGATTCTTCAATTGGTAATTTTGTTGCTAGTGCAGATGTACTTCCTTTGGACAGAGCTTATTTCGATGCTTCTACGGTTGTAGTTCCTATTTCAGAAAGTAATACTCTCAATAATTTGGTTTATTTGACTGTTAATAGTAATTCTCTTTGTACACAACAATATCTTGGTTGTCAAAAAGTTGCGGTACAAACTCAAGTTTTGCCTGACACTACAAAAGCTGCTTCTTATGATTTTAGTGAAACTTATGTTTTGAATAATCCAAACAATTACGCAAATACACTTTGTACCCAAGAACAAAAGAGTTGTAAATCATTTACCAATGGTAACAATGTTAGCTTCTTCAAGGACCCCGCTACAAGTAGAGGTGCTCTCTGTGTGTACAAATCTGCTACTCAAGTAAGTGGTAGCAATGCTAGTGGTTGGTTTTTAGATGGAGTAGGCAAGTGTAGTAGTGGGGTGGATTATTGTCGTCAAGATAGTGATTGTGGTACAGGAAATATTTGTCAAAATATTGGTAACCAACCTTGTTATAATAATTATTTGTTGACTTCTGGTGAATATGGAGTTTATTCCAATGGTTCTGAAAGTTATGATGGTTTGGTAGCTAGTTGTGAACCAAATTACAATGGTTGTACTGAGTTGGTAGACCCTATTGATGAAAAGAGTTATTATGTCGTAAATGATGAAAAACTTTATGCCAAAGCTAGTGAATGTAATGGTAAAGTAAGTGAAAGAGATGGTTGTGTCTTGTTTGATATGACAGAAAATCCAAGTAAATTTTATGATAGTGCTGTTACTTATAACAGTAGTAAAAATAAGGATTACCAGTTGGTAGAAATTGAAACTGTAGATGCAACAGTAGGTGACAGTAATACTCTACTAAAAGTAGATAGAAACAGACAGTGTGGAGAGTGGTTGGCTTGTCGTACTAGTAAAGTAGAAGTAGATGAAAATGGTGTAGCTCAAAAACTTTGTTTGGATTATCAGGCTTGTAACAAGCTTGGTGCAAATGGTGACTGTGCTTCAGATGGTTGGGTCTTAGACAAAAGTAATGCACTTCTGACAGAAAAGAAATATATTTCACGTAAAGATTTTTCAGATTATGATTATTCTGGATATTCATTGTTCAACAAATACAATCCTAGTGATTATGTCTATCTACAATTCCCAAATCATACCGATGCTTATTTAGCTTATCAAGTGTCTGATTCTTTGTTTGTTGGGGATTATAGAAACAATGGTTGTTTTGGTTTGAAACCTGACGGTACTTTGGCCAAAAATGACGGTGATGTTTGTGGTGCTGATAGTGGTGGTCGTTGTTATTCTCAAAAATGTCTTTATCCTACTAATGGTAAATATAATAGTAGTGTAGAGGTAGTAGCAAACAATAATAAAGAGACTATATCTAGAAATGTAGAAAAAATGCTTTCTTTCTTGGAACCTGGTACTTGTAAATCTTTTCCAGAAATAGATTCTCCTTATGATACTTCTCTAGCTATTTCTGGAAATCCTGCTGATAGCAACAATACAAATATCAAGAAAAATGATAATCTTTTGAATGGTCCTGTACGTTTTGAATACCAGAGTATCAAAAATGATTTTGCCAAAGCTAATATTTGTCAGTTTGATGCTGAAGGTAAGGAAGATTGTTCTTGTGATTATATAAAAGTAGAGTATAAGAATGGTACGAAAGATTACTGGCCACGCAATGCTAATCTGGATATTCCTATTGGTATTTGTAGTGGTACTGGTGACAAAGACGGTGAACCTTGTGAAAAAGATAGTGATTGTAGTATAGGTGGTACCAACAATTATGGTACCTGTAACCAACAAAAGAGTAACAATACATATATTGGTCTCAAAGGTCTTTGTCTTGAGTATGATCTTAGTAGACCAGTGGGTACTGTAGAAAAGAATAATAATATCTATCAACAATTTGCTTGTCTTACTTGGTTGCCAATTCAAGTTTCTGCTACAGCCTATGATCTTTACAATTCAGATGTACAAGCAGGATATTATCCAGAGCGAGGTTATGATTCAGAATATGGTGGGTTAGCTTATTGTGCAGAGTCTACTAATTATGATCTTGGTTATTATGATGATGAAACTTTTGGAAAAATGTTGTTTAAATATGATCTTTTGGGACCTAATGGAAATACTAGAGAAGAAAAAACCGTAAATCAAATTGATTGTGACCCAAGAATTCAGGAGGATTGTCAAGGTTATCAGGCTTGTGGAGATGGTGCTTATGATGCTAACGGTGATATAATTTGGTGTAATGAAGGAGCAACAAATTTGAATGGTTTTGATAATTTGTATTTAGACACAGGTGCTACTAAACATTGGTTTAATGATATGTTTCTTTTAAATGAAAAAGTTTACACAGGTATGAATAATGGTGACGTTTATCCTCTTTATAAAAAAGAGTGGGGAAGGAATGATTGTACTAATAATTATGAGGATGCATTTATTATGAAATTTTTAAGGAGTACAGAAGGATTTTATAAAGGTATGCAAGCTTGGGCTTGGTTAGATATTGGACCAAATTCTCGTATTTTACGTTTTGATGCTGATGGTAATTGTTTCAAAAATCAGGGATATGATAATGTATTTGGTTTTGATAAAGCATCTTCTGGGGATGATACTGCCGTAGTATATTCTTTTGCACCACTGCTCTTTAGTTCTAATAATGCTGTAAACGATTCAGGAACTATCATGCATCCTCCATTTCCTTCTGGTTTGAGCTATGATGCTGTTAGCAGTGCTAATGATGATCCTAATTATGTTATGACCGTCAATAGTACTAATTATGTTAATGCGGAAAGTACGGCTTTTTCTTCTAGACAGTCTCTTAAGTTACTTAATTCATCTAAAGATGGAGAAAATAAATTATATATAGACTTGGATGTAGAGTCTAAGTTGAGTGAAAATGATTTATCAAGTGTATATTTTGTACCCGTAAGTTATCCGGATGGTGCTGAAGGTCCTGATCCTGGTATTTTAACTAAAAATTTCTATATAAACTTCACTTATTTAAAAAATAGTGGCAAAGATTTTGGCATGGTAAACGTTCCGTCTATAAAAGATGATAAATTTTTATCTGTTACTGATAAATATTCAGGTAGTACAAAAAATTTCTTTTATAAACTTACTAGAAAAAATGATGAGTTTAACTGTCAGGATAATGGACTTTTGTCTAAATGTAATTATGAAAATGGAAATGTAACAGAAGAAAGTAAAATATATACTAGGTATGTTGCTTTATACTATAATAGTAGCCTATTTGGTCTAGGACATAAATTTGACTTTGATACAACAGAGCACCTACCAAATAATATCGATAATGATCCTTTTTCAGCTGATTGTGTGGGTAAAAGTGACAATAATTGGTTAGCAATAGGTATGGACTTCAACGAAGATGGTGAATTTTTGGGATATATTTCTCGTTACTGTAATGGAACTGGTGGAGACACGGGAATAAGATTTGTAACAATTGCTGATTTAAATAATCGTTGTACACAACTAGTTTCTGTGGTAAATGATAAGTCAAAATGGTATTCATATGAAGGATATAATAAGGCTTGGACAAATAGGGTTTGGGCTGGGGCTAAGGATTTACCTAGTTTTATTCAAGTTAATTTAGCTGCAGATAAATCTACAAACTTGGCTCCTTTTGGATCTCTAAATTTAAAGGATAATGATATTCGTAGCATGGTCGATGGAAATTACCAGGTAGATCTGTCAAAAAATGTTAGATATTATGGTTTTTCTGATAACAATATTGGTATTCCTTATAGTGCTACCGGTGCTAGTCTATTTGACAAGGAATATAGAGCTAATCAAGTAGGTGATACAAGTATAACAACTGTCCAATCTTCGGATAATCATATTTTTACTACTAACTCTTATTTTGATGACCCTATTTCAAATAATAAACGTTTGTCTGCTGCAAGGACAATACATGGTTTATTTGTGAAATATTATTCTTTCTGGGATCTTTTCAAAGATTCAAAGTTATCAGATTCTGATGATTTGAAGTTAGATGTATCTGATAGTTCTTTTGGTCTTAAACCACCTCAAATATATTCTATAAATTATACAACTTGTCAAAATAATTCTTTGAGTGATAATTGTGTTGCTTCAACTAACGGAATGACTGTCAACGATAGAAACTATAATATTACAAATGTATCTACAGATATTAGGTCAAATGAAGATAAAAATGGAGACAATGTTATTGATCCAATAATTGCCAAAGGTAGCTACACTGCTGACATGAGATTCTTTGGCTTTGCTGATGACAATAGAATGCCTATCAAACGTGTGATGGTAAAGTGGGGAGATAATATTATAACTGGTCAAGGTAGTGTCGGTTTCTATAAGAACAGAAAACCATACTGTGCTCCAGATGGTGATGTTGGTCGTTGCTCTTTAAATAGTACTTGGAGTGAGGGAGATTCACAGTTAACTTGTCGTGTAGACGAAGATTGTAAGG
>Ga0100378_1000134_pt1 | contig 81133 bp, 80 predicted proteins | sample CryGeymeta201502_FD_81535 | JGI IMG/M metagenome (GOLD analysis project Ga0100378, IMG submission 81535) | Groundwater microbial communities from Crystal Geyser aquifers in Utah, USA - Crystal Geyser metaG 2015-02 | ecosystem: Environmental > Aquatic > Deep subsurface > Groundwater | place: USA... | reverse complement strand
TGGGTGTTGATGTCGTTCGACAGGTCCTCGACGCCCGAGGACACGACGGCCATCACGGCCAGGCCGAGGCCGACGATTGCGGCGGTCAGGACGACCCAGTCAACGGTGACGGCGCCGGATTCGGAATTCAGGAAGGTCTTGATCATGGTCTTGTTCCCTCGATAGGAGTTGCTGTTTGTTCGTCAGCCTCACGTTCCGGGGGTCGTCTTGCTTGGTTTGCGACCCTCCCCGCTATGGGGACACGCACATATAGCCCGGAGATCGGGGCGGGAATTGGGCGGGTTTTCGTTAATTTTTCGTAAAATTGAAAGCCATTTTGCAAACGCACTTCGGAAAGAGGATATTGAATTCGGGATGCGTTCGCCTGAGTGGGGGCGCCGCCGTTGCGGGCTTTTCACGGATTGCGAAACCGGGCACAGTTTCTGGCAAACATCCAAACGGGCAGGCAGATGATCCAGAGACGCGACGTGCAGATGGCTATCCTGATCGCGCTTGGCGCGGCCTTTCCAGTGACGCTTGCCGCGCAGGAGGAGGCCGCCGCCGCGCCGCCGCCCTTTCCCGAGTTCAGCTTTCGCCGCGTGACGCCGCCGGTACCGGGGCACGAGGGCCCGCGCATCACCGTCCAGATCGCAGATCGTGCAGAAGCCTCGCCCGATCCGGTCGAGCAGGCCGCGTCGGCACCGCGTCGACAAGCGGCCGGCTGGTTCTGGTCCGCAATCCCTGACGGGATTGATGAAGATGCCGGGCGCTACCGTGCCGCGATGGACCTGCTGGCCACCGCGCCGGAGGCCGCGGCGCTGCCGACCCTGCGCGCCGAAGGATTGCAGACGCTTGCAAGGGCGCACGGCGTGCAGCTTCTGCGCGAGACGATCGGCACGCGGGTCTCCCCGGCGCTCGCCCTTGCGGTGATGGCCGTCGAATCGCGCGGCGATGCAACGGCGCAAAGCAGCGCCGGCGCGCAGGGGCTGATGCAGTTGATCCCGGCGACGGCCGAACGCTTCGGTGTCGCGGATGCCTTCGACGGCGGTCAGAACATCGCCGGAGGAATCGCCTATCTCGATTGGCTGATGACGGAGTTCGACCGCGACCCGATCCTGACGCTGGCCGCCTATAATGCAGGCGAAGGCGCCGTTCGCGACGCGCAAGGCGTGCCGCCCTACCCGGAAACCCGCGAATACGTGCCGCGCGTCCTGGCGACATGGGCCGCAGCGCGATTGCTGTGCGTGACGCCACCGGAACTGATTTCGGACGGGTGCGTGTTTCGGTCGATGCTGGGCCAATAGATAAAGGCGGACCGGGTGGCCCGCCTTTCCCCTTTACCCGTCGCTGCGCCGGTCAGTTGACGATGGTCGCCTCGGTCGCGGCGCGGATCTCGTCTTCGGTCACGCCCTCGGCGCAGTCAACGATTTTCAGCCCGCCCTCGACCACGTCGAGCACGCCAAGGTTGGTGATGATCCGGTTGACCACGCCCTTGCCGGTCAGTGGCAGGGTGCAGGCCTTCAGCAGCTTGGACTCGCCGTGCTTGTTGGTGTGGTCCATGACCACGACCACCTTTTTCACCCCGGCGACCAGGTCCATCGCCCCGCCCATGCCCTTGATGAGCTTGCCGGGGATCATCCAGTTGGCGAGGTCGCCGTTCTCTGCCACTTCCATCGCGCCGAGGATCGCGGCGGCGATCTTGCCGCCCCGGATCATGCCGAAGCTGGTGGCGCTGTCGAAATAGGAGGTGCGGTTGAGCTCCGTGATCGTCTGCTTGCCGGCATTGATCAGGTCCGGGTCCTCCTCGCCCTCATACGGGAAGGGGCCCATGCCGAGCATGCCGTTTTCCGATTGCAGGGTGATATCCTTGTCGCCGACATAATTGGCCACCAGCGTCGGGATGCCGATGCCAAGGTTCACATACATGCCGTCTTCAAGCTCCTCGGCCGCCCGTGCGGCCATCTGGTTGCGATCCCAGGGCATTATGCGTCCTCCCGCTTGCGGGTTGTGCGTTGTTCGATCCGCTTCTCGTGCTCGCCTTGGATGATGCGGTGCACGTAGATGCCGGGCAGGTGAATGTGATCGGGGTCGAGCGCGCCACGCGGCACGATTTCCTCGACCTCGACGAGGCAGGTCTTGCCGCACATCGCCGCCGGCGGGTTGAAGTTGCGCGCGGTCTTGCGGAAGACGAGGTTGCCGGTGTCGTCTGCCTTCCACGCCTTGACGATGGAGATATCGGCGAAGATGCCGCGTTCGAGGATGTAGTCCTCGCCGTCGAACGCCTTCACCTCCTTGCCCTCGGCGATCACCGTGCCGACGCCGGTTTTGGTGTAAAAGCCGGGGATGCCCGCCCCGCCGGCGCGCATGCGCTCGGCCAGCGTCCCTTGCGGGTTGAATTCAAGCTCAAGCTCACCCGACAGGTATTGGCGCATGAACTCGGCATTCTCGCCCACATAGGACGACATCATCTTTTTGATCTGGCGCGTATCCAAAAGCTTGCCAAGCCCGAATCCGTCCACGCCCGCGTTATTGGAGGCGACTGTCAGATCCTTGACGCCGGATTTCACCAGCCCGTCGATCAGCAGTTCCGGAATGCCGCAAAGGCCAAAGCCGCCAGCCGCGACCAGCATGCCATCGAAAAGCAGCCCGTCGAGCGCCTCCTCGGCAGAGCCGTATACCTTTTTCATGGATTAACTCCCTTGGAATTTCCCGTTGCACCCTGCCGCGTGCCGGTGGGGGTGTCAACGCGCCCGCCGCCGCAGGGCAGCACCCCGGGCCTGCAAACCGGAAATCCGTTGTCATTGCAACAACAGATGTGGGGCTTGCACGCGGATGCGCGCGCGATATGCTGATGCGCATGGCCAAAGGACTGCCAGAGCTTCGCCACATCGCCACGCCCGGCGCCCGGCTATTGCTGCGGGTGACGCCAAAGGCGTCGCGCAATGCTGTTGCTGCGCCCGAGGCCGAGGGCGGCCCTTTGCGTGTCTATGTGACCACGGTACCGGAAAACGGCAAGGCCAATGCTGCGGCGCTGAAAGTGCTGGCCAAGGCGCTCGGCGTGCCGAAATCGCGCTTGGTGATTGTGCAGGGTGCGACCGGCCGCGATAAGGTGGTGGAGGTCCGATAGGGCTTTCGGCGCCGCCCCGATGTGCGCCGCAAGGCAAGCGAAGAGGACACCACCCGATGACAGACCCGACCGATCAGACGCTTGCGGCCCGCTACCGCCCGCAGCTGGAGGCCGAGCGCGACACTCTTCTGACCGCCTCGCACGATACTGCCGATGCGCGCAAGCCTGTTGAACTGGACCAGACCCAACAGGGCCGCCTGTCGCGTCAGGACGCGCTGCAATCGCAGGCCATGGCGGCGGCGATCGAGACGCGCCGCCATGGACGCCTGCGCGCGATCGAGGCAGCGCTTGCGCGGATCGGCGCGGGCGACTTCGGATGGTGCGATGATTGCGGTGATTTCCTGGGCTTTCCCCGACTCGACGTGGACCCCTGCGCCATGCGCTGCGTGTCCTGCGCGTCCTGACGCCTAGTCGCGCGCGCGTTCCACCTTCAAACGATAGACCCCTTCGGGCAGGTCGAGCGCGGCGGCGAGGTCTTGCAGTTGCGCCTCGGACAGGGTGATCTTTTGCACCGTATCGCTGCGCGGATCGTACTGATCAAGCGTCACGCATTCCGCAAAGGCGGCGATGGTGACATCCTCGGTCAGGGGGGCTTGGCCCTCGTCGACGAGGGTGATCACGGTGGCGTCGAAATCATGCTCGATGGTAAACATCATTGTAATCTAGGGGCTCTTTGCGGGCTTGCCTAGCTCCGATTTGACGCGGCAGCGGGTTGATCTGGGTCAAGGCCCCGTGCCGGACGACGCGGCAGAATATCCCTCATGCCGGCGCTGCCACGACCGGCACAACCGACGTGAGGACACGATTCTCGGAAAGAAGACCACCGATGCGCACAGGCGCCTGATGGACGCGATGGCCGACCGCTTGGGGGCCGATCTGGACGAGGCGGAACTGCGTGGCGAGATCACGCCAGAGGCACGGGGAGACATGGTGCTAAGCTGCACCAACTGCACCTCGCCAGAGGCCTGCGGCGAATGGCTTGCCAGCCATGACAGCGCCGAAGATGCTCCGGAATACTGCCGAAATGGCCGAAAACTCAGGGCCTTGCGTGGCGACTGACCGCGCACCCGATTGAAGGGGGAAACGATGCCCATAGACTTTTCCGTGCGCCCCTTGGGCGACCCGATGCACCATTTCTGGCTGGCGCAATCCATGGCGAAAGCAACCGGCGTGGATCTTGTCGGTGCAATGCAGGGCGGGCGGATCGCGCAGCAGGATTGGGCCGACATGATCACCCACTGCCGTGGCTGCGCATGGGCTGAGGGCTGCGCGCATTGGCTTGACGCACAAGAGTCAGGAATGGCGGATGTGCCGAGCGATTGCGTCAACGCGGCTGTCTTCACAGGGTTGAAAACATGACAACCTTGCGGCCTTGCGACCTGCCTTGAAGCGCTGAAACGGGCGCGCGTTGCGCAGTCGAACAGGCCATCTCGCCGTCATGCGATTTTGGCCAGTGCTGCAACCGGCGGGAAGAGATGGTGCACATGGCGCGAAAGCTTGTGGCGCGCCGGCAGGCCAAGCGCGTGGTCGGCCGCCGCGAAAGCAGTCCGCCATGAGTCAGCGTGCTCCGGCCCCCGGCTCTCAGTGTCGCCAAGGAAACTGACGAAGACAAGTTCCGCCGCGACGCCCTGTTCGCGCAGCCACCACAGATGCGCCAGCCGATTCGCGTATTGGTAGAACACCTGCGACCAGTCGGAGACGGGCGCCGCGCCGAGCGCGGTTTTCGCCTCCGCCAACGCGGCGTCGATCCGGGCGCGCGAGGCGGGCGAGGCCTTGGTGCCGCCGGTCAGAAACTCGCCGATATGGGCCTTGGCCTCGACAAGGATTACGGTATCGCCGGCGCGGCCGAGCGCATCCCATTGCGGACCGCCGCGCGGCCAGAACGCCGACAGCGCCGGGGCGAGGGCGCCGTGGCCCAGACGCGTCAGAAACGCCGCGTCGCGGTATTCTGCGAAATCGTCATCGGCGAGGGGCGAGAGCCATCTGACCCGCGGCAGGGGTGCGGGTTGCAGAAGATCGGGGCGGCTTGCGATGGCGCGTTGCAGCCACATCAGGCTGCCCTTGCGGCCTTCGGGCTGGGGGACGCGCACCGCTCAGAAGATCCGCTCGCCCATCTGGTCGATCAGCGACCTGGCCTTGAAAATCGCGGCATCGGCGGCCTCCTCGGCGCTGTGGCAGATATCGGCGCGGATCATCTGGTGGGTCTTCACCTCGCCCGCCACCTCCTTCTCGATCCGCGCGGCAAGGCGGTAACCGCCGCTTTCCCTGATCGGGTCGGGGATGATTCGGAAGCCTTCGTAAAGCTCGACCTGCGGCTCTTTCGGGCTGTCGGACCCGCCGAAGAGTTTCTTGAAAAGGGACATGCGCGCGCTCCTTGCCGGTTCGGGGCAAGTGAAGCAAAGGCGGGCTGGGATGTCCATGGGCGGGGTGGGTGCGGTGCGCCCGGTGTGGTTCCTGGGGCAGCCGCCGCGCCATCGTCATGCCAAGGGCACGCCGTCGGCCTGGCGAGCACTCTTGAGTGGTCGGCAGACCTGCCAGCCAAGCCTCACATGACTTTCAGACGCGGTCCGAGAAACAGTATCATTTTTCGGGCGTCATCGACATTCCGAATGTCGGTTATCACCTCGCCATCGTTACGAATGTTGACGGAGTCGAATGCGCTTTGGAGCAATGGTTGTGAAACGAGCCCGGCTTCGAAGGCGGGAATTCGGAACCACCACCGCATGTGATCGCGAGCGCCCTTGAAGGCAAACTCGGCTTGTCCGTAGGGTTGCGCATCTTTCACCGTCGCTACGTGGATAGCCGAAAAGGCCCCACGCGACAGAGGAATGAGAAACAGCCCAAGATCCGAGGTTAGTCCTACCAGCAGTACGAAGAACGCCTCCTTGGTCTCTTGCTCCTCGATCCGTTCGAACAGCCTTACGATATGTCTGTAATCACTGATCCAGGAAACTCCGCAGTTTCCGGCTGCGGCTTGGATGTTTCAGCTTCCTGAGTGCTTTCGCCTCGATCTGGCGGATGCGTTCGCGGGTGACGGAAAACTGCTGGCCGACCTCTTCGAGCGTATGGTCGGTGTTCATGCCGATGCCGAAGCGCATGCGCAGCACCCGTTCCTCGCGCGGGGTGAGGGAGGACAGCACGCGGGTCGTGGTTTCCTTCAGGTTTTCCTGAATCGCCGAATCGAGCGGCAGGACGGCGTTCTTGTCCTCGATGAAATCGCCAAGCTGGCTGTCTTCCTCGTCGCCGATCGGGGTTTCGAGGCTAATCGGTTCCTTGGCGATCTTCATCACCTTGCGAACCTTTTCGAGCGGCATTTGCAGCTTTTCGGCCAGTTCCTCGGGCGTGGGTTCGCGGCCGATCTCGTGCAGCATCTGGCGGCCGGTGCGCACCAGCTTGTTGATCGTCTCGATCATGTGCACGGGGATGCGGATGGTGCGCGCCTGATCGGCGATCGAGCGCGTGATCGCCTGCCGGATCCACCACGTCGCGTAGGTGGAAAACTTGTAGCCGCGGCGGTATTCGAACTTGTCCACCGCCTTCATCAGGCCGATATTGCCTTCTTGTATAAGATCAAGGAATTGCAGGCCCCGGTTGGTGTATTTCTTGGCGATGGAAATCACCAGCCGCAGGTTTGCCTCAACCATTTCCTTCTTGGCCTGGCGCGCCTCTTTCTCGCCTTTCTGGACCTGCTGCACGATGCGGCGGAATTCGCCGATATCGAGCCCGACATACTGGCCGACCTGCACCATGTCGGCGCGCAGTTGCGCGACCTTGTCCTGCGAGCGTTCGAACAGCGCCTGCCAACCGCGGCCGGGCTTGGTCGCCATCCGGTCCACCCATGTCGGGTCAAGTTCATAGCCGCGATAGGATTCGATGAATTCACGGCGGTTGATGCGGGCCTGATCGGCGAGCTTCACCATCCCTGAGTCGATCGACATGACGCGGCGGTTGATGCCGTAAAGCTGGTCGATCAGCGCCTCGATACGGTTGTTGTGGAGGTGCAGCGAATTGACCAGCACCACGATTTCCGAGCGCAGCTTCTGGTATTCGCTTTCCGCGGCGGAGGAAAAACTGGAATCCTCGTTCAAGGTGGCGGAAATCCGCAAATCCTGCATCTCGGAGAGGTTGATGTAATCCTCGGCAATGCGGTCAAGCGTTTCGAGGACACGCGGTTTCAGCGCCGACTCCATCGCGGCAAGGCTCATGTTGGCCTGTTCGTCGTCGTCGTCGTCGTCGTCATTGCTGATCGGGTTGCCGTCGGCGTCGAGGTCCTGTTGCTTCCGGGTCTTGTCGACGGGCTGGGGTGTCACCCCTTGGGCGACGGGGGCAACGGGCTCCTCGCCCTCACCGTCGATGGCGCGGTCGAAAGTGGCGTCAAGGTCGATCACGTCGCGCAGCAGGATTTCCTCGTCCAGCAATTCGTCGCGCCAGATGGTGATTGCCTGGAATGTCAGCGGGCTTTCGCACAGGCCGGCGATCATCGTATTGCGGCCGGCCTCGATCCGCTTGGCGATTGCGATTTCACCCTCGCGCGACAGCAATTCAACGCTGCCCATCTCGCGCAGGTACATGCGCACCGGGTCGTCGGTGCGGTCGAGTTTTTCTCTTTCGGAAGAGGACACCGCCACGTCGCGCGAACCGGATGCTTCGACCACGGCGGTGGAGCCCTTGTCTTCCTCTTCGCTGTCCTCGTCCTCGATGATGTTGATGCCCATCTCGGACAGCATCGACATCACGTCCTCGATCTGTTCCGAGCTGACCTGTTCGGGGGGCAGCACCGTGTTGAGCTGATCGTAGGTGATGTAACCCTTGGCCTTGGCCTCGGCGATCATCTTCTTGACGGCGGACTGGCTCATGTCGAGGCTTGTGATCTCGGCTTCGTCGCCGTCCGGTTTGCGCTCGTCGGTGTCTTTTGCCATGCGGTATCCCCTTCACGGGCGAGGTGATTCGCCCCTCGTGCGAAATTCTCTTGTAAGTGCGAATCGGTGATTCGCCCACCCGCGCTAGCGGCTTTTCTTCTCCCATGCGCGGGTTGCGATCAAGTCCGACAGGTGTTGTGACAAGCTGCTTTCATCCTCCGGCGTGGCAGCGGTGTCATCCGCTCCCAGGGTTTCGGCCTGCTGGCGCGCGCGCAGCGCGGTGTTCAGCCGCCAGCGCAGGCGCGCTCCATCGGTTTCCGCAAGATCCTCCAGCGCCTCTGTCATCTCATCCTCCAGGCCGCGCCGCGCCGTGAGCTTGGCAAATTCTTCGGCCAGGCACCGGGCCGCCTTGCTGATGTCATCGGGCGCCCGAATGCAGGGTGCGATACGCACATGGCCAAGGGACAGCAGGTTTTCAAGGGTTTGGCCCAGATTCCCGCAGTCGAGATCGGCGCGCAGCGTTTCCGCGTCGCGGTGCGTGGTCCCCAGCAGAAAATCGGCCAGCCGCGCATGATCGGGGTTGGTAGGGGCAAGCCGTTCGAGCGCATGCTCGAAATCGTCGATCAGCGCGGGCATCAGGCAAAGCGTGGCGAGAATCAGCGCCACGCGCATTTCTGCATCGGTCATGTTCCCGGCGGCCAGCGGCGTGGCGCGGGTAACCGCCTGTGGTCCGGCGGGCGCACCAAAGCCGCCCTTGCGGCCCGGCTGCCAGTCCGCGCGGCGCGGCGCGCGGAAAAGCTGGAACCGCATGTCGTTCAGAACCTGCCCGTAATGGCGGCGCAGCGACAGGTCCTTGATGCGTGTGACCGCGTCGCGCAGCGCATTGTCGAGGCTGGCGCGCCGTTCGGGGCTGTCGAAAACCTTGCCCTCGGTCTCGCGCCGCCAGAGCAGCCTGACCATCGGTTCGGCCTGATCGAGCAGATCCTGCATCGCGCCCGCGCCCTTCTGCCGGATCAGGTCGTCAGGGTCCTGGCCCTGCGGCAACACAACGAATCGCAGGGATTTGCCTGCCTCCAGCAGCGGCAGCGCCAGATCGACAAGCCGCTGCGCGGCCTGCACCCCGGCGCGGTCGCCATCGAGCGCGACAATCGGTTCATCCGCGATGCGCCACAGCAATTGCAACTGCGTTTCGGTGATTGCGGTGCCCAGCGGCGCAACGGTGGCCTGAAACCCGGCCTGGTTCAGCGCGATCACGTCCATGTAGCCCTCGGAAACGATCAAGGGCTGGCCCTTGCCGGCCGCCTCGCGCGCGGGTCCGTGATTGTACAGCGCGCGGCCCTTGTCGAACAGCTCCGTTTCGCGGGTGTTTAGGTATTTGGCACGCGCGTTCGGGTCCATCGCCCGACCGCCGAAGCCGATGCAGCGCCCGCGCGGATCGCGAATCGGGAAGGTGATGCGATCCCGGAACGCGTCGTAAGGCGCGCCACCGTCATCGGGTTTCGTGGCGATCCCGGCGGCGGTGATCAACGCCGGGTCGATCCCCTTGTCGCTCAGCGCCCGGAACGCCCCCTGCCGCCCGGCGGGGGCAAAACCGATCTCGAACCGGTCGAGCGTATCCGCAGCAAGCCCGCGCGCATCGAGGTAATCGCGCGCCGCCGCCGCCGCCCCGGTGCGCAACTGCATCCGGAACCACGCTACCGCGGCCTCCGTCACCTCGGCCAGCTGGCCGCGCCGATCGGCCTTTTCCTGAGCCTTGGGGTCGGGCGCGGGCATGGTCATCCCGGCCTCCCCGGCAAGAATTTCCACCGCTTCCATGAAACCCACGTTCTCGGTCTCGCGCACGAAACTGATCGCGTCGCCTTTCGCATGGCAGCCGAAGCAGTAGTAGACCCCCTTGCGGTCATCGACGTGGAAAGAGGCGGTCTTTTCCTGGTGGAACGGGCAGGGCGCCCACATGTCGCCCTTGGCCCGGTTGGATTTGCGCTGATCCCACATCACCTTTCGTCCCGCCACCTGCGACAGCGACAGGCGGTTGCGCAGTTCGTCGAGGAAACCGGGGGGCAGACTCATGGGTGGAGTATCCTGTGCGCATGGCGGGAAGTCCAGACAGCGCGCGCGGCAGGGCGCGCAAGCCGGTTCGCTGGCAACGAACGCCCCTTATCTTGTGATCTGAAATCGCCCCTACCCAAGGTCATGAGGCTGCCCTATAGTGCCTGTGGATAAACGGGGCAGCAGACCCCAACCGGCGGAGCAGAACTGAAAGAGGGGATCAGGCCCATGCGGTGCCCGTTTTGCGGAAATATCGACACGCAGGTGAAGGACTCCCGTCCGGCGGAAGATCACGCTGCCATTCGGCGACGGCGGTTGTGCCCGGCCTGTGGCGGTCGCTTCACCACCTACGAACGGGTGCAATTGCGCGATCTGGTGGTTATCAAGTCCTCGGGCAAGCGCGAGGATTTCGGCCGCGACAAGCTGGAGCGCTCGATCCGTATTTCCATGCAGAAACGCCCCGTTGACCCGGAACGCATCGACCAGATGATTTCCGGCATCGTGCGGCGGCTGGAAAGCCTGGGCGAAACCGACATCCCCTCCAAGACTATCGGCGAGATCGTGATGGAGGCGCTGGCCAGGATCGACACCGTGGCTTATGTGCGCTTCGCCAGCGTTTACAAGAATTTCCAGGCCGCCGACGATTTCGAGGATTTCGTGGCCGAACTGCGCCCGCACACCCCCCCGGAAGCCTGAGCCATGGCGCTGGACGATGTCCGCTGGATGCGGCTGGCGCTGAGCCTGGGCGCGCGCGGGGCGGGGCGGGTCTGGCCCAACCCGGCGGTGGGATGCGTGATCGTGAGACATGGCCGCGTCTTGGGCCGCGGCTGGACCGCGCCGGGCGGCCGGCCCCACGCCGAACCGCAGGCGCTGAAGCAGGCGGGCGACGCCGCGGTCGGCGCCACCGCTTATGTCTCGCTCGAACCTTGTGCTCATTGGGGCCGGACGCCGCCCTGCGCCGATGCGCTGGTGCGCGCCTCGGTCGCGCGCGTGGTGATCGGGCTCGGCGACCCGGATTCCCGTGTCGATGGCGGCGGCATCGACCGGCTGCGCGCCGGTGGCGTTGCGGTGACAGGCCCGGTGCTGGAGGCCGAGGCGCGCCGGGCGCATCGCGGATTCCTGTCGCGGATCCTGAAGGGCCGCCCGACCCTGACCCTGAAACTGGCGAGTTCCTTCGACGGCCGCATCGCCACCGCAACCGGGCAAAGCCAGTGGATCACCGGGCCGCAGGCACGGCGCGCGGTTCACGCGATGCGCCTGCGCCATGACGCGGTGATGGTGGGGGCTGGCACCGCGCGCGCCGATGACCCGATGCTGACGGTGCGCGGCCTTGGTGCCGTGCCTCAACCGCTGCGCGTGGTGCTGTCGCGCCACCTCGATCTGCCGCGGGACTCCGCCCTGGCGCGCAGCGCGCGCGCGGTGCCGCTCTGGATCCTCTGCGGGGCTGGCGCCGACCCGGACCTGCGCGCGGCATGGGAAGGCGTGGGCGCGCGCTGCCTGACGGTAGAAACCGGGCCGGGCGGGCAACTGGACCCAAAGGCCGCCCTCGATACCCTTGGCCGTGAAGGCCTGACCTCGGTCTTCTGCGAAGGCGGCGGCGCGCTCGCCGCCTCGCTGCTGGCCGCCGATCTGGTCGACGACCTCGTTGGGTTTACCGCCGGTATGGTAATCGGGGCGGAGGGCCAGCCAGGGCTCGGCGCCATGGGACTGGCGGATCTCGAAGAGGCGCCGCGCTTTCGCCTCACCGCCACGCGCCCCGTCGGAAGCGACGTCCTGCACGAATGGACCCGCGCGGACGAAAGCACTTTGCGTTTGATCTGAATCGGCAGGGGATTCCCACACGGGCTTTTGTCTGCTTCACTGCCTTCGGGCCGTATATCATGGGCAAGCCTTACTCTGTGCACCTTCGGGAACGGATGTGTGCGTATGTGTCGCGGGGCATTCGGCCCGTTTTGCGGGACAGCTCTTTGGTGTCAGTGCCGCGCCGGCGGTGCGGTTTGTCGTGGAGCATCGGGCACGGGGCGCCTTCCCGACCGACGAGGCTGCAACCAGGCTGATCTATCTCGCCATCCGCAACTTCGAAACGGATGGCAGAAATGTCAGAGAATGGTTTGCAGCCCGCAACCAGTTCGCCATAAAGTTTGGCGCGCGCTTTGACGCTTGAGTATCTGAAACAGCGTGGACCGGGCCAGATACACACCAGATACACAAAGGTCATGGCACTCCCCGCCCAAGCCCTGAAAAGACAAGGATGTCTGTTCTTGTTGCTGCCGCCATACAGCCCCGATCCCAACCCTATCGAGATGGCATTCTCAAGGCTCAAAGCACACTTGCGACGGATCGGTGCCAGACCTTTCGATGCCCTGTCTGAAGCTCTCGGCAACATCTGCGACCTCTTCGAGCCACAGGAATGCTGGACCGTCATGAAGGCTGCCGGATATGCCTCCGATTAGAAGCAAGATGCTTACCCCCTTCTTCTTGGTCCAAATACTCATCTGACCTTGCCGCCCCGCGCGGCCTCGGGCACGGCGCGGCCCCCGACCGATGAAAGCCCCGCAAGGGCTTGAAGAGGCTACCGCCAAAGCCACGCATGGCCGGCGAACCAGCCTTGCAGCTTGGCCAGCGCGCGCAGCCGCAGCGCCGGCACAGGGATCTGACCCGAGGCCAGCCGCTGCACGGCAACCTCGACAGGGCAGGGCCGTCCCGTCACCGGGTCGTGATAGCGCGGGTAGGCGATCAGCACCGCATGGACAAGCGCCGCAAGCGATGGCCGCCCCCGGCGTCGCGCGGGCACGGCGCCGATATCCTCTGTCAGGCCCCAGCCTGCATAAAAGGGCGCCCCCGTCACCGTCACGGGCACCCCGCGCAACAGCGCCTCGAAGCCCAGAAGCGAGGTCATCGTCACCACCCGGTCCGCCCGCGCGATCAGCGCCATGGGGTCGGCATGGGCAGCGACGTGATCGGCCAGCCTTTCGAGATCCGCCCCCGCGCGCCCCCCCGCGCGCAGCCCCGCCTCCACGTCCGGATGGGGCTTGTAGACCACGAAGGCCTCCGGGTGCCGTGCCCGCGCGGTGCGTAGCAGGGCAAGGTTCGTCGCCACCTGCCCGGCGCCCAGCCGGATCGACGCGTCGTCCTCTACCTGTCCCGGCACCAGCACCACCTCGCGCCCAGCCGTATCGGGCAGCGCCGCCGCACCGCCGAGGTTGTATTTGCTCACCCCGGTGGCGATCAGCGCGCCGATCAGCCGCTCGGCCCGGCGCAGCCGTTCCGGCGGCAGGGCGGCGGCCTCGGTGATCAGGTGTTCCAGCCGGCTGGCGCGGGTCGGGTCGTAGTAGATGCCGAGATCGTCGGTCACGAGGCTCAGCGGCGGGATCAGCTCCGCCCCCAACCCGCGCGAGCGCAGGAAGCCGTCCTCGACGCGGGCAAGCGGTAGGCCGGCGCGGTCGCAGGCGGCGCGCAACGTCTCGGTTTCCTTGCCGGCCCAGACCATCACCGGGCGGCGATGCCGGACCGCCTCGCCCGGCGTGTCGGCAAAGCGCAGCGCCGGGTCGTGCGCTGCGAAGACCTTTTGCAGCGGTGCCCGCTTCCATGCCCGCATACCGACCGCGACCGCGCCGTGCCGATCCTGCCGCCAGGCACGCGCCTCGGCTTCCAGCGTCGCCAACACGTCCTCCAGCCCGCACAGCCGGTCGCGGTAGGGGTCGTACCAGCGCGGGTAAAGGATCAATGCCCCCGCCACCAGTTGCGCGCGGGTCAGGCGGCGCTGACGCCGGTCCACCGGGGTACGGTCCTCGCTGAGGCCCCAGCCGGCATAAAACGGCTGGCCGAAGACCTGTGGCCTGTGCCCGGCGAGGATCGACTCGAAGCCAAGCTGCGAGGACACCGTGTAGACCGCGACCGCGCCCTCCATCAGGGTCCAGGGCGATACCGGGACGGTGCACAGGCTGATCCGGTCGCCTGTATGCTCTGGCCCGAAATGCCCGGGCCGGTGGCCGCCGGCGGTCTCGGGGTGGGTCTTGATCACGATGCGCGCGCCGGGGTTTTCCTGCTGCGCCCAGACCAGCATTTCGCGGAACGTTGCGTCGCGCGCCCCGCCCAGCCGGATCGAGGCATCGCCCCGGGTCTGATCGATCACCAGAACGTAGCCCGGCGGCGGCGCCGGGATCGTCGGATCGACGGCGCAATATTTCGTCAAGTGGCCCTCGCGCATCCGCTCGATGGCCGCGCGCGCGCGGTCGAGCAGGGCGGTGTCGTCCAGCGGATGGGTCGCCAGCAGGTGTTCGAGGTCCGACGGCTGGCGGCTGTCGAACCACGCCCCGCGCCGGTCGATGGTCAGGCCGAGCGGCGGCTCCCCCCCGCGGCCGGGGTGCAGCGAGCGCAGGAAGGCGTCCTCGACGCGCACGATGTGCGCGCCGGTGGCGCGGGCGGCGCGTTCGCCGCGCGCGGCATAGCGGCTGTGGCCCCAGACCAGCACGTCGTCGCCTGGCCCCGGCCAGCCGAGGCATGGCCGATGGCCGGCCAGCGTCAAGATGCGCCGCACGCGGGCATTGGTCAGGAACCCGGCGCTAAAACAGACCGCCCGCCGGTTCAGGGTGGCGGCGGGCGGTGTCTGGGCGGTGCCCGTCATGTCACGTCATTGGGCGAGGCTGCTGATCGAGCCCGCGGTGCCCAGCGTTCCGGTCAGCGCGCTGATCACCTGGTTCCACTGCGCGAACGGCGCCACGGTGACATAAAGCGTGTCCTGGTCGCGGATCACGAAATCGCGCGCCTGAAACATACCGTTGGGTTCGGTCAGGTCCAGCACGTAGATCATCCGCTGCGCCCCGGTGATGTCATCGCGGCCAAGCACCTGCCGGGCGATGACCTCGGGTTCGTTGCGCAGCACGAAGACGCCGGTGGGGTCGGCAAGGCTGGGATTCAGTCCGCCCACGGTAGCAATCGCCTCGATCGCCGAGATCGACTGCGTGGCGAAAGGCACACGGGTCTGGCTGCTGGTGGCACCAAGCGCGGTGAAGGACCGCGTGTCCGCCTCGACCAGGATCCGGTCATCGGCGCGCAGCGCGATATCGGCGGCCGGGTTGTTGAACAGGTCGCTGAACCAGATCGTCCCCCGATCGCCGCCGCGCACCACGCTCACGCGGGCAATATCGGGTTCCACCGTCACGCCACCTGCGGCGGCCAGCATCGCCGAAAGCGTCCGGGTCGGTCGCTCGATCGGGTAGACGCCCTGCGCCCCGACGGCGCCGGTGATCGACACGGTGGACCCGTTGCCGGCAAGGCGGCGCACGATGATCTGCGGATCGGGGGTCTGTTCATCGAGGTTGCGAGTCAGGATCTGGCGCAACTGGTCGGGCGTGTTGCCGGCTGCACGCACGCGCCCCGCATAGGGGATGAAGATGAAGCCCGACCCGTCCACCTGAACCTCGTCCAGCACGGTCGAAGGGGTGCCCTGCGGGCCAAGCAGCGGATCGGTCACGTTTTCCCAGATCGACAGCGACAGCGTGTCGCCCGGCCGGATCGTGTCGGACCCGAGACGCCCGGCGCCGGTGAAGTCACTCGAAAAGCCCAGCGCCTCGACCAGCGCCGTCGCCCGCAGCACCCGGTCATTGACCGCGACCACGAAGGCATCGCCTTGTCGTTGCACGGAGCCTGCGAAAAGTTCTCGTCTGTTGGGGCCGGAACGCGGCAGGCCACAATTGGCCACCAGCGTCACGACCAGCAGGAGCGCGATCAGTCGCACCCCGCGGGAAGCCATGAATGTCACGGATTTGGCTCCTTATTGCCTGTCCTGCCTCGTTTATATTTTTCTCCACATTAGCGAAATTCTTTCGCCAGTGCCAGTTTTGATTACTTGACCAGTTGCAGGTGTTGCCGCGGTGCCGGGTGCCCGGCCTCCAGCGCGTCATAAGGATCCTCGGGTGACAGCATCATGTCGACCACCTGCCGCAGCAATTGCCGCCGCCCGCGAGTCGAATAGAAACTGCCGGTGACCTGCGAGGTTTCCAGCAAATAATGTCGGTAATCGCGGTAGGCCTTGCTGTCGGGGCGGGTGGGGTTCTGGAAGAACGCGTCAAGCGGCTGGGTGGAGACGAATTCTGGCTTGAGGTAGACCGCCGTGCCGAACGCCTTCAGCGGCAGGCCACGCCACAGCGCTTGCTGTGCGGCGGTGGAATTCACGGTGACGGCGCTGCGCGCGTCGTTGAGCAACCCGGCCAGCTTGCCGCCGCGCACGTAATGCACCCGTTCGGCGATGTCGTGGCGCGCCGCGACGCGGGTGATGGTGCGCCGGATCGGGCTGCGGCCATCTTCCAGCGGGTGGGCCTTCAGCACGAGGTGGTGATGCTGCGGCGCGCCCAGGGCAAAGCCTTCGATCAGCATTTCAAGAAACTCGGTCATGCTGGCAAAGGGCCCGTGGCTTTGAAAGCTGGCGTCGTGTTCCAGTTGCAACAGCGCGATGTGATAGGGAAAGCCGCCGGTCTTGATCTTCCACGTCGCGTAGATCCGCGACAGCGCATGGGCCGGCATCAGCGCGATCCGGCGCAGGTAGAGGCGCAGCTCCTGCGCCACGGTCAGGCTGCGATGCGGGCGGAAATTGGCGTATCGGCGGTTCAGGAACATCACGAACCAGTGGTACAGCGCGCCGTAGAAGACGTGCTGGCGCATGTCGCCCCATCTGGCGGGCGCGTCGGGCAGGTCGAGGTCGAGGGTCTTCAGCGCCGCCTGCATCTGCGCCACCGGGGTGTGCATCAGCCGTGAATGCCCGTTCGCGCCGCCGCGTTCATACGTCACCCAGTAGGGGCGCAGGTAGCCTTCCTCGAAGACATGCACCGAGAGCCCGCGCGCCCGCGCCGCCGTGATCGCCGCCGCGTGTATGGGCCGCGTGTCGCCATAAAGCACGATATCGGTGACGTGCTTTTCGTCGAGCAGGCCTTCCAGCCGCGCCGACCAGTCCCCCGGCATGCCGGTATAGGCGATGTAGCTGGCCCGGTGGCGCCAGAAGGCGCTGTCACCGCGGTTGAAGCCGACGCGCCAGACCTCGGCCCCCGCCGCGCGCAGCATCTGGCCGAGCCGGTCAAAGAACGGCCCGTGCGGCCCCTGCAGGAACAGGAAGGATCGGGCTTTTGTCGCCGCTGCGGCCACGGGGAACCTCGTCTGCATGAAATAGCGATACTCTTTGAGTCGGAACCTTGCATCCCTGCCCGGCATCATCAGGGCCGGTTTGTGCCCATTCCGTGACACCGCCGCCGGGTCTTGCCGGGAGGTGATGGCGCGGCTAGATCAGAGGCAGGTCAACGAAAGGCGCGAGCCCATGTTCACAGGCATCATCACCGATATCGGCACCGTCCAGCGGCTGGAACAGCGCGGCGACCTTCATGCGCGGATCGCCACCGCCTATGACACCGCGACCATCGACATTGGCGCGTCGATTGCCTGCGATGGCGTCTGCCTGACGGCGGTGGCCTTGGGCGAGGGCTGGTTCGACGTGAATATCTCGGCTGAAAGCGTATCTGTCACAACCATTCAGACATGGGCCGAGGGCAAGCGGCTCAACCTCGAACGGGCGCTGAAAGTGGGCGACGAGCTTGGCGGGCATATCGTGTCGGGCCATGTGGATGGCATGGCCGAGATTGTCGCCATGCACGACGAGGGTGAAAGCACCCGCTTCACTTTCCGCGCGCCCGAGGCCTTGGCGAAATTCATCGCGCCCAAGGGATCGGTGGCGCTGAACGGCACCTCGCTCACGGTGAACGAGGTGGGTGGCTGCGATTTCGGGGTTAACATCATCCCCCATACGCAGCAGGTCACCACCTGGGGTGAGTCCAAGGTAGGAGACAAGGTCAACCTGGAAATCGACACGCTGGCCCGCTACGTGGCACGGTTGCGGGACTGGGGATGAGTATGATCGGCCATAACGGCGGCCCGGGGCTGGAGCCGGGCTACGGCTTTCGCAAGCTGGCCTGGGGCAAGGCGCGCAAGTCGCTGCTGAAGACGCTGCCAATCGAGATCGTCCGAGTCCGTGTCGCCCGCGCCAAGCGGTTGGGACTCGACTATACCACCTACGCCTCGATCCGCGCCGCCTCGGGCCATGACGTGGTGGCCTTCCTCTTCTCGGGCAATGCGCTCGGGCTGGGTCCGGGTCGTATTGCCCTGCCAGTCGACGTGGATGAAAAACTGCGCCTGCTGAACGGGGCGGCGGACCGTCTGGCCGCTGTCTACGCCCCGACCCGCCCCGCTGCGGTTCTGGCCGGGACTCCCGGCCTGCTGGACCATGTCGCCGCTGCGCCGCTCTTTACCGAAAGCTGGTCAGCCATGCGAGACCGGATCGCCGGACTGGTGCGCGACCATGGCCTGCCTGCCGATGGCGTCGTGCTGGTCCCGGCAACGTGCGTGGAACGCGAATGGTGCGCGGCGGGAAAGCTGGCCGGGATCATCCCTGCGGGCCGGTTCTTCGCACCGGTGCCATGAACGGCTTCGCGCAAGACAACCTGATGACCCTGCTCAGGATAGGGATCTTGCCGATCCTTCTGATCACCATCTACTTGCGCAACCGCAGCGCCCGGCGGTGGAAGCGGGCGCAGGCTCCGGTCAACGCGCCTGACACGTCGAGGAAACCGCCGCTGCCGCCGCTCGACCCCGATACCGCTGCGGAGGCTGCCCTGCGCGCAGCGTTGGCGCGATCCATCGAGGGCGAAGGCATCACCTCGCACCGGGGCGCGGCGCTGACCCGCTGGCAGCTTGCCGCAGCGCTGGCCGACCGGATGCTGGCCGAAGGGCGCCACGCGGAGGCCGAGGACGCGCTGCAAGGCGCACAGGCGGCGGCGGATGCGGGCCGCTGGCCGGCGCTGCTCCGGTTGGCGCGGGTGCGCGCCGACAACGGGCAGCGGGACACGGCGCGCACGCTGTTGTCACAGGCGGCCGAACTGCGGCTGACCGAAATGCGCACGGCATCGCGAGGCGATCCGCTGCATTTCGCCGAGCTTCTGGCGCACGACAAGCCTATCCCGCGTGATCTGCATGACCCAACGCTGGTCCATATCGGCCCGCTCGGATGGCTGGTTCTTTCAGGGCGCGGCGATGACTCGCGGGCGCTGATCGACACACTTCTGGCACCGCTCGACCGGGCATTGGCGGAGTCTGCCGGCGATCCCACAGGCAAGGTCGACGGTTTCCCGCGCGCGCTGCTGCACGACGTGCGCGACCGCCTCGCGGCAGCCCGAATGGCGGACACCGGTGATCGTCACCTGACGTGAGAGAGCTGAGATAGCCGGTGACGGTTTGGAGCGGTTTGCACCCAACGGCCCCTTCGTCGCGCAGAACCGACCGGCTTCGCGGCTGGCATCCGGCGCAAACGGGCCGCTTTCAAAACGGGCCGCTTTCAAACTGTCGAACCTCAGCGGCCGGTCCGTTCCATCTTTGCACCCAGCCCCACCATCAGCGGCTCGAAGACCGGAAAGCTGGTCACGATCGGCCCGGCGTCATCAACCCGCACCGGCGCCTGCGCCGCCAGTCCAAGACACAGAAACGCCATCGCAATGCGGTGGTCGAGGTGGCTATGGGTCAGCCCGCCGCCGGGCACGCCGCCTGCACCCATGCCGGTCACGGTCCACCAGTCGGGGCCATCTTCGACCGTGACGCCATTGGCGCGCAGGCCGCTGGCCATTGCCTCGATCCGGTCGCTTTCCTTGACGCGCAGCTCCTTCACGCCGCGCATGTTCGTCTGCCCGTGGGCGTTCGCCGCGACCACCGACAGGATCGGGTATTCGTCGATCATGCTGGCGGCGCGGGCGGGCGGCACCTCGATGCCGCGCATGTCGGGCGAGTAGCGCGCGCGCAGATCGGCCACGGGTTCGCCGCCCTCCTCGCGGATCGCCTCGTAGGTGAGGTCGGCGCCCATCTCTCGCAGGGTTTCGAACAGGCCCGCGCGGGTGGGGTTGAGCCCGATCCCCGGCACCAACACGTCGGACCCCGGCACGATCAGCGCCGCACAGACCGGGAACGCCGCCGAGGACGGATCGCGCGGCACGGTGATCGCCTGCGGCTTGAGCTCCGGCTGCCCAGTCACGGTGATGACCCGGCCCTCGTCCGTCTCCTCGAGGCCGATCTCGGCGCCAAAGCCGGCCAGCATCCGCTCGGTATGGTCGCGGGTGGCCTCCGCCTCGATCACCACGGTCTGCCCCGGCGCGTTCAGCCCCGCCAGCAGGACGGCGGATTTCACCTGCGCCGAGGGCACCGGCACGGTGTAGCGCACCGGCACCGGTTGCTCGGCGCCGACAATCGTCATCGGCAGCCGCCCGCCGGCGCGCCCCACCGACTGGCAACCGAACAGCGACAACGGGTCCGTGACCCGCGCCATGGGGCGTTTGTTGAGGCTGGCGTCGCCGGTGAAGGTGACGGAAATCGGCGAGGTTGCCATCGCCCCCATGATCAGCCGCACCCCGGTGCCCGAATTGCCGCAATCAATGACATGATCGGGTTCCGCGAAGCCACCGACGCCAACACCATGCACGCGCCAGTCACCGTCGCCCACGCGCTCCACCCCGGCGCCGAAGGCCCGCATCGCCTTGGCGGTGTCGAGCACGTCCTGCCCTTCCAGGAGGCCGCTGATCCGGGTCTCGCCCACGGCCATGGCCCCGAGAATCAGCGCCCGGTGAGAGATCGACTTGTCGCCGGGCACATCGGCGGTGCCGAAAAGTGGCCCAGAAGGGTGCGCGGTCATGGGAACGGGGGCGGCGTGGCCGGACATCTGGCGCGTCTCCTGTCAGGGGTCGCTCGGGTGATAGCGTCGCGGCGGCGGGGCGTCCACACCCGAAAGACCTTTGCATAACGCGCAACGTTGCGGACAGGCCCCGCCCGACGGTAACGCCGGGCAGCGCCTTCCTGCCTCCCGGCAGGCGCATTCCATGTCGTAACCTCTCTAAAGATATATTTTTTGCTTGATCTTGCTGCCTGCGGTAGCGGTCAGCCGAAGTGTCCGCCGAGGCCGCCGCTGCCCTCTTCGCAAGACCGGACGGGCGGTATTCAGAGGACTTCCCGATCGCGCGGCACCCCGGCCAGCAGGCGGTTTCGCCGCTTTTGGCGCCGACCGGTTCGGTCCCGTCCGGGCACCGATCGGCACCCTGCCCGCATCGGTGCCCGTGCCTGCACCGGGGCCTGCACCGGGGCCTGCACCGGGGGTGGCGGGTTGTTTTCACCCCGTTTCGGGCGCTCAGGCGGTGTCGAATTGCCCGTCGGCGCGCACCGCCAAGCCTCGCCTGCGCGCGTGCGGCAGAGCCGTCGGATGTACCATCTCGGAGCGATCCGTGCCGAGAGTGCGGCGCTGTCGGCGCAGGAAAAGCGCCCCCCAGCCGCGCATCGTCCCGACCGAGGGCGCGCCGGGATTGGTCAGGTAGCGGCTGCGCCAGTTGGACGGCAAGATCAGGCCGCATCTCTCGGCCTCACTTAGCATCCAGACCATTGGAATATTTGATAAAGGTCGGGCCGCCCTCCAGCCGCCCAGTTGTCCGCCGACATCGCCATGGCAGCCCCGGAACCACATCTGGACGATGTCGACGGGGCTGTCCTCGGGCATTGACCACAGCACCGGCGCATAGACGTCGCGCGTCTCATCCATGGCCAGTGCGTGCCGTCCGTGCACGACGGATGTTCCAAGCAGATGGTTGTGGAAGCTATGCGCCTGTGGTGCCAGCCGGCACAGCATCGGCCACGGTAGCCCAAGCGCGCGCACCGTGTCGTAGATTCCGACCAGTTCGATCGGTGTTGTGGCATGACACCGCGCCGCGCGAAGCGCTTTCGCCTGCTGGCTGTCGGGCGCTTCACGGTAAAGGCAATAAAGCCGCTCCAGCGTGTCCTGGTCGACCTGCGCGGGCCGCAAAAGCCCAAGTTTGTCGATAAGTCCCGCGAGCGAACGCACCGCGTAGGCGCCGCGCGAATAGCCCATCAGGAAGATCTTGTCGCCGGGGCGGTAATTGCGTGCAAGGAAAAGGTAGGCACGTTTGATCTGGCGGTTGATGCCGATGCCGGCAAGCACCTCGACGGAGCGTTTCACGCCGCGCCATTGGATCCCTGGTTCGTAGTAGAGCATGACGTTGGAGGACGGCCCGAGTTCGGACAACAGGCGATAGGTCAGGCCGATATTGGTTTCGCATCCGGGCCTGAGCGACGACATCGTGCCATCCATCAGCACCACATGCGCGCAGGCGTGCCGGGCCTTTGGCAGGCGCGGCTCGGGGTTCTGGAACCCCCGCCAGAAGGACCATCTGTGCCTAGGGTTCGCCACCGTCCGCTTTCGCCTCCTCGATCATCCGCCACAGCCGATGCGGCGTAAACGGCATGTCCGCCACCGTTACACCGACGGGCCAGAGCGCATCCTGCACCGCGTTCGCCACCGCCGCCATCGCGCCGATGGTCCCGGCCTCGCCGCAGCCTTTCATGCCGAGCGTGTTGGTCTCGGTCACGGTCGGGCGCGAATGGATGTCGAAGAACGGGAAATCGCCCGCCCTCGGCATGCCATAATCCATGAAGGTGGCGGTCAGGAGCTGGCCGTCGGCATCAAAGACAACCCGCTCGTTCATCACCTGTCCGGCGCCCTGCGCCACGCCGCCATGGATCTGCCCTGCGACCAGCATCGGGTTCATAAGGTTGCCCAGATCATCGACCACCGTGTAACGCTCAATGGTTAACAAACCGGTCTCGGGGGCGATCTCCACCTCCGCGATGTGGCAGCCATTGGGGAAGGACCGCCCGGCGTTCCGGATCTCCTTCTCGGCGGTCAGCAGGTCTGCCCGGTCCTCCGCCTCGGCCTTTTGCACCAGTTCCATCAGCCCGATCACGGTGTTGGAGCCGGGCGCGCGGAACACCGCCTCTTCGGCATCGAAGCGCGCGCCCTCGGCGCCGATCACCTCTTCGGCGAAGGGGCGTAGTCGGTCGAGCAGCACCTCGGAGGTCGCATGGATGGCCGAGCCCTGCACCGTAACGGAGCGCGAGCCGCCCGTGCCGCCACCCCTGGCGATGCGGTCGCTGTCGCCCTGCACGATCTCGATCCGGTCCAGATCCAACCCCAGCTTGTCGCGCAATAGCTGCTTGTAGACCGTTTCATGTCCCTGACCGTTCGACTGGGTGCCGACATAGACCTTGGCCCCATCTGCCGTCAGCTCGATCTTCGCAGTTTCCATCGGCGCGCCGAGTACCGCCTCGATGTAGTAGCAATGCCCCTGTCCGCGCAGCCTGCCCTTTGCCGCACTGTCGGCCCGGCGCGCGGCAAAGCCCGCAGTATCGGCCTCTGCGGCCGCCCGCTCCATCGCGCGGGCGAACTCGCCGGTATCGTAAAGTTCGCCCGCTGCGGTGCGATAGGGCATTTGATCGGGCCGGATGAAACTGCGCCGGCGCAAGTCCATCGGGTCTTGCCCCAGCACCCGCGCGGCGTGGTCCATGGCGCGTTCCAGCACATAGATCGCCTCGGGCCGCCCGGCGCCGCGATAGGCATCGACCTGCGTGGTATTGGTGAACACGGCGGTGTTGTGCATGTAGGCCGCCTGCACATCGTAGACGCCGGGAAAGACATGCGCGAAGAGGCGGCTCTGGATGATCTGCGAAAACCCCGAGCAATAGGCGCCGAGGTTCGACACGGTGTCGAGGCGGTAGCCCGTCAGCCGGTAATCGGCGTCGAAGGCCAGGTCTGCGGTGCAGGTCAGGTCGCGTCCGGCATTGTCCGACAGCATCGATTCGGTGCGGTCCGCCATCCAGCGCACCGGGCGTCCAAGTTCGCGCGCGGCAAAGGACAGCAGGAAATGCTCCGGGTAGCGCATGGTCTTCATGCCGAAGGCGCCGCCGACATCGGGCGTCGTCACCTTCACCATGTCGGGCGCGATGCCCAGCCACGCCGCGATCTCGGCCTTCTTGGTCCAGACGCCCTGTCCGTTCTCGCAGACATGCAGCCGGTCGCCCTGCATCTCGGCGTAGATCGCGCGCGGCTCCAGGCTGGCGGCCATGACGCGGCTGTCCTCGACCGTCACCGTCACCACGTGCGCGGCTTCGGCCAAGGCGGCGTCAGCGAGGTTCTTGTCGCCCGCACCATAGCTGTAGCAGACGTTGTCCGGTGCCTCGTCGTGGATCGGCGATCCGCCGGGGGCGAGGTCGAGCTTCGGCGACAGGTCGCGCGTGTCGAACACGATGGCCTCGGCGGCATCGCGCGCCGCGCTCTGGCTCCCCGCCACGATGAAGGCCACCGGTTCGCCAACGAAGCGCACCCGCCCCTCGGCCAGAACCGGGCGGCGCGGGGCGGCGGCCTTGCTGCCATCGGCGTTGTCGATGACCGTGAAGGGGATGGAATTGGCCAGCCCCGCCGCGGCCAGGTCCGCCGCCGTCACCACCAGATGCACGCCGGGCGTGGCGCGCGCCGCGCTGACATCAAGCTCGGTGATTTCGCCATGCGCGACGGGGCTGCGAAAGACATGGGCCACCAAGGCCCCCTTGGGCGCCAGATCGTCCACGTAACGGCCGTGGCCGGTCAGGAAGCGTTGATCCTCCACCCGTGTTACCGATTGGCTGCTTCCGAATTTCATGCGCGTGCTCCGTTCGTGTCACCTCCCATAGGTATCAAGCCCGCCGCCCCTGTCCAGCCCACGCGATTTCAACCCGATTCCCGTTTCCGTGGCCTTGGCCTTTGGTCAGGAAGCGGATAAGCCACGCGAAGACGAGCAAGATGGGACATGCAGGCGATGGAAAAGAGTTTTGACGCTGCCAAGGCAGAGCCGCGGATCCTTGAAACATGGGACGCGGCGAACGCGTTTTCCGCCGGGGCCAACGCGAAACCGGGGGCCGATCCGTTCTGCATCATGATCCCGCCGCCCAACGTGACCGGCAGCCTGCACATGGGTCATGCCTTCAACAACACGTTGCAGGATATCCTCGTCCGCTGGCACCGGATGCGCGGGTTCGACACCCTGTGGCAACCCGGCACCGACCATGCCGGCATCGCCACCCAGATGGTGACGGAGCGCGAAATGGCCGCGAACGGCGAACCCACCCGGCAAGAGATGGGGCGCGAGGCGTTCCTGACCCGTGTCTGGCAGCAGAAGGTCACGTCGCGCGGCACCATCATCGGGCAGTTGAAGCGCCTCGGTGCCTCCTGCGACTGGTCGCGCGAGGCGTTCACCATGGGCGGCGCCAAGGGCGACCCCGAGGCCGGGACCGGCCCCAATTTCCACGACGCGGTGATCCGCGTCTTCGTGGAGATGTATGACAAGGGCTACATCTACCGCGGCAAGCGGCTGGTGAACTGGGACCCGCATTTCGAGACGGCGATTTCCGATCTGGAGGTCGAACAGGTCGAGGTCGACGGCAAGATGTGGCGCTTGCGCTATCCGCTCGACGCGGGCGAGACCTACCAGCACCCTGTCGAGTTCGACGAGGCGGGCAACCCGACCGACTGGGAGACGCGCGACTACCTGACCGTCGCCACGACGCGCCCCGAAACCATGCTGGGTGACACCGGCGTTGCGGTGCATCCCGAGGACCGGCGCTATGCCCACCTGATCGGCAAGACCGTGACGCTGCCGATCTGCGGCCGCTCGATCCCGATTGTCGCTGACGAATACGCCGACCCCGACAAGGGCACCGGTGCCGTGAAGATCACGCCCGCGCATGACTTCAACGACATGGAGGTGGGCAAGCGCGCCGGCCTGCGCGCCATCAACGTCATGACCACCCGCGCCGCGATGTTCCTGCGCGACAACCCCGATTTCGCCGAGGGCTGCCCGGCGGACATGATCGGCGCGGCCATCGAACGCTATGACGGGCTCGACCGTTACGAGGCGCGCGACGCCATCGTCACCGAGGCCCGCGACAATGGCTGGCTCGACGGGATCGACGAGGACAGGCACATGGTGCCGCACGGCGACCGCTCGAAAGTGGCGATCGAGCCCTACCTGACCGATCAATGGTTCGTCGATGCCGCCAAGATCGTCGGCCCGGCGCTGGAGGCGGTCCGCAAGGGCATGGCGGCGCAGGAAGCGGGGGCGTTTGATGAGGCCGCCGGCTACACCCGCATCCTGCCGGAGCGCGACGCCAAGACCTATTTCCACTGGCTGGAGAATATCGAGCCGTGGTGCATCTCGCGGCAGTTGTGGTGGGGGCACCAGATCCCGGTCTGGTATGACGAGGACGGAAAGGAATACTGCGCGACCTCGGAGGACGAGGCACGAGATATGGCCGGCGGCAAGGCGCTGACCCGCGACCCCGACGTGCTCGACACCTGGTTTTCTTCCGGTCTCTGGCCCATCGGCACGCTCGGCTGGCCCGAGGACACCGACGCCTACGCCAGGTATTTCCCGACCTCGACGCTGATCACCGGCTTCGACATCATCTTCTTCTGGGTCGCCCGGATGATGATGATGCAGCTTGCGGTGGTGGACAAGGCGCCGTTCCACACGGTTTATGTCCATGCCCTCGTCCGCGACGAGAAGGGCAAGAAGATGTCCAAGTCGCTTGGCAACGTGCTCGACCCGCTGGAACTGATCGACGAATACGGCGCGGATGCCGTGCGCTTCACGCTCGCTTCCATGGCCGCCATGGGCCGCGACCTGAAACTGTCGACGGCTCGCATCGCGGGCTATCGCAACTTCGCCACCAAGATCTGGAATGCCGCCCGCTTCGCGGAAATGAACGACTGCAAGCCGGCAGCGGGCTTCGACCCCGCCACCGTCACCCAGACCGTCAACCGCTGGATCGTGGGCGAGATCGCGCGCGCCCGCGTGGCCCATGACGCGGCGCTCGACGCCTACCGCTTCAACGATGCTGCGAACGGGCTTTACGCAACCGTCTGGGGGCAGGTCTGCGACTGGTATCTGGAGTTTGCCAAGCCGCTCTTTGCCTCTGGCGACGCTGCGGTGATCGCGGAAACCCGCGCCACCATGGCATGGGTCATCGACCAGTGCCTGATCCTGCTGCACCCCACGATGCCGTTCGTGACCGAAGATCTGTGGGGCCAGATCGCGGATCGGGAAAAGTTGCTGGTCCACACCGACTGGCCCGCCTATGGCGAAGACCTGATCGACCCGGAGGCCGACCGCGAAATGACGTGGGTGATCGGGCTGATCGAGGCCATCCGCTCGGTGCGCGCACAGATGCATGTGCCCGCCGGTCTGAAAGTGCCGCTATTGCAGGCGGAGCTTGACACGCGGGGCCAGGCGGCATGGGACCGCAACGAGGCGATGATCCTGCGACTGGCCCGCGTGGTGGGCGTCGAGCGGGTCGATGCGCTGCCCAAGGGCGCCGTCACCATCGCGGTTGAGGGTGCGGTATTCGGCCTGCCGATTGCCGATATCATCGACGTGGACGAGGAAAAAGCGCGGCTGGAAAAGGTGCTGGGCAAGCTGGCCAAGGAACTCGGCGGCCTGCGCGGGCGGGTGAACAACCCCAAATTCGTCGAAAGCGCGCCCGAGGAGGTGGTTGAGGAAACCCGCGACAACCTTGCCGCGCGCGAGGAGGAAGAGGCCAAGATCAAGGACGCGCTTGCGCGTCTCGCCGAGATCGGCTGACTTTCAGAAACTGATCCCGCCGGGGGGGGAACGATGCAGAAGAAGAAAACGGTAGAGTCGGCAGATCTGACAGAAGTTGAACGTCTTTTTCTGCGAGTGAACGCGGCAGTTGACAGGAACCAGCATGAACTGGCCAAGGCGCTGCTTGGCAAGATGCTGGAGATAGACCCGGACCTGCCGCATGCGCATTTCCACCTTGGCCTGATCGCGTTCGAGGCGGATGATCCGGAAACCGCGCTGCCGCATTTTCTGAAAGCCCGCGAGTTGTCGCCGAAGCAACCCGAAATCTGGGCGCGGATCATGGATGCCTACCTTGCCATGGGCGACAATGCGGGCGCGAAAGATCTTTTCGCACAAGCCCGGGGCGCCGGCTTGCCGCAAGCCTCGCTTCGTCTTCTCGCTGCCAAGGGGCGGGGCGGAAACAAGACCGGCATCGTCGAGCTTGGCAAGATAGGGCCAAAGGACTTCGCCCGCCTGGTGCATCTGCACGACAGCCGCCGGTTCCAAGAGGCGCGCCAGATGGCGCGTCAGTTGCTATCGCAAGACGCGAATGCGGCACCGGTTCTGGCCGTGCTGGCGTCCTGCGAAGCGAAATTCAAGCGCCTCAAGGCCAGTGAGCAGGCCTACCGAAAAGCATTGGAGGTCGATCCGCTCTACCCAGAGGCGCATATCCAGTTTGGCCGCTTCCTTGCCGAACTGAACCGCATTGAAGAGGCCATCCCGGTTCTGGAGCGCGCCGTCGAGCTTGTCCCGCTTTCCGGTCCTGCCCGCAAAGCGCTTGGCATCGCGCTGATTGCGAAAAAATACTATCAGCAGGCGTTCAATCACCTGTCGAAGGCGCGTGACCTGATGCCGATGACGGTCGACCACGCGATCAACCTTTGCGACTCGGCGTTGCAGATCAACAATCGCGATATCGCGCTGCAAGTCACCAACGAAGCGATTGCCGCGTATCCCGATAATCCGCGACTCCTGATAAGCCATGCTTCGGCCCTGAGAGCGTTCGACCGCGAAATCGACGCGATTCCGGTTATCGAACGGGCAATCGAGATCGACCCAGCGTATGGCAACGCATGGTCCCAACTCGGTAACTGTTTTCAGATCATCGGCGAATTTGCAAAGGCGCGCGACGCCCTTCAACGCGGGATGGAACGGAACCCGACAAACGGCAGCCTGTTTCTGCTCTACGTGCGTGGACAGAAGGTCAAACCCGGTGACCCGCGGGTCGAACGCATGGAGCGCGAACTCGAGGCCGGCAACGTGGCCGAGGTGGATCGTGTCGATGCGGCGTTCGGCCTGTCGAAAGCGGCAGAGGATCTTGGCAGGGACCGCGACATGTTCCGCTATGCCAGGATGGCCAATGACCTGATGCTGAAGCACCTCCCGCCCGCTGCCATCAGGTCGTCGTTGCTGCGTTTTGACCAGTGTCGAGACGCCGTCGAGATGGGAATCGAACCGGCCAGCATGGGCGTGCCGGACGGCCAGACGGTGCCGATCTTCGTCACCGGGCTTCCTCGCTCTGGCACGACGCTGGTCGAATCGATCATTGCCAGTCACTCCAAGGTCGCTGCCGGCGGTGAGCTTGGCCTGTTCACGCAAGCGTGCAGTGAGCCGCTTTCGATGTTCGCGATGACGGGAAAACCCATGACCGGGGACGCCTTGCAACTGATCGGTCGGGATGTTGCGGCGGACTACGCCACCCATGGCGAGGGCGAACCTTTCGTGACCGACAAGGCGATCATGTCTTTCGCTCTTGCGGGGCTGGCGCCGCACATGTTTCCGGGCAGCAAGATGATTGTGGTAACGCGCGATCCCCGCGACAACTGCTTGTCCATGTACAAGAACCGGTTCTTCGACGAAAGCTACTGGTATACGTCTGATCTGGAAGCTCTTGGTGAATTCTATCTGGAATTCCTGAAAACGCTGGATTTTTGGCGCAACGCGCATCCCGGTCTGATCACAGAGATTCGATATGACGATCTGGTCGCAGACCCTGAGGCCCAGACCCGTGCCTTGATCGAGGCCTGCAATCTGGACTGGGAGGATGCCTGCCTCGATTTCCACAAGACCTCTCGCAAAGTGAATACGCTCAGTGTGTATCAGGTGCGCCAACCGATATCTGCCGCGTCGAAAGGGGCATGGCAGCGTTACGAGGAAGACCTTCAACCGCTGATCAAGGTGCTGCGGGACGGGGGCGCGATCGAGTGATCAAGATCGGTCTTGCGCATGGTGCCGGTAAGAAGGCATTCATGGGACCATGACCGGTCCCCGTTACACCCGCCTCGTGCAGGGGCTCCCCGCCGCGGTTCCCTTTGTGGGCCCCGAAACGCAGGAACGAGAGCGCGGCGCCGCCTTCCGCGCCCGGCTGGGTGCGAATGAAAGCGTGTTCGGCCCGTCGCCGCACGCGATCGAGGCTATGGCCGAGGCTGCCCGCGAGGCGTGGAAATACGGCGACGCGCAATCGCATGACCTGCGCGCGGCGCTTGCGGCGCATCACGGCGTCAAGATGGAGAACATCATCGTCGGCGAGGGGATAGACGGGCTGCTCGGCTATCTCGTGCGGATGCTGGTCGCGCCGGGCGATCCGGTGGTGACCTCGGACGGCGCCTATCCGACGTTCAATTACCATGTCGCGGGCTTTGGCGGGAGTCTGCACAAGGTGCCCTATTCCGGCGATCACGAGGATCCGCTGGCGCTGATCGCCGAGGCGCACAGGGTGGACGCGAAGCTGATCTACCTCTCCAACCCCGACAACCCGATGGGCAGCTGGCACGATGCCGAAACGGTGCATCACCTGATCGACGCGGTCCCCGAGGGCTGCCTGCTGGTGCTGGACGAGGCCTATTGCGACACCGCGCCCGACACCGCCATGCCGCCGCTAGACCCGGCCGATCCGCGCGTGATCCGCATGCGTACCTTTTCCAAGGCCTACGGGCTCGCGGGGATGCGGGTGGGTTATGCCATCGCCGAGGCCGGGCTGATCACCGCCTTCAACAAGATCCGCAACCATTTCGGCATGTGCCGGGTGTCGCAGGCCGCGGCGCTCGCCGCTTTGCGCGACCAGGCCTACCTACGTGACACGGTGGCCCGGATCGCCGCCGCGCGCGACGCGATCGGCCGCATCGCGCGCGACAACGGGCTCGTGCCGCTGCCTTCGGCCACGAATTTCGTCACCATCGATTGTGGCCGCGACGGCGATTTCGCGCGCGCGGTCCTGAACGGGCTGGTGGCGCGGGGCATCTTCGTGCGCATGCCGTTTATCGCGCCACAGGATCGCTGCATCCGGGTGTCGTGCGGGCGAGCGGAGGATCTCGCGGCCTTTGCAGAGGCGCTGCCGGGTGCCCTGGCCGACGCGCGCCGCTGAGGCCAGGTGTTACCCACAAAATTTTCGGGAAAATTTTTGTGGGTCAGAGAATTTTGGCGAAAATTCTTTACCCCGCCGCGATGACCGTCGCCGCCGCCATGACACCGCCCGGCACATGCGGGATCTCCAGCGCCAGCATTCCCGCCTCGATCGCACCCAGCACCCCGAGGACCATATGCGCGTTCACGTGGCCCATGTGTCCGATGCGGAAGATCCCCGGCGCCTCCTCCTCCGGCGCGCCGAGGGGAATGCCAAGGGTGATGCCCGCCTGATCCTCCAGCCAGCTGCGCAGCCGTGTTCCCGCATCGCCCGGCAGGCGCACCGTCGTCACCGCATGGCTGCGCGCGCCCGGCTCGGCAATGTTGAGCGAGATTTCCGTGTCCGCACCCCAGGCCTCGACCGCCGCCCAGATCGCGCGTGCCAGCACCGCATGGCGGTGCCAGACGGCCTCCAGCCCCTCCTCGTGCAGGATCATGTCCAGCGCCTCGCGCAGGCCAAAGAGGTGGTGCGTCGGCGCGGTGCCACCGAAATGCTGATAATACAGTTCGGGCGCCGCGCGTGGGCGCCAATCCCAGTAGGGCGTTACAAGGTCTGCCGTCTCGCGTGCCGCATCCGCGCGTGGCCCGAAGAACACGAAGCCCAGCCCCGGTGGCACCATCAGCCCTTTCTGGCTGCCCGTGACCATCAGGTCGACGCCCCATTCGTCCATGTGAAATTCGTCGACCGCGAGGCAGGCGATGTTGTCGGAGAACAGCAGCGCCGGATGCCCGGTCTCGTCCAGCACCCGCCTGAGACCCCGGATATCGTTTCTCACCGATGAGGCCGTGTCGACCTGCACCGCCAGAACCGCCTTGATTCGGTGGCCGCTGTCGGCGCGCAGCGCCCCGGCGACGCGGTCTAGATCCACGGCGGACCGGTAGCCGAAGTCGATCACCTCGGTCCCGATCCCCAGTCCCCGCGCCGTCTCGCCCCAGCCTTGCGCGAAGCGCCCGGTCCCCAGCACCAGAACCTTGTCGCCCCGGCTCATCGTGTTGCACAGCGCGGCCTCCCACACGCCGTGGCCGTTGGCGATGTAGATCGCCACGTCATGCGCGGTGCGCGCCAGCTTTTTCAGATCGGCCACGATGGTCGCCGTCATGTCGATCAGCGCCCCGGTGTAGATGTTCGGTGCGGCGCGGTGCATGGCTTGCAGGACGCGGTCCGGCATGACCGAGGGGCCGGGGATCGCAAGGTATTGGCGGCCGTTGGCGAGGCTCATCGGGGGATCCTTTTTCAGACGGGATGGCAAAGCGGTAGACCCGCCGCGCCAAGGCGTCAATCGCCGTAATAGCGCCGGGCGAGGCGGGCGGGGCTGGCCCCCAACCGATAGCGGCACAGCGTGGCAAGGTTGTGCCCGCTGCGGGTGAACCAGCCCTCCGCCTCATAGCGCGCGGCCGAGGTGCGTGCCGCCACCGGCAGGGCGACAAGTCGGCCTTTCAGTGCGGTCGCCATTTCCACGTCTTCCATCAGCGGCTGATCGGGGTAACCGCCTGCCGAGTCGTAAAGGGCGCGCGGGACAAGCAGCCCCTGGTCGCCATAGGGCAGGCCGAGCGCCCGTGCGCGCCAGTTCGCCCAGCCCGCGACGACCCGCGCAGGCCGCGCGTCGCTGCGGAAGGCCAGCCGGAAATAGGCCGCCTTGTCCGGATCGGTGTTCATGTGGGTCAGCACCGCTCGAGCCCATCCCGGCCCCAGGTGGGTATCGGCATGCAGGAACAGCAGCCATGGCGCACCGGTGCGCGCGGCGCCGCGCGCCAGTTGGCCCCCGCGACCCTTGGGGCCAGGTTCCCATAGCGCGCCCAGTTCCTGCGCAATCCGCGCCGTCCAATCGGTGGAACCGCCGTCGCTGAGGACAAGGTGGCGCACCAGCCCGGCCTCCACCCCTTCCATCAATGCCGCCGCCGTCGCGGGCAGGGCAGGGGCCGCGTTGAGCGTCGGGATGATGATCGAAAGCGGGGCTTGCATCGCGTGGATCCCATGGTCGAGCATGTGTATGAACCCTATATCGCGGATGACAGGCAAAGGGGAAAGACGATGACCGCAGAAGAGGCACTCAACCGCACCGTGTTGCGCATTTCCGGTGGCGATCGGGGGCATTTCCTGCACGGGCTGGTGACCAATGATGCGCGGTCCGGCCAGTTGGTCTACTCCGCGCTGCTCAGCCCACAGGGCAAGTTCCTTGCCGATTTCTTCCTGCTCGACCGGGGTGAGGATATCTTGCTGGACGTGGCAAGTGATCTTTCACCCGACCTCTTTCGGCGGCTCAGCATGTACAAGTTGCGCGCCGACGTGGTGATCGCGGAGAGCGGCCTGCCGGTGGCCCGTGGTCTGGGAGCGCCGCCCGAAGGGGCCTTCGAAGACCCGCGCGATGCGGCGCTTGGCTGGCGCGGCTACGGCATGTCGGGCGGCGATCCGCAGGTAAATTGGGACGCGATCCGCGTGGATCGCTGCATTCCGGAAACCGGGATCGAATTGATTCCCGACGACAGTTACATCCTCGAGGCCGGGTTTGACCGTCTGAATGGCGTCGATCACCGCAAGGGCTGTTATGTCGGGCAGGAGGTGACGGCGCGCATGAAGCACAAGACGACGCTGCGCAAGGGCCTTGTCACGGTTGACGTGTCGGGCAGCGCCAACCTCGGGACGCCGATTACGGCAGAGGGCAAGCAGGTCGGGGCGCTCTACACGCAATCTGCGGGCAGGGGCATCGCCTTTCTGCGCTTTGATCGGGCCATGGGCGAGATGCGCGCCGGGGAGGCGGTTGTGCGCTGGTCGAGAGAAGCGGCCACTGGGAGCTGAGGCTTTCAGTCGGGGAACGTCGGGGCGGCCCGGTCGAAAAACCGACCAAAAGCCGCCCTTTCGATCACTCTACTGCGTCGAGCTTGTCCTGCGTGCGCAGCTTGAAATCCGAGGCATCGTGGCGCTCGCGCAATTGCCCCGCGGGATCGCCCGAGGCGCGGTTCACCATCTTGCCGCGCTGCACTGCCGGGCGGGCGTCGATGCGCTTGGCCCAGTCCACCACATGCGTGTATTCGTGCACCGACAGGAATTCTCCCGCATCGTATTGCCGACCGAGCGCAAGGTTGCCGTACCACGGCCATATCGCCATGTCGGCGATGGAATACGCGCCGCCTGCCATCCATTCGTGATCGGCAAGGTGACGGTTCAGAACGTCAAGCTGGCGCTTGGCCTCCATTGCGAACCGGTCGATCGGGTATTCCATCTTCTCGGGCGCGTAGGCGTAGAAATGGCCGAAACCGCCGCCCAGATAGGGCGCGCTGCCCATCTGCCACATCAGCCAGTTGATCACCTCGGTCCGCGCCGGGCCGGAGGCGGGCAGGAAAGCGTCGAATTTCTCTGCCAGGTGCATCAGGATGGAACCGGATTCGAACACGTTTACCGGCTCCGATCCCGAGCGGTCGACCATGGCAGGGATCTTGGAGTTGGGGTTCACCGCCGTGAAGCCGGACCCGAACTGGTCGCCCTCGCCGATGTGGATGAACCACGCGTCGTATTCGGCGTCGTGGCCAGCGGCCAGAAGTTCCTCGAACATCACCGTGACCTTCACACCGTTGGGCGTGGCAAGCGAATAAAGCTGGAACGGGTGCTTGCCGACCGGTAGGTCCTTGTCATGGGTCGGCCCGGCAATGGGCCGGTTGGTGGAGGCGAAGGTGCCCCCGCTCTCCTTGTCCCAGGTCCAGACCTTGGGTGGCTCATAGGATGTCTGGTCGGTCATGTCTGTCCTTTCCGTCGGTGCTGCGGATCGTTTCCGGCGGACCATAGGCCGTATGCGACCGCGACGAAAGGGACGGTGGGGCTTGCATGACTGCACAGGCACCCTGCGCCAGGGTTTGCCGGTTTCCGGCACATGCGGACCGGACTCTTGTCAGCCTTGACGTGCTGCGGGATCAAGGATGACAGATGACGATAACACGAAAGCGGAGGCAGATATGCAGGTAGGACGGTGGGCAAGCGTGATGATTGCGGCGGCCGTCGTGCTGGCGGGCTGTTCGAACACGTTGCGGATGCAGGCGGCCAGTGTGACGCGGCTGGCCGATGGCACCGAGTGGGTGATGAGCGGCGATATCCTCGTCGATTTCGAACTGTCCAGCCTGACGCGGCTGTCAGGCGGCGGCCTGCGCTGCGAAATGCCGATGGTGATGCGGGTGGATCGCGCCGGGGCAGGAACGATGACCTGCCGCGACAGCACCGGCGCGGTGGTTTATGCCGAGGACCACGTTATCCCGGCCGGAGTTTACGGAACTTCGGTGCGTGGCACCTATGTCAGTGGGGTCGAGACACGCGCCGGGCCGGGACGGATGGCCTTCGGTTGGGGCAGCTACGCGGACCCTGACATCCTGCGCACGCTGCTCGAATAGCGGTTCGAGGCCTCTGCCTTGCGACGCTTTACGTTCAGAGCACCAACAAAACCCTTGCCAAATGCAGGTCAAGCCGTCATACACCGCCCTGCGACTGTCACCGCTATTCGACCCACTGTCTCCTCTACCAAGGCCTCAGTCTCGATCTGCTACCACTGACGCCAGACCGCCGCATACTGCGGGCGGATATATTGAAGGAGACACACAGATGGCTACTGGCACTGTGAAATGGTTCAACACCACCAAAGGCTTCGGCTTCATCGCACCCGACGAGGGCGGCAAGGACGTTTTCGTCCACATTTCCGCTGTTGAGCGGTCTGGCCTGACCGGCCTCGCCGACAACCAGAAAGTGACCTACGATCTCGAAGCTGGCCGTGACGGCCGCGAGAGCGCGGTTAACCTGTCCGCGGTCTGAACCGCCTCCGGGCTTTTGCCCGCCAGAATTTCAAGGCGCGACCGGAACACCCGGTCGCGCCTTTTGCGTTGATGGGGCGCGGTATCGCACTGCCTTCTGCCGCTTGATGCGCTCAGGGCGCGGGTTTTTTCCCTTTCCGGCTTACATCGTGCAAACGTGGGCGCCAGACAGAGGCGGCAGGGCGCCATGGCGCTTGCAATCGACCGGCTGGATTGCCATTTATTGACGGCGTCAATTGAAAGCGAGTGCTCCCATGCCCGACTCCGTCAAACTCACCTGCCTTGCCTGTTCCGCCGCGAATCGGGTTCCGGTGGCGAAGCTCTCGTCCGGACCGAAATGCGGGGTTTGTGGCGCCAAGCTCGCTGACGGCAAGGTCCAGGCGCTTGAACCCGCGACCCTCGCCAAGGCGGTGAAGACAGATCAACTGCCGCTGTTGGTGGACTTCTGGGCGCCGTGGTGCGGCCCTTGCCGGATGATGGCACCGCAATTCGAGCAGGCCGCGAGAGAGCTTTCCCCACGGGCACGGTTTGCCAAGATCAACACGCAGGATTTCCCGCAAGTCAGCGAGAAATTTGGCATTCGGGGCATTCCCCTGCTGATCCTGTTCCAGAACGGGCGCGAAATCGGGCGGCTTTCGGGCGCGCGCCCAGCTGCCGAGATCGCGCAATTCGTCCGCACGACCGGCAAGGTGCAGGCCTGAAGCGACGGTTATTCCGGCTGTGGCGGCACCGGGCGGGGTGCGCCGGCTTCGTCGATGGCCACGAAGGTGAACACCGCCTGCGTCACCTTTTCGCGCGCGCCGATGGTGCCGCGCCGCACCCAGGCCTCCACCTCGACCGCCATCGAGCTGCGTCCGACCCGCCCGATCCGGGTGTAGACGCACAGCACATCCCCGACCAGCACCGGCCGGATGAATTTCATCGCATCGACCGCCACCGTCGTGCAGCGCCCCTGCGACCGGTCCCGCGCGAGGATGCCGCAGGCCATGTCCATCTGGCTCAGCACCCAACCGCCGAAAATATCGCCGTTGCCGTTCACATCGGCGGGCATCGCGATGGTGCGCAGGGTCAGTTCGCCTTGCGGTTCGGCGTCGTCGATCATTGGTCACGTCCTGTCTGTGATGCAGCGCCATGGTGCCCCGAGCGGCGCGGAGAGACAAGGCTGGCAACGCGGGCACATGGCCACTATCCTACGCGGCAGATTGAATGCATTGGAGCCCCCATGCGCGCCATTTTCGCGCTTGTCGTTGGCCTGCTGGTCGCCCCCGCCGCAAGCGCCCAGAGCGCTGCTGAGGTGGAGCTTGTCCACGCATGGTTGAGCGAGGTGAACCCGCAATCCATCGCGCGGGGACAAGAGGTCTGCGGGTTCCTCCTGCGCGCCCCCTCGGGCGAAATCGGGATCGGCAAGCCCGGCTGGGGCGGGCCGGTGTCCTGCGCGATGGGGCAGGTGCCGGAGGGGCACAGCGTCGTGGCGTCGTGGCACACCCATTCCGCCTTCACGCCCGGCTATGACGGCGAGGTGCCTTCGACCCTCGACGTGGAAACCGGCATGGCGCAGGGGCGCAACGGCTGGGTCGCCACGCCCGGCGGGCGGCTTTGGTTCGTCGACGGCGATACCGGGTTTCTGTATCAGGTCTGCGGGCGCAGTTGCCTGCCAGCAGACCCCGGTTTCATCCCCGAACGATACGGACCCGTTGCGGAAAGCTACAGCCTTGGTGCGCTGCGCAGGCGCTTTGCCGCCAATCTCGGCCTCGCGATACAGTAGGGCAGGGCCCGCGACCGCCGCCCTACGCAAGGTCACTCTGCCGCGTCGAGGTAATCCTCCAGCGGCGGGCAGGTGCAGACGAGGTGACGGTCGCCATAAACGTTGTCCACCCGGCCCACCGGCGGCCAGTACTTGTCAACCCGGAAGCTTGCCGGCGGGAAACAGCCCTGTTCGCGACTGTAGGGCCGGTCCCATTCGCCGATCAGCGCTGCCACCGTGTGCGGCGCGTGCTTGAGCGGGTTGTTCTCGACGTCCATCTCGCCGCGCTCTATCGCGGCGATTTCCCCGCGGATCGACAGCATCGCGGTGATGAAGCGGTCAAGTTCTGCCTTGGTCTCGCTTTCCGTGGGTTCAACCATCAGCGTCCCGGCCACTGGCCAGCTCATCGTTGGCGCGTGAAAGCCGTTATCCATCAGTCGCTTGGCGATGTCATCGACGGTCACGCCAGCGCTGTCTGCGAAGGGGCGGGTGTCGAGGATGCATTCATGCGCGATGCGCCCACCCTTGCCCTTGAAGAGCACGTCATACGCGCCCTCCAGCCGTTTGGCGATGTAATTGGCGTTGAGGATCGCCACCTTGGTCGCTTGCGTCAGTCCCGCGCCGCCCATCATCAGGATGTAAGCCCATGAGATCGGCAGGATCGAGGCCGATCCCATCGCCGTCGCCGCGACCGGGCCGGCGCCGTCCTCGGCCAGCGGATCGCCGGGCAGGTAGGGTTCAAGGTGCGCCTTCACCCCGATCGGACCCATGCCGGGGCCGCCGCCGCCATGCGGGATGCAGAAAGTCTTGTGCAGGTTGAGGTGGCTCACATCGCCGCCAAGATCGCCAGGCCGCATCAGCCCGACCATGGCGTTGAGGTTCGCGCCGTCGATATAGACCTGCCCGCCGTGGTCATGGGTGATCCGGCAGACTTCGGTGATCGTCTCCTCGAACACGCCGTGGGTGGAGGGGTAGGTGATCATGCAGGCGGCCAGCCGGTCTCCCGCCGCCGCCGCCTTCGCGCGGAAATCGTCAAGGTCGATATCGCCGTTTTCAGCCGACTTCACCACCACAACGTCCATGTCGCACATATGGGCGGAAGCCGGGTTGGTGCCGTGCGCCGACATCGGGATCAGGCAAACCTCGCGATCCGTGTCGCCATTGGCCCGGTGATAGGCCTTGATGGTCAGAAGCCCCGCATATTCGCCCTGTGCGCCGGAATTGGGTTGCAGGCTCATCGCGTCATAGCCGGTGATCTCGCACAGTTTCGCGCTGAGGTCTTCGGCCAGCACCGCGTAGCCCTCGGCCTGGTCGGCGGGGGCGAAGGGATGCATGTTGGAAAACTCGGGCCACGAAATCGGCATCATCTCGGCCGCCGCGTTCAGTTTCATGGTGCAGGAACCCAGCGGGATCATCGCCCGGTCAAGCGCGAGGTCGCGGTCGGCAAGACGGCGCATGTAGCGCATCATCTCGGTCTCCGCACGGTTGAGGTGGAAGATCGGATGCGTCAGGTAATCGGACCGGCGCAGCAGCGCGTCGGGAATGCGGTACTCCTCGGTCAGACCGGCCTTGCGGCCATGGATCCCGAAGGCCTGCCACAGCCGTTCCACCGTTTCGGCGCGCGTGGTTTCGTCAATGGAAATCCCGATCCTGTCTGTCCCGATTCGGCGCAGGTTGATCCGCTGGCGCCGCGCCTCGTCGATGATCGCGCCTTGCAGCGGGCCGACATTGACGGTGAGCGTGTCGAAGAAGGCATCGGGTTCGACGGTAAAGCCCGTTTCCTCCAGCCCGCGCGCGACCCGCACCGTCTTGCGGTGGATGCGCTGCGCGATGGCTTTCAGCCCTTCCGGCCCATGGAACACGGCGTAGAAACTGGCGATATTGGCCAGAAGCGCCTGCGCGGTGCAAACGTTCGACGTCGCCTTTTCGCGTCGGATATGCTGTTCGCGGGTTTGCAGCGAGAGGCGATAGGCGGTGTTGCCCTGCGCGTCGATCGACACGCCCACGATGCGGCCGGGCATGTTGCGCTTGTAGGCGTCCTTGCAGGCCATGTAAGCGGCCGACGGCCCGCCATAGCCCATCGGCACACCGAACCGCTGGGTCGAGCCGACAGCGATATCGGCCCCCATGGCGCCCGGTTCCTTGAGGATGGTCAGGGCAAGCGGGTCGGCAATGACGATGCCGATGGCCTTTGCGTCGTGCAGGCGGGCGATCTCATCCGTGAAGTCGCGCACACGACCATAGGTGCCGGGATACTGGAAGACGGCGCCGAAGACGGCCAGCGGGTCCAGATCGTCGGGGCTGCCGACGATCACCTCGATCCCCAGCGGCGCGGCGCGGGTCTTCATCACGGCGATGTTCTGAGGGTGGCAGTTTTCATCGACGAAGAAGCCCCTGGCCTTCGATTTCGCCACCCGCTGCGCCATCGTCATCGCCTCGGCTGCGGCGCTCGCCTCATCCAGCAGCGAGGCGTTGGCGATCTCCAGCCCCGTCAGGTCCGTCACCATGGTCTGATAGTTGAGCAGCGCCTCCAGCCGGCCCTGGCTGATTTCCGGCTGGTAGGGCGTATAGGCGGTATACCAGGCCGGGTTTTCCAGCACGTTGCGCTGGATCGCGGGCGGGCAGACGGTGCCGTAAAAGCCCTGCCCGATCATCGAGCTGTAGACCTTGTTCTTCTTGGCCACCTGCCGCAAATACCACAAGAGTTCGCGTTCCGACTTCGGTTTGCCGAAATCGAGCGGCGTTTTCTGGCGCAGCGAAGCGGGCAGGGTCTGGTCGATCAGCTCATCAAGATCCTTCACCCCGAGGGTTTCGAACATCTTCGCCATTTCGCTCGGCGACGGGCCGATATGGCGGCGGTTGGCGAAATCGTAGGGTTTGTAATCCGTGGGGGTGAAGGACATCGTGTTTCTCCTCAGCCGATCATCTTGTTATAGGCGGCCTCATCCATGTAGCCGTCCATCTGCGACGGGTCGTTGGCCTTGATCTTGAAGAACCATGCCTCGCCCAGCGGATCCTCGTTCACGAGGCCGGGATTGTCGGCGAGCGCCTCGTTCACCTCCACGATCTCGCCGTCGAGCGGCGCCATGATGTCGGAGGCGGCCTTGACGGATTCGATCACCACGACCTCGTCATCCTTGACCACGGTCGTGCCTGTCTCTGGCAGTTCCACGAACACCACGTCGCCCAGTTGCGTCGCGGCGTGTTCGGTGATGCCCACGGTCACGGTGTCGCCATCGGCACGCAGCCATTCGTGTTCCTCGGTGAATTTCATCGGTTTCTCCCTGTCTGGATCAGCGTTTGTAGGTGGGTGTGTAAAATGGAAGGCCGGTCTGCGCGGCGGGCAATCGCTTGCCACGGACTTCGCCATACAGGGTTGCGCCCGGCGGCACGGCGCTGTCAACAAGCGCCATGGCGATGGGGGCGCCAAGCGTTGGTCCGAAGCCGCCGGAGGTGACTACGCCCACCTGCGCGCCGCCCTCGGGTGCCGCGAACAGGGGCACGCTTGCACGCATCGGCGCGCGGCCCTCGGGGCGCAGGCCGACGCGGCGCCGGGGCGCGCCGTTTTCCATCTCATCCAATATGCGATCTGCGCCGGGAAAGCCGCCTTCCCGCGCGCCACCCTTGCGGCGGATCTTGTTGATGGCCCATGTCAGCCCCGCCTCGATGGGCGAGATGTCTTCGGCCAGATCCTGCCCGTAAAGGTGCAAACCCGCCTCCAGCCGCAGGCTGTCGCGCGCACCGAGACCGATCGGCAGCACCTCCTCCATCGCCAGCAGGGTGCTGGCGATCTCCTCGGCTCTGTCGGTCGGCACCGAGATCTCGAACCCATCCTCACCGGTATAGCCGGACCGCGAAACCCAAAGCTCCGCGCCCTGCCAGCCGATTTGCGCCACGTCCATGAAGCGCATCGCCGTCACCTCTGGCAGCAGCCGGGCGAGCGCCGCCTCCGCCTGCGGTCCCTGAAGCGCAAGAAGGGCGCGGTCAGTCACCTCCGTCACGCCGTCGATGGTGGCGCGCAGGTGGGCGATATCGTGATCGCGCCGTGCGGCATTGACGACAAGGAAGAGATCCCCCGCCCGCCGCGCGATCATCAGGTCATCGAGCACGCCGCCGGCGTCGTTTGTAAAGAGGCCGTAGCGCTGCCGCCCGCCCTTCAGGCCGATCACGTCGACCGGCACGAGGCGCTCCAACGCGGCATCGGCGCCAAGCGGCAGCAGAACCTGCCCCATGTGGCTGACGTCGAACAGCCCCGCCTTGTCGCGCGTGTGTTTGTGTTCGGCCATCACGCCGGCGGCATATTGCACCGGCATGTCAAAGCCCGCGAAGGGCACGAACTTGGCGCCGTGCGCCGCGTGCACCGCGCGCAGGGGCAGTTGTTTCAGATCGGTCATAGGGCCTCCCGTCATGGAACCGGGTCCGGCCCGGCATCGTCCTTGCGCGCGAAACAGCGCGCGCCACGATGCCCCCTCTGTCCTTTCGCCTGAGATCGTTATCCCTTCGGCGGGCGCATCATGCGCCACTCTCCAGAGTTGTCTTGTTCAGCAGGTCCTGGCGCCTGAGAGTTTACCGGGGCGGTTGCTCCTTCGGCACCGGCACGAAGCCGGATTCTCCCTGCATGAACACGCGCAGTATTAGCAGGCATTCCCGGCGAGGCAAGCCCTTGCATGCGCGGCCATACACAGGCATCCCTAGCGGATGTCCGACCCCTTCTTCTTTGGCTATGGCAGCCTCGTGAACCGCGCCACCCACGCCTATCCGCGCGCGACGCGGGCGACGGTGACAGGATGGGCGCGCGCTTGGAAGAAATCGACCCTGCGCAAGGTGGCGTTCCTGACCGCCGTGGAAGCGCATGGCGAGGAAATCGACGGGCTGATCGCCGCAGTTCCGGGCGCCGACTGGGTCGCCCTCGACGAACGCGAACGCGCCTATCAGCGCCTGCCGGTCGCCCTGATTCGCCATGACCATCTGCCGCTGGCCGATATCCAGATCTACCGCGCCCGCCCCGATCATATTGAGGACGCAGGTGAGCATGTGATGCTGCAAAGCTATATCGACGTCGTGATTCAGGGCTATTTGCGCGAATATGGCCCCGAGGGTGCGGATCGCTTCCTTGCCACCACCCACGGCTGGGACATGCCCATTTGCGCCGACCGCGCCGATCCGGTCTACCCGCGCCACCAACGCCTGACGCACGAAGAACGCGATTTCGTGGATGACCGCCTGCGCCGCCTCGGCGTGGCCTTTACCGACCGCCGGCCCTGACGGAGCCCGCTGCCGCCGCGAAGGCCTGCATCTTCACGGCATTTTTCACCCCCGGCGCACTTTCCACGCCAGAGGAGACATCGACCTGCCGCGCACCGGTCAGGCGCACTGCCTCGGCGACGTTGTCAGGCGTCAGGCCACCGGCCAGCATCCACGGACAGGGCCAGTATTTGCGCCCGGCCAGCAGCCGCCAGTCGAAGGCCAGCCCGTTGCCACCCGGCAATTCCGCATCCTTTGGCGGCTTGGCGTCGATCAGCAACTGATCGACCACCGGTGCATAATCGTCGATCCGCGCCAGATCCGCCGCCGAGGCCACCCCGATCGCCTTCATCACCGGCAATCCGTAGCGCGCCTTGACCTCGGCCACGCGGGCCGGGCTTTCGGCGCCGTGTAGTTGCAGCAGATCCAGCGGCACCCGCGCGAGAATGTCATCCAGAGCCGCGTCCTCCGCATTCACCGTCAGCAGCACCTTGGCCACGCCAGGCGGCACGCTCAACGCAAGCGCCGCCATGTCCTCAACCCTGATGTAGCGCGGCGATTTGGCGAAATGCACGAACCCGACGTAGCGCGCGCCCGCAGACACGGCGGCGGCGATGTCGCGCTCCCGCGACAAGCCACAGAACTTTATCGACACTGGCATGGGCGTTGGGTCAGTCTTCAATCAGGGCGAGAACCTCGTCCTTGCCCTGGTTTGCCTTGCCGCGCAGGGTTTCGACCTCGCGCGCCAGCCGGTCGCGTTCCGAGCGCTGCGCCCGCGCCTCGGCCCGTTGGCGATGTTCGCGGAACCATTCCCAGACGAAACCGATCAGCAAGCCGCCCACGACGCCGCCAAGAATGACAAGGAACAAAGGCAAACGGATGGCGTAGTTCCAGCCGATCCACCCCGCCAGATCGGGCGGCAGCACGGTCAGCGTCACCGGACCGCGATTGGCAAGGGCAAGCAGGACAAGCGCCAGGGCAATGACCGCCATGAACAGGTATTTGATGTATCGCACCGCTCAGGATCCTTCCGAACCGTTCAGCCTGTCGCGCAACAGCTTGCCGGCCTTGAAGAAGGGAACGTGTTTCTCTTCAACCTCGACGCTTTCGCCGGTGCGCGGATTGCGTCCGATCCTCGCATCCCGCTTCTTCACGGAAAACGCGCCGAAACCGCGCAGTTCGACCCGGTTGCCTTCGGACAGTGCGCCGATGATTTCCTCGAAGATGGCACTGACGATCCGTTCAACATCCTTTTGGTAAAGATGCGGATTTTCGTCAGACAGCTTCTGGATCAGTTCCGAACGTATCATCCAACCCCCCTGGCAGCGGTTCCCTGTTGCAAAGACTATAGGGGTAAAGCGCGGATTGTGGAATTCCAAAGCCGTTGAATATTTGAGGAAATTCGGCCCTTGCGGCGGACAACGCGCGGCTTTGCGCCGGTGTTGTGCAAATCCCGGCTGGTTGCCGCAGGGGCAGACCGGCCTTGTCGGGGGGATGATTCGGCGGCCGGAGGCAAACCCTGATGCAAAAAAAGGGCCCCGCGTTCCCGCGAGGCCCCTTTCGTTTCGGGCAGGATGGATCAGTCGTTGTCGCCCTTCAGCGCGGCGCCCAGAATGTCGCCAAGCGACGCGCCGGAATCGGAGGAGCCATACTGCTGCACCGCTTCCTTTTCTTCGGCGATCTCGCGGGCCTTGATCGACAGGCCTAGACGACGCGACTTCGGGTCGACATTGGTCACCCGCACATCGATCTTGTCGCCGATCTGGAAGCGTTCGGGGCGCTGTTCGGCCCGGTCACGGCTAAGGTCGGAGCGGCGGATGAAGCTTTTCATGCCTTCGTATTCCACCTCGATCCCGCCATCCTCGATCGCGGTCACCACAACGGTGATGATCGAACCACGCTTGACGCCATCCACGGCCTCGGCAAAGGGATCGCCTTCAACTGCCTTGATCGACAGGCTGATGCGCTCCTTGTCCGAGTCGATCTCGGACACCACCGCCTGCACGGTATCGCCCTTGCGGTAGTTGCCGATCACGTCCTCGCCCCGACCTTCCCAAGTCAGATCGCTGAGGTGAACCATGCCGTCGATATCGTGATCGAGACCCACGAACAAACCGAATTCGGTGATGTTCTTGACCTCGCCCTCGACCTGCGTGCCGACCGGGTACTGTTCTTCGAATACTTCCCACGGGTTGCGCATGGTCTGCTTGAGGCCGAGCGACACGCGGCGCTTGGCGGTGTCGATCTCCAGCACCATGACCTCGACCTCCTGGCTGGTCGAGACGATCTTGCCGGGATGCACGTTCTTCTTGGTCCACGACATTTCGGAGACGTGAACAAGGCCTTCGACGCCCGGTTCCAGTTCCACGAATGCACCGTAATCGGTGATGTTGGTGACTCGGCCAGTATGGACCGATTCCACCGGAAACTTGGCTTCCACGGCGTTCCAGGGATCTTCCTGCAACTGTTTCATGCCAAGGCTGATACGGTGGGTTTCCTTGTTGACCTTGATCACCTGCACCTTGACGGTTTCGCCAATCGACAGGACGTCCTTGGGATCGTTGACGCGGCGCCACGCCATGTCGGTGACGTGCAAGAGACCATCCACACCACCGAGGTCCACGAAGGCCCCGTATTCGGTGATGTTCTTGACCACCCCGTCAACAACCTGACCTTCGGCAAGCTGGGCGATGACCTCGGCACGCTGTTCGGCGCGGGATTCTTCGAGGATCGCGCGGCGCGAGACAACGATGTTGCCACGGCGACGATCCATCTTGAGGATCTGGAACGGCTGCTTGAGGTTCATCAATGGGCCGGCGTCGCGCACCGGGCGCACGTCGACCTGGCTGCCGGGAAGGAAGGCCACGGCGCCGCCGAGATCGACGGTGAAGCCACCCTTGACGCGACCGAAGATTGCGCCCTCGACGCGCTCTTCGTCGGCATAGGCTTTTTCCAGACGGTCCCATGCAGCTTCGCGGCGGGCCATTTCACGGCTGATGACGGCCTCGCCACGGGGGCTTTCGACCGAGCGCAGGTAAACCTCGACCTCGTCGCCGACCTCGATTTCGGGTGGCTGGCCGGGATTTGCGAATTCCTTGAGATCGACGCGGCCTTCCATCTTGTAGCCGACATCGATAATGGCCTGGCCCGCCTCGATGGCGATGACCTTGCCTTTGACAACGGACCCTTCGGCGGGCGTGTCAATTTCGAAGCTTTCGTTGAGGAGGGCTTCGAATTCCTCCATGGATGTGTTCTGAGCCATGTGGCGTCTTGTTCCTTTACAGCGATTTATTCGGGCCGGGCGGTTGTCTCCGCCGGTCTTTTGGGGTGTTGGATGGTCGACCACCGCCTCAAACAAAGGAGGGCCGGGGAATGCCCGACCCTGCCCGGTTGAGGCGTTGACCGCCTGCTTGATGCGCGCCCGTATAGAGGCAATACCCCTGTCATGCAAGGCCCACGCCGCAGTTTGAGGGCATCCGGGCACGACGCCACGTGTCCGCTGCCTGACAGAAGGTGTCCGATAACGGCGCGGCGCGCATTGCGGACGGTGGGGTGCAAGCCGCGCTGTTCGCGTGAGGGCGCGTTGCCGGAGCGTCCCTGCTGACACGCGTGACACTTCTTCGTGACGCTGCTGTCCAATGCAAACGGGGCCGTTTCTTCAGGCGGCGATCACTGCATCGGTCGCAGGTTGGGGATGCCGCCGGGCAGTCTGTCACGGCCCACGACGCCGGCGCGCAGGCTGCGGCCGATCCGGTGCGCCAGGGCGGACCATTTGGCCGCTGTCTCGGGCGGCAGGTCCGCCGCCAGCGTCGCATCGAACAGATCGAGCCAGGCGCCGAACATGCCGGGGCGCACATTGCCCGCCGCCACATGCGCGGCCATCGGGCTGCCGTCATAGACACGATCACCGAGGATCGCGTTGGCCCAGAAGCGCACCACCTTGTCTTCATGCGCTGGCCAGTCGGTAACATGCGCCGCGAAGACCGGCCCCAGCATGGGATGTGCGCGCACAGCGGCATAGAACCGGGCGACGACGCGCTCGATCTCTTCGCGGGTAATGTCGAACTTGGCCAAGGGATACTGCATCATACCCCCGATGTGGCGCCTCTCGCGCGGAAATTCCAGTGGCCAACGGGTCGCGCCCGCCCCCTTTACCCCGGCCTGCGTCGGGCCTATACCCGCGCCCATGATGTTCCGGCCCGTCATCATCATCCGAATTACCGGCCCGGCTCTCTGACCAGATAGAGACGCCGGGACAAGGTGCTTGAGTTTTCGCACCGCCCTGATACCCCCGAACCGACCGAATTTGACGAGGACGCCGATCCCATGTGCGCCGATACGCCCGAAGAGACTCTTGACTACAAAGCCACGCTGAACCTGCCGAAAACAGATTTTCCGATGCGCGCCGGCCTGCCCAAGCGCGAACCCGACTGGCTGGCCCGTTGGGAAAGGATCGGCATCTATGACCGCCTGCGCGACAACGAGGGCCGCCCGCCCTTCACCCTGCATGACGGCCCGCCCTACGCGAACGGTCACCTTCATATCGGCCACGCGCTGAACAAGACGATCAAGGACATGATCGTGCGGTCGCACCAGATGATGGGGCACGACAGTCGCTACATCCCCGGATGGGACTGCCACGGCCTGCCGATCGAATGGAAGATCGAGGAACAATATCGCGCCAAGGGCAAGAACAAGGACGAGGTGAACGTCGTCGATTTCCGGCAGGAATGTCGCCGCTTCGCCGAGGGCTGGGTCGATATTCAGCGCGAGGAGTTCAAGCGGCTTGGCGTCACCGGCAACTGGGCCGCTCCCTACCTGACGATGGATTACCACGCCGAGCGGGTGATCGCCGAGGAGTTCATGAAGTTCCTGATGAACGGGACGCTCTACCAAGGGTCCAAGCCCGTGATGTGGAGCCCGGTGGAAAAGACCGCGCTGGCCGAGGCGGAGATCGAGTATCACGACCACAAAAGCCACACGATCTGGGTGCCGTTCCCGCTTATCTATGCCGAAGGCGACCTTGATGGCGCCAAGGTCGTGATCTGGACCACGACGTCCTGGACCATCCCCTCCAACAAGGCCGTGGCCTACAACCCCGCCATCGCCTACGGGCTTTACGAGGTGACGGCCACGCCCGACGAATGCTGGTGCGCCGTGGGTGACGAGTATCTGCTGGCCGACAAGCTGGCGGAGGACGTGCTGACCAAGGCGCGGCTGGAGCCGGGCATGTGGCGGCGGCTGCGCGATGTCTCGGCCGACGAACTGGCCGGGCTCGTCATGGCCCATCCCTTCCGCGGCCTCGACGGGGCAGGGGGCTTTTGGGATTACGACGTGCCGATGATCGACGGCGACCACGTCACCGACGAGGCGGGCACCGGCTTCGTTCACACCGCGCCGAGCCACGGGGCAGACGACTACGAGTGTTTCCTCAAGCGCGGCTGGCTAAGCCGGATGACCCACAACGTGGGCGAGGAGTCCGAGTTCCTGCCGCATGTGCCGTTTTTCGCCGGGCTGCGCGTCCTCGATCACAAGGGCAAGGAGGGCAAGGCCAACACCGCTGTCATCGACAAGCTGGTGGAGGCGGGCGCGCTCATCGCGCGCGGCCGTGTGACCCACAGCTATCCGCATAGCTGGCGGTCCAAGGCGCCGGTCATCTTCCGTAACACGCCGCAATGGTTCGCCGCCATCGACAAGCCCGTCGGCGACGGGCAAGACGACCACGGCACCACGATCCGGGAACGTGCCCTGACCTCCATCGACAGCCTCGTGAAATGGACGCCGCAATCCGGGCGCAACCGGCTTTACAGCATGATCGAGGCGCGCCCCGACTGGGTGCTGTCGCGGCAACGGGCCTGGGGCGTGCCGCTGACCTGTTTCACGAAGAAGGGCGCGCTGCCGACCGACGCCGATTTCCTGCTGCGCGACGACAAGGTCAACGCACGCATTGCCGCGGCGTTCGAGGCCGAGGGCGCGGATGCGTGGTATGTGGACGGTGCGAAGGAACGGTTTCTGTCGGGCGTCGTTAACCCGGATGACTACGATCAGGTGTTCGACATCCTCGACGTGTGGTTCGACAGCGGATCGACCCACGCCTTCGTGCTGCGGGACCGCGCGGACGGCACCAGGGACGGGATCGCCGATGTCTACATGGAAGGCACCGACCAGCACCGCGGCTGGTTCCATTCCTCGCTGTTGCAGGCTTGCGGAACGCTGGGCCGCGCGCCCTACCGCAACGTGGTTACGCATGGCTTCACGCTGGACGAGAAGGGCATGAAGATGTCCAAATCGCTCGGCAATACCATCGTGCCGGAGACGGTCATCAAGCAATACGGCGCCGATATCCTGCGGCTCTGGGTGGCGCAGTCCGATTACACGCAGGACCAGCGGATCGGGCCGGAAATCCTGAAAGGCACCGCCGACAGCTATCGCCGCTTGCGCAACACAATGCGCTTCATGCTCGGCTCATTGGCCGATTTCAGTGACGCCGACCGGGTCGATCCCGCCGAGATGCCGGAACTGGAACGCTGGGTGCTGCACCGTCTGGCGGAACTGGATCATACCGTGCGCGACGGCTTTGCCCGCTTCGATTTCCAGGAGGTGTTCCAGGCACTGTTCAACTTCGCCACCACCGATCTGTCGTCGTTCTATTTCGACATCCGCAAGGACGCGCTTTACTGCGACGGCGACACGCCGCGCCGCCGCGCCGCGCGCACGGTGCTGGATATCGTGTTCCACCGGCTGACAACGTGGCTGGCGCCGATCCTCGTCTTCACCATGGAAGAGGTCTGGCTGGAGCGCTTCCCGGGCGAGAACAGCTCGGTGCACCTTGTCGATTTCCCCGACACGCCCGCCGATTGGCTGGATGAACCTTTGGCCGCGAAATGGGCCAAGCTTCGCAAGGTGCGCCGGGTGGTGACGGCGGCATTGGAGGTGCAGCGTCGCGAGAAGCTCATCGGTGCCTCGCTGGAGGCCGCGCCGGTGGTGCATGTGCGCGACGGCGAGGACCTGGCCGCGCTGCGCACGGTCGATTTCGCGGATATCGCCATCACCTCCGCCGTGACCCTGACAGGCGACCCCCTCCCGCAAGAGGCGTTCCGCCTGCCCGAGACCGAGGGCGTGGGCGTGGTGTTCGAACGGGCGGAGGGCACGAAATGCCTGCGCTGCTGGAAGATCCTGCCCGATGTGGGGCAGCACGCCCATCCCGGCGTATGCGGGCGCTGCGACGCGGCGCTCGGGTGATGTGAGCGGCGGCGCGGCCCGGTATGGGGCGCGCCTGCTATTGGTGCGGGGGCAGGGGCCGCAGATGCCGGCGACTGTTCGCTCGGCGATGTGGTTGGTGGGCAGCACTGTCCACCCGGCGCTTGCACGCCGGGCAGGGACGGGGCCGCGCGGCGGGCTTACCTCGTAAACTTCTTGTACTTCACCCGCTTCGGCTCCAGCGCGTCCGCGCCAAGGCGGCGTTTTTTGTCTTCTTCGTAATCGGCGAAGTTGCCCTCGAACCATTCCACGTGCGCCTCGCCCTCGAAGGCGAGGATATGGGTGCAGAGGCGGTCGAGGAAAAAGCGGTCGTGGCTGATGATCACCGCGCAGCCTGCGAAATCCTCCAGCGCATCTTCGAGCGCGCGCAGGGTTTCCACGTCAAGGTCGTTGGTCGGCTCGTCGAGGAGCAGCACGTTGCCGCCTTCTTTCAACAGCTTGGCCATGTGCACCCGGTTGCGTTCGCCGCCCGACAGCAGCCCCACCGTCTTTTGCTGGTCGCCGCCCTTGAAGTTGAACGAGGCGCAATAGGCGCGGGAATTGACCTGCGCGTCGCCCAGCTCGATCAGTTCCGCCCCGCCGGAGATTTCCTCCCACACCGTGGCCTTGGGGTCGAGCGCGTCGCGTGACTGGTCGACATAGGACAGCTTCACAGTGTCGCCGTAGTCGATGCTGCCGCTATCGGGCGCCTCCTGCCCGGTCAGCATGCGGAAGAGCGTCGATTTGCCGGCGCCGTTGGGGCCGATCACGCCGACGATACCGCCGGGTGGCAGGCTGAACGACAGATCCTCGACCAGTTGCACGTCGCCGTAATGCTTGGCGAGGCCCTCTACCTCGATCACCTTCTGGCCGAGGCGGGGCCCGTTGGGGATGACGATCTGTGCGCGCCCGACGCGTTCGCGTTCGGACTGGCCGGCCATCTCGTTATAGGCGTTGATGCGGGCCTTGGACTTGGCCTGCCGCGCTTTCTGCCCCTGCCGCATCCAGTCAAGTTCGCGTTGCAGGGTCTTTTGCTTGGACTTGTCCTCGCGCGCTTCGTGTTCCAGCCGCTTGGCCTTCTGTTCCAGCCAACTGGAATAATTGCCCTCGTAGGGGATGCCCCGGCCCCGGTCGAGTTCAAGGATCCAGCCGGTGATGTCGTCGAGAAAGTAGCGGTCGTGGGTGACGATCAGGATCGTGCCCTTGTAGTCAATAAGGTGCTGTTGCAGCCAGGCAATGGTTTCGGCGTCGAGGTGGTTGGTCGGCTCGTCCAGAAGCAGCATGTCGGGCGCTTCCAGCAGCAGCTTGCACAGCGCCACGCGGCGGCGTTCGCCGCCCGACAGGTGGTCTGGCATCGCTTCGTCGGGCGGGCAGCGCAGCGCCTCCAGCGCAACGTCGACCTGAGAATCCAGATCCCAGAGGTTGTCGGAGTCGATCTCGTCCTGAAGCTGCGCCATTTCATCGGCGGTCTCGTCCGAGTAGTTCATCGCCAGTTCGTTGAAGCGGTCGAGCTTGGCCTGCTTTTCGGCCACCCCCAGCATCACGTTTTCGCGCACCGTGAGGCTTTCGTCGAGCTGCGGTTCCTGCGGCAGGTAGCCGACCTTGGCGCCCTTGGCCGCCCAGGCCTCGCCGGTGAAATCGGTGTCGATCCCGGCCATGATCCGCATCAGCGTCGACTTGCCAGAGCCGTTGACGCCGACAACCCCGATCTTGACACCGGGAAGGAAGCTTAGATGGATTTTTTCAAAGCATTTCTTGCCGCCGGGATAGGTCTTTGAGACGCCATCCATGTGATAGACGTATTGATACGAAGCCATCGGAACCCTCATGCAGTCGCGGTCAGTCGCGTGGGCCCCCACATAGACAAGGGGGCAGGGCGGGGCAATGGGCGGGACGGCGCGATGGTTGTTGGCGGGCGGGCCCGCCCGCCCACCCCTTTCCGGGGGGCCAGCCCCCCGGACCCCCCGGAGGTATTTGGACCAAGGTGAAACGGTCAGCGATCGGGCGTGTCACTTGACCGGGCGCGCGCCAGGTCCACCGGCTGGCCATGCGGGGTGCGTTGATAGGCGCGGGTCCAGTCGGCCTTGCGGGTGGCAAGATCCAATGGCGTGATCGCGGTGCTGGCGGTGGTCAGGGTTTCGAGCGAGGCAAGCGCCGCCTCGTAATAGGTGCCGGTCGTGTCGGGCTTGCCGGAGGCCTCGGCCCGGGCGAGTTCGGCGCCGAGGGTTTCTGCCCAGTCGTTTGCGCTGAAACGGCCGGCGCGCACCATGCTGTCGGCGATCGCGAGGACCTGCGCCTGCCACGCCTCCTCGAACACGGGGTCGCGGGGAGCGAAGGGGTTTTCAGGACGGAACAAGATAGCTTTCCCACAGGTCGAGGGTGACATCGTCGCGCGGATTGGCAGCCTCGCCCCACAGCTCGCGCGCGGCGAAGGCGACGGTGTAGAGGTGCTGGCCGAGGTGGCGGCCCTGCGCGCCTTCGTCGGGCAACAGATGCGCGCCGTGATGGGCGATGACAGTGCCGCAGGCGTCGCGCGCGTAGGCGGGCAGGCGGGTGTGCGGGTGGTCGATATGGCGCAGGGTGCGGACGCCCGCGCCGGTGGCAAAGCGCGCCGGGGCGTCTTCGGGCACCGAGAAATCGGTGCAGGCGCGGCGGACCTGTTCGAGGATGTCCTGCACCGTCCTGGCCTTCGCGGGACCGGCGGGTTCCAGCACGTAGCCGCGTTCCAGATCCTTGAGCGTTATCTGGCCGGCATCGACCATCAGCATCAGGAAATTGGTCGCCCATTTCTGGAAATAGGAGAAGGTCAGGTAATCGCCCGGCACCATCAGTTCGACCCCGTGACGGAACCAGTCGATGGTCATCGTGGGGCAGATCCCGTCGCGCGAGAGCGCCCACATGCGCCGCTCCCAGTCCTGCGCGAAGGGTGCGTCGCCCTCTGTGACCAGAACGGGGCCGAAGCCCTGCTTGCCGCCCAGATCGTGGATGCCGTCCATCACGCGGCCCCCGCTCGAAGAACCCGGTCCGTGCCGATCATGGAATTGCGAGTGACGATTGCGGCCAAGCGCTCCTCATCCCAGCCTTCGGTCCCGGCGGGGCGCTGCGGCACCACGAGGTAGCGCAACTCGGCGGTCGAGTCCCAGACCCGCACGGCGACATCCTCGGGCAGGTCCACGCCAAACTCGGCCAGCACGGCGCGCGGTTCGCGCACGGCGCGGGCGCGGTAGGCTGCGGATTTGTACCAGGCGGGCGACATGCCGAGGATCGAGAACGGGTAGCAGGAACACAGCGTGCAGACGACCATGTTGTGGGTGTCATCGGTGTTTTCCACGGCCTTGAGGTGGCCGGTGGCGTTGCCTTCGAACCCAAACTCCCTGATCGCATCGGTGCCATTTTCCAGCAGGCGGGCCTTGAACGCGGGATCGCACCAGGCCCGCGCCACCACCGTCGCACCGCGCATCGGGCCGATATGTTCCGAATAAGCCTCCACCCACGCGTCGATGGTCTCGGGCGCGATCAACCCCTTTTCGACGGCGAGGCTTTCCAGCGTCTTCACCCGCAGCGCCGCGTCGCTGGGCAGGTGGGAGTGAATATGCCGGTGCAGCCCGGCGGCGTGCTTGCTGTCGAATGTGGACATGTCAGCCTCCTGTCCGGGCAAGGGAAGGTGAGGACCGCGGGCCTGTCAAGTCACGTTGCAGCGCACCGGTGCCGGGGCAGGCTCCCCTTGCCGCGCGGGCTATGGTAGGAGGAAAGCCATGAGGGCCTGTCGGGGCCAAGGGATAGCGAGAGGGACAGAGTGCATGGCGCCTTGGACAAGAGCCCTCTTCGCGCTGATCGTTCTGGGGTTGTCGGCCTGCGGTGGGGCCGATCCGCTGCCCTCGGTGCCGGGGGAGCCCCGCGACCCCGCGCAGGCGCAGCTGCATTTCGTCACCGACCGGGCCGAGGCAGATGCGCGCCAGGACATGCTGTTGCTGACCGCGCGGCGCGATCCGGCGATGCATTACGGGGTGGCGGCGCTGCGTGGCACGGCATCCGGGCCAGAAATCGCCCATGCCGAAACCCTGCTGAGCTTTCCGGCCACGCCATTGCCGCTGATCGAGGACGGCGTCGGGTTCCAGACCGACCCGGCGACCGCCGCGCAGTATGACGAGGCCGGGCGCGCGATGCAGGAGACATTGGCCGAAGCCTTGCGCGCCTCCGGGCAGGGGGACATCCTGCTCTATATTCATGGCTACAACAGTAATTTCGTGCATTCTCTGGAAACGCTCGGTGTCTTGTGGGGCGCGACGGGGCGGAATGCGGTGCCGCTTGCCTATAGCTGGCCGGCGGGCAATCCCGGCCTCTTTGGCTATTTCAAGGATCGTGAAAGCGGCGAGTTCACCATCTTTCACCTCAAACAGACGCTGCGCCTGCTGGCAGGCGTGCCGGGGCTCGACCGGATCCATATCATCGCCCATAGCCGGGGGTCCGACGTGGCCGCGACGGCGCTACGCGAACTGGTGATCGAAAGCCGTGCCGCCGGGCGCGATCCGCGCGACGTCTACCGGATCGAGAACCTCATCCTCGCCGCGCCCGATCTCGATTTCTCGGTGGTGCGGCAGCGCCTGATCGCGGAACAGTTCGGAACCGCCTTCGGGCGCATCACCGTCTATATGAACCCCGGCGACGGTGCCCTCGGGCTGGCGCAGGTTCTGATGGCAGGAACGCGGTTCGGACGGCTGTCGTTCGAGCAGTTGGGCGATCGGGAACGGGCCATTTTCCAACAAATCCGGAACGTGCATTTCGTCAATGTCAGCGCCGTCACCGGGGCCTCAAGCCACACCTATTTCAGCGAGAACCCGGAGGTGCTGGAGGACATGGTCGAGATCATCGCAACGGATGCGCTGCCCGATGACCCAAGGCGCAACCTGATCCATGAGGAGGCGAATTTCTGGCGGCTGGTTCTGCCCGAGGATACAGAGCCGCCTTTCGAACGCGATCCCCCATGAGCCACGTTTTCGCTTTACACCCCGGCGCGGGCTGGCAATGACGGGCGAATGAGATACGCCATGCCCCGTGCCCGCCCCGGCCAGGTGGTCGGCCTGCTGGGGGGATCGTTCGATCCGCCCCACCAGGGCCACCTGCATATCAGTCACGAGGCGATCAAGCGCTTTCGGCTGGATCGTCTTTGGTGGCTTGTCAGCCCGGGCAATCCGCTGAAACCAGAGGGGCCGGCACCGCTGACGCGACGCATGGCGGCGGCGCGGGATCTGGCCCGACATCCGCGCGTCGAGGTGACCGATATCGAGGCGCGCCTCGGCACGCGCTACACCGCCGAAACGCTGGGGCGGCTTTTCGTGCTTTATCCGGGGGTGCGCTTCGTCTGGCTGATGGGGGCCGACAACCTTGCCAGCCTGCACCGCTGGCAAAACTGGCAATGGATCATGCGCAACGTGCCTGTCGGGGTGCTGGCGCGACCGGGGCAGCAGATTTCGGCGCGCACCGCCAAGGCCGCGCAGATCTACCGGCCCTGGAAACTGCGCGCGGCGCAGGCGCGGGGGCTGGGCCGGGTGACGCCACCCGCGTGGTGCTTTCTGAACGTGCCAATGGTGGACATCTCGTCCTCCGAGATCCGCGCAAGCGGGCACTGGGTGCGCTGACTTTCGGACTTTTGCGTCCGGGCGATCGAAAGGGTTGAGCGGCGTCGCCACCTGAGGTTTAACTGGGGCGGCGCATAAAGGTTATTTGGGCGAAATGGTTTCAAGACGTGTTTTCCTTGGCGGTGCGCTCGCCGGGCTGGCAAGTGGTGCATGGGCAGGTGCGCCCGTCCGCTCGCTCGTTCCGCTGCGCCGTCCTGACGGGTTTTCCCTACGCACCCTGCCGGGCGCGGCGGACCTGATCGCAGCTGCAAACCTCGGCGGGCAGGTGGGCTGCGTTGTGGCCGATGCCCGCTCGGGCCGCGTGCTGGAGGCGGTGAACCCAGTGCGCGCGCTGCCGCCAGCCTCTGTCGTCAAGGCGCTGACCACGGCCTATGCCTTCGATCATCTCGGCCCCGGATACCGTTTCCGCACTCGGCTGATCGCCGATGGACGGCTGACGGACGGGCGGCTCGACGGTGATCTCTGGCTGGTTGGTGGGGGCGATCCGCTGCTCGACACCGATGCACTCAACGACCTCGCCCGCGACATGGCCGAGGCCGGTCTGCGCGAGATTACGGGGCGCTTTCGTGTTGCGCACGAGGCGCTGCCGCTGATCGCGGCGATCGATCCCGACCAGCCGATGCAGGTCGGCTACAATCCTGCCGTTTCGGGGCTGAACCTCAATTTCAACCGGGTGCATTTCGAATGGCAGCGCGGCACCGATGGCTATGAGATCCACTTGGATGCCCGGTCGCATTCGCTGCGCCCGCCGGTCACCGTGTCGCGGATGCAGGTGGTGGATCGCGGAGCCCCGGTCTACCTTTACGAGGCCACCGAGGAGCGCGAGGAATGGAGTGTTGCGCGCGGTGCTCTCGGCGAAAACGGGGCCCGCTGGCTGCCGGTGCGCAGGCCCCATGCCTACGCCGCAGAGGTGTTCCAGGTGCTGGCCCGGTCGCGTGGCGTGGTGCTGGGTGCCCCGGTTTTCGGGGGCACGCCGCCGGACTCCGGGCTGGTCATGGCCGAACACGTCTCCGACCCGCTGGAGGACGTGCTGCGCGGCATGATGCGCTGGTCCACCAACCTGACCGCCGAGGTGGCGGGGATGCTTGCGACACAGGCCAGCGGGGTGCGGCCTGCGGGGTTGCGTCAGTCGGCCGAGGAGATGAGCCGCTGGTTGCAGGAACGCCACGGGCTACGCCGGCTGTCGTTGGTGGATCATTCCGGTCTGGGCGACGAATCGCGGATCAGTGCCCGGGAAATGGTCCGCGCCCTCGTGGGCAGCGGTGCCAATGGCAACCTGCGGCGGGTGATGAAGGATATCGCGATGCGCGACGATCGGGGCCGCCCGATGGAGGATCATCCGGTGCAGGTCGTGGCCAAGACCGGCACGCTCTATTTCGTTTCGGCCCTCGCCGGGTTCGCGCGGGCGCCCTCGGGCCGAGACCTTGCCTTTGCCATCTTCTGCGGCGACGTGGATCGGCGCACCACGCTCGACCCGGCCGACGAGACCCGTCCGCGTGGCGCGCGCAGCTACAACGCGCGCGCCAAGGCGTTGCAGCAGGCGCTGATAGAACGGTGGGCGGCGGTGCACGCGTGAGGTGATATCACTTCGGGGTGGAGGTCTCTGTAGAGCGTTGGTGCAAGCTGCGCAGCGGCGGGCTGGCGCCTTTTCATTCCGCGCGGGGACTCGACACCCGCCCGTCCGCTCCGTCCGCCCCTGTCGTGGCGATCCGACCGGCTTACAACACCATGTGCCGCGCCCGCGCCCCGCGTTCGATGGCGGCGCCGTGCAGCCGGTCGATATTGAGCTGGTAGCGCACTTCTTGCAGCATTTGCAGTTCGGTCTGGCGCAACAGGCCATCCGCCGCGGCAACGTCGCAGGCAAGCGCGTAGGCGGTTTCATAAAGCCGTTCGGGCAATGCATCGAGGACAAGGCCGAACAGCGCATCGAGACCGTCTTCCTCCTCGAACAGGTCAAACACGATCCGCGCCATGACACCAAGGCGGTCGGCATCGTAACCGGCGAAGACCGGCAAGTGATTCACGATCCGCTCGATGGTCACAAGCTCTGACGTGCGGATGCTTTCGTCCGACGCGGAAACGGCGATCATCAGCGCGACCAGCGCGTCCTGCGGCGAGAGGGATGTCTGTTCGGTCACGACGATGGCCTTTCGAGAGGGTTCGACCCCGGTATTTATTGACCCCGGCAGCGCGGAGCAATAGGGCCTTTCGCACGCGCGTCACGGGGTCGCGCGCGGGACGATGAAAGTGGAAACAGGATATGTCGGATCTTCGTGACGTTGCAATGAGCTCCAAGGCGTGGCCGTTCGAGGAAGCGCGCCGGATGCTGAAGCGTTATGAAAAAGGGCCGCCGGAAAAGGGCCATGTCCTCTTCGAGACCGGCTACGGGCCCTCGGGACTGCCCCATATCGGCACCTTCGGCGAGGTCCTGCGCACCACCATGATCCGCCGCGCCTTCGAGGTGATCAGCGACATCCCCACGCGGCTGATCTGCTTTTCCGACGACATGGACGGGATGCGCAAGGTGCCCGGCAACGTTCCCGGCCGCGAGGCGTTGCAGGAGCACCTGCAAAAGCCGCTGACCAGCGTGCCCGACCCGTTCGGCACGCATGACAGTTTCGGCGCGCATAACAACGCCATGCTGCGCCGCTTCCTCGATACGTTCGGGTTCCGGTACGAATTCGTCTCGGCCACCGAGTTCTACAAGTCGGGCCAGTTCGACGCGGTGCTGCTGCGCGCCGTGGAACGCTATGACGACATCATGAAGGTGATGCTGAAGAGCCTGCGCGAGGAACGCCGACAGACCTATTCCATCTTCCTGCCGATCCATCCCGAAACGGGCCGCGTTCTCTATGTTCCGATGAAGCATGTCGACGCGAAAGAGGGCACCGTCAGCTTCGACGACGAGGCTGGGCGCGAATGGACGCTGCCGGTGACGGGGGGGAACGTGAAGCTGCAATGGAAGCCCGATTTCGGCGCAAGGTGGGCTGCGCTCGGCGTCGATTTCGAGATGTATGGCAAGGATCATTCCACCAACACGCCGATCTACGATTCGATCTGCCGCGTCCTTGGGGCCCGCCCGCCGGAACATTTCACCTACGAGCTGTTCCTCGACGACCAGGGGCAGAAGATTTCCAAGTCCTCGGGCAACGGGATCTCGATCGACGAATGGCTGAGCTACGCCTCGACCGAGAGCTTGAGCTACTTCATGTATCTCAAGCCCAAGACCGCCAAGCGGATGCATTTCGACGTGATCCCGAAGGCGGTGGACGAGTATCACCAACAGTTGCGCGCCTACGCCACGCAGGACGCGGCGGCGCGGCTGGCCAACCCGGTCTACCACATCCACGAAGGCGACGTGCCCGAAAGCACGATGGTCGTCTCCTTTGCCATGCTGCTCAACCTTGCCAGCGTATCGGGAGCCGAGGCGAAGGAAAAATTGTGGGGTTTCATAGGACGTTACGCGCCCGATGCCGGCCCGGAAACGAACCCGGATCTTGACCAGGCAGCGGGCTTCGCGATCCGCTACTACAACGATTTCGTCAAGCCCACCCGTGCCTTCCGGCTGCCCGACGGGCGCGAACAGGCGGCGATGGAGGAGTTGCTGATCTGCCTTGCCGACGGCGACAAGGCGCTTGACGTGATCGCGCGCAAGAACGCCGAGGCGGGGCGGGACGAGCCGCTGCCAGAGGTCGACTGGCAGGACGAGGAATTCCTGCAATCCATCGTTTTTGCCATCGGCCGCACGCACGGGTTCGAGCCGTTGCGCGACTGGTTCAAGGCGCTCTACGAGGTTTGCCTCGGTGCGTCGCAGGGGCCGCGTTTCGGCGGCTTCATCGCGCTTTACGGCATCGACGAGACCAAGGCCCTGATCCGCGATGCGCTCGACGGCAAACTGGCCGGCTGACGGCCGAAAAACAGGGGGGTGCCCCCCCATACATACGCGATGCGCGCACAAAGGGGCGTTGGTGCAGCGGATGTTGTGCGCCAAGGCGCAAGCCGCGCCGCGAAGATTTGACCGCCTCCGCCCCGGTGCTAGCTTACCCCAACAGGGACGGGACATCGGCAGGAGGCTGACAATGCGCGTATTCCTTTTCATCCTGTGTCTGGCACTGGCCCCGCTCGGCGCGGCGGCGCAGGAGCGGCTCGACCCGAACCCGGAGATCCGGGGCGTCATCCAGAACCAGCTCGACGCGTTTTCCACCGGCAACGTCCTTACCGCGTGGACCTTCGCCAGCCCGACCATTCAGGACATGTTCGGTGACGCGATGACGTTCGGCACCATGGTCGAACGCGGCTACCCGATGGTCTGGCAGCCCGGCGAGACCACCTTCCTTGGCCTGCGGCAAGAGGGCGGGCGGCTGCTGCAACGGGTGCAGATCGTTGACCCGTCAGGGCGGCTGCATCTGCTTGACTACGACATGGTCTCTTCCGACGGCGCGTGGCGGATCGCCGGCGTGACGGTGCTGCGCGGGCAGGGGGTGGGGGCTTAACCGCTTCTTAACCCCGATGCGCTAGAACCGGGGACTGACCGGGCCGATAGTCTGCCCGGCCCATTCCACGACATTTGTGAACAATCGAGGCACCCCTCGGGCCAACGCGCGCCCGCAGGGGTCAAACGCATGGGCTGTTGTCGCGCGTCCCTGCGTCAGCGAAAGGGGTTTGACATGAACCAAGTGATCACCGACGGGCTGAACCTGATGCCGCCGGCCTTCTCGGAGGGGTTGGGGGACTGGTCGCGTGCGGACGGCACGCCGGGCACCGACACATGGGCCACGGCGCCCAATGCGGCCATCGTCACCGCCGACCAGGATTTCGGCACTTGCCTTGAACTCCTGAAAACCGAGAGCACGACGCGCCTGCGCTACATGGGGGAGACGCCGGTTCTGCCGGGTCTTTACCTGCGGGTCTCGGCGCGGGTGAAGGCCCTGTCGGGCACACTGCCGGGCGTGCGGGTCGCGGGATGGGCCGGACGGGCCAACAACAGCCATGTGGCTGGCGTCGTCGAGACAGGGCCCACGACCAGCCTGACCACCTATGGCGAGGTTGTCACCGTTTCGGCGATCATCGGGGTGGGCGCGCGCGGTGGTGTCGATATGGCGTGGGGGGACGAGGCCGCCTATGGCCATTTCGGGCTGGACCTGACGGGGGGCAACAACGGCACGATCCGCATTGAGTCGATCAGGGTCGAGGATATCACCCATGTCTTTTACCGAAAGTTGATGGACTGGGTCGATGTGAAGGATTTCGGCGCCGTGGGCGATGGCGTGGCCGACGATATAGAAGCCTTCACCGCCGCCGATGCCGCCGCGGCAGGGCGCGAATTGCTGGTCAGCGAAGGCACCTACCGGATCGGGGCAAACCTGACCATCCAGTCGCCGGTGCGCTTTCAGGGGCAATTGGTGATGGCCGATCACGTGCGGTTGGTGCTGGCCGAAAATTTCGACCTGCCAAGCTATTCCGACGCGTTCGGCGGCGATGACGTGCAAGGGTTTCGCAAGGCGTTCCAGGCGATGCTGAACCACGGTGACCACGAAAGTTTCGACATGAAGGGGCGGCGCATCCTGCTGGATGGACCCATCGACATGGCGGCGGCGGTCGGCAACGTGGTCAGCTATGCCAACCGCCGGGTCATTCGCAACGGGCAGTTTTCCTGCGTCAGCGGGCCGGGCTGGGCTGATACCGTCCTGACCCGCGGCGCAACATGGTCGGCGTCCAGCCCGCGCCGGCTCGAAAACGTGACCAATGCGGGCAGCATTGCGGTGGGGTCACTGGTGACGGCGGCGCAGGGCGTCGGACGCGAGGTCTATGTGCGCGCGGTCAATGCGGCGCAGAACAGGGTGTTCCTGTCGGCGCCGCTATCGGTGCCGCCGTCGAACCAGAGCTACACCTTCACCCGGTTCAAGTATGCGCTCGATTTCATCGGTTTCGAGAACCTTCAGCGCTTCGTCATCGAGGATGTGGAATTTCTCTGTGCCGGGGCGAGCAGCGCGGTGATGCTGCCGCTTGGCGGGCTGGCCTTCCATTTCAAGGATTGCTTCTTCACAGGCCCCAAGGATCGCGGCATCAGCTCGGCCGATACCGGCTGCGCGGGGATGCAGATCGACCGCTGCCAGTTCCTGTCGAACGAGCAGGCGCTACGGGTGCAGGACCGCACCACGATCGGCTTCAACGCCAATTCCAACGACTTGAAAGTGCGCGACAACCGGGCGGTGCGGTTCCGGCATTTCGGTGTCTTCGGGGGCAGCGGCAACCTGATCACCGGCAACCATTGGTTCCAGGGCGACGCGGAACCCAATGGCCAGATCAGCGCCGGGATCGTGCTGAGCAATACCAACGTCAAGTCCACGATCTTCGGAAATTACATCGACAACAGCTATATCGAGTGGGGTAACGAACACGATGCCGCGCCGGAACTGGCCGGGGAGTTCTCCTTCGGGGGGCTGACGATCAACGGCAATATCTTCACCGCCAACGGTATTGCCAACTGGTCGAACTTCATCGTGATCCGGCCTTACGGGCCGGGCCATTACATCAACGGGCTGTCGATTGCCGACAATGTCTTCAAGCATATCAACGGCGCTCCGCTGGAGGCGGTCGACGGGGTGGACGATTCCATCGCGCCGCTGGATGGCAGCCGCACCGCCAATTTCCTGATGACCGGCAATGTCTATCACGGGATCATCAAGAACACCCAGAACCCGGTGACGGTGAAGGTGACGGAGAACAGCGATCTCAACGTTTGGGAGGCGGACCTGCGCGACTGGTTGCCGTTCGAAACAGAGGCGCGCGTTGCGGTGTCGGTGCTGCCAGAGGGCGCGGTGCGCTCGCCCGCGAACGTCGCGGTGTTCACCGCGCCCTACGCCACGACGCGCCACGGAGTCGGGCGCGGGTCGATCCGGCTCAACTGGTCGCAGCCGGTGCATGGCAGCGTGCAACTGACGGCGCGCTGCGACACGGTGTAGGGGATCAGCCGGCGGCCCCGCCCTGCTGCGCGCGGGCCGCCGGTTTCTGGCCATCGGGGCGGCGGTATTCCACCAATTGTGCCCAGGAATTCGGGTCCAGCAGCACCCAGCTTGCGGCGTCGACCGTGTAGCCGTAGGTGACCGGTTCCTCCGTCGGCAGAACGAATGTCACCCGCGCGCCGTCGGTTTCCAGCCGGCCGCGGTATTCGCGGGCCCAGAGCGTCGAGTCCTCGCCGCGCAGCACCCAGATGCCTGTCGTGCGTTCGCCGTCCGACCAACGTTGCAGGTAGCTGCCATCGGCCCGGAACAGCCATTCGTCGCCATGATCCCGATCGCGCCATGCCCCAAGCGGCGCGTCGCCCTCGCCGCCGATCCGGTCCAGCCGGGTGCGACCCCAGATCATGGATGCGCCACCCGGTGCGACGCTCAGCGGTCCTGCCGGCTCGGCGATGTGATAACTGCCGTCCGGTTCGATCTCGTAGGTGGTCGCCTCACCGGGGATGATCCAGATACCGGGGAGGTCGGGGTCGATCGTCGGATCGGTCATGTGCCAGCCCTTTGCCGGTTCGTGTCCCTCTGGTTGTTGCACAGTTAACGTTGGTCTGGCAACAAAACCTGTCTTTTTAGATAAGTCCCAGATCGTCGGGCGTCAGGTGGAACGCCTTGCCGAAGCCCCCATTGAGGTGCGCGCCCGAAACCGTCAGGCGGTAGACCCGGAAATCGCTGAAATCGAAATAGAGCGCCGCCTTGGGGTGCTGCGACAGGTAGAGCGGTTTCAACGCCTTCTTCGAGGTGGCCTCGGCGGTGCAGTGCAAGGTCAGGCGCGGGTGGATCAGTGGGACACCGCGCAGGCCGGGTTCGCCGACCAGAAGCGAACAGGCCGGATTGCGCGCGATGGCCTGCGTATGCAGGGACAGGTCGGACATCAGCGAAACGGGATGGCCCGCCGCGTCGGTGGCGACGGACACGCGCGAAACCATCGGGGCGCCGGTGTCCGGGCAGATCACGCCAAGCGCGCCGAACCGCGCATTGCGCAGGAGGTGCAGCGCGAGGCCGCGCGCCTCTTCATCGGTTTCCCGGAACAGTCGTTGCTGTGTTGACATTGCACCCCCCGGCAAAGGGGATAGCACCGCCACGCGGACCGGCAAACATGGCTAAAAGTCAGAACCGGTGCCAGATCCCAAGCTCCAGCCCGTATTCCTCCTGCACGGCGAATGTCGCGCGCAGCCCAAGCTCGACGTTTGTGCGGTCGCCGACGCGAAAGACAAGCGACGGGTTTACCCCGTAGGCGATGTCATTGCCCGGCCAGTCCTCTGCGAGCAGTTGCAGCATCAGGGCATGGCCGCCTGCGATGGACAGCCCGAGTGTCGCCTCGGCCTTCCAGCGCAGGGTGTCGAGGGTCGTGTCCTGCACCGCAACGGCATCGAGCGCGATCCAGCCCTCCAGTCTGTCATGCCCCGTCCAGCCGATCCAGGTTGGCGCATCGCGCGCAAAGCCATGACCGATCGACAGCCCGGTGCGCAAAAGATCGCGCTCACCAAGCTGGTCAACCTCGCGCCGCCCCGCCCCGAGATCGAGCGCCACCTGCCAGCGGGCCTCGGGCGGCGTCAGCGTGTAGCGCAGGAAGGCCATCGCCTCGCGGGTGAATTCGCCTTGCCCGTAATCCGCGCCGAGGGTCAGGCGGTGGCCAAGCCCGACCTCAAGGTAGACGGAATCGTAGCGGTCGAGGTCTGTCAAGCCACCGGCAAGCGCCTCGGGGCTGCCTTGCAGGTTGGAGGAGAAGGACAGGAACACCTCGCCCGGTGCGCGTGCCCACGCCCCGGCCTCTGCGCCGGTGCTGATCAGGCAACCGAAAAGACACGGCAGCAAATGGGAAAGAAAGCATCGCATGGCATGGAAAGCGTCGCGCAGAGTGGTTAACAGATGGTGAACGCCCGCTGAGGGCAACAGGCGGGGCGCTGCGCGTGGCAGATGACAGGATGAAAGTGGTGCTTGTCGCGCCCGAGATTCCCGGCAACACCGGCACGATCGGGCGCAGCTGCGTGGCGCTGGATCTGGACCTGATCCTGATCAAGCCCTACGGTTTCTCGATCGACGACAAGGCGGTGCGCCGGGCCGGGCTGGACTACTGGCAGCATGTGCGGCTAAGCGAATACGACAGCTGGGCCACCTTCATGGCCGCCCGGCAACCGAGGCGCGAAAAGCTGTTCTTTTTTGAGGAGCACGGCGCGCGCAGTGTCTATGACCCGGATTACCCGACCGATTCCTACCTTGTTTTCGGGAGGGAAACCAAGGGATTGCCGCCGGATATCCTTGCCGGCCACGAAGATCGCACCTTTCACTTGCCGATGCGAAGCCCGCATATCCGCTCGCTCAACCTGGCCAATGCGGCAACGGCGGTGGTCTACCAGGCGCTGCGGGCGCAGTTTACCGGCGGCTGTCGACGATGACAAAACCTGCCGTGAAAAGAGCGTCTTTCCTCCTTATCCCGGCCCCAACGCGGGGCTATGCACAAAGATGACCCTGGGGGGTCGTTCTGCCCCGGACGGGCCGCATCGACGAAGGTGCGGCCCGTTTGCCGTCTGGCGGCACTGCGCGCAGCTTGTTAGGCTGACCTTTCAACGAAGGAGCAAGCCATGCCGACAATCACCAAGGGCGCCAGCTATCAGACCGTCATTACCACGTTCGAGACCACGCCGGGCACCTGTCAGGATCTGCTGGATGCCCTGACCGACGCATACGCGGCGTTCATTTCGCGCCAGCCCGGCTTCATCGCGGCTGGGTTGCACGTGAACGACGCGCAGACGCGGGTGGCGAGTTACTCGCAATGGGAAAAGCGCGAGGATTTTCAGGCCATGTTGCGCAGCGATGAAATGCGCCGTCGCAACCGCGCCATAAACGAGCTGTGCAAGACCTTTGAGCCGGTGATGTATGACGTCACGGAGAGCTTCAATTGAAGCAGGACGAAGACGCATTGAGCGAAGAGTTGCGTCTGCTGCGCAAGGACGTGCACCAGATCACCGAGCACCGGCTGTTTACCTCGCAAAGCACGATTGGCAAAATCCTTGCCACCAGTTTCGGGCGCGGACTGGCGTTCGGGCTGGGGTCGGTGATCGGGGCGTCGTTCCTCGTGTCGGTGGTGGTCTTTGCGCTCAGCCAGATTGATTTCGTCCCGGTGCTGGGCGAGTGGGCGGCGCGAATCGCCGAACAGATCCAGACCGGGCAGGAATAGGGGCAGGAACAGGGGCGGAAATCGTGCCGATTTCCGCAGTGCTTCGTTGCCGGTCGTGCACCTTTCAGCCGGCCCGTTTCCGGGCATGGTCCAGATTGCCGCGTGCCGTCAGAATTGCCTTCGACGGGCTTGGCATTCTCGTGTGTCACAACGGGCTTGGGGGTATCCCTCGCGCCTTGGTGCGGGCGGGGAAAGCTGGAGGCTGAAACCTGGAATTTCCGGCGTCAAGAACCGAAGACTGCCCTCTTCCAACAGGTTACGCCACCCGCACCATCCGTGCCGAATACATCGGGTCAGCTGCCCCGGTAGGTGCTGTAGCCAAACGGCGACAGCAACAAGGGCACATGGTAGTGCGCCTCTCGCGACATGCCGAAGCGGATCGGGATCACGTCGAGGAAGCGGGGCGCCTCTGGCGGGATGCCGACGCTGTCAAGATATGCCCCGGCGTGGAAGATCAGCTCATAGGTGCCGGTCTCGAACCGATCCGCCGGAAGGATCTGCCCATCCGTTCGACCATCGGCATTCGTCACCGTCGCGGCGACATGCGTCCGCCTGTCCCCGTCGATCCGGTAAAGCTCGATCCGCAGCCCTTCTGCCGGGCAGCCGCGCGCCGTGTCGAGAACGTGGGTCGTCAGATAGCCGGTCGTCATGCGCGGTCACTCCTGTTGCTGTGTGCCGTCTTAGGCCGGATGCGCCCCTGGACGCAAACCGGACAAGCCGAAGGCAGCTTTCAGGATTTTTTGTAAATTGAGCGATACTTTTCGGTTTAACGATAGATGAAACGAGAAAGAGGTGACAGGTGAAACGCTACCCGCGCAACATGTCAGGTTACGCCGCAACGCCGCCGGATGCAGCCTGGCCGAACAACGCGAAGATCGCGGTGCAGATCGTGCTGAATTACGAGGAGGGCGGCGAAAACTGTATCCTGCACGGCGATGCCGCCTCGGAAGGGTTCCTGTCGGAAATCACCAATGCGCAGCCATGGCCGGGGCAGCGTCACTGGAACATGGAATCGATCTATGAATATGGCGCGCGGGCCGGGTTCTGGCGGGTGCATCGCCTGCTGAAAGACACGCCCGTCACGGTCTACGGCGTTGCAACGGCACTGGCGCGCGCGCCCGAACAGGTCGCCGCGATGCAGGCGGCGGGGTGGGAGATCGCCAGCCACGGGCTGAAATGGATCGAGCACAAGGATATGGACCGCGAGGCGGAGCGCAGCCAGATCCGCGAGGCGATCCGCCTGCACACCGAGGTGACGGGCACCCCCCCGCGCGGCTGGTATACCGGGCGCTGTTCGATGAACACGGTCGATCTTGCGGCCGAGGAGGGCAACCTTGCCTACATTGCCGACAGCTACGCCGACGATTTGCCCTACTGGGTGCGGGCCGGCGGCAAGGATCAACTGATCGTGCCCTATACGATGGATTGCAACGACATGCGCTTTGCAATCCAGGCGGGCTTTACCGATGGGCGGCAGTTCGAGGGCTACCTGAAAGACAGTTTCGACACGCTTTACGCCGAAGGGCAGGCCGGATCGCCGAAGATGCTGTCGATCGGTCTGCACTGTCGCCTGACCGGGCGGCCGGGGCGCGCCGCCGCGCTGAAGCGGGTTCTGGAATATTTCCGCAGCCACGCGGACGTCTGGTTCACAACCCGCGCGGCGATTGCCGATCACTGGGCGGCGAGGCATCCGCCCGAAGCGGGCCCGCGCCCGTCCGAAATGGACCGGGCGGCATTCGTCGCTCAATTCGGCGGCGTTTTTGAGCACAGCCCATGGATCGCGGAAGCTGCCTTCGATCTGGAGCTTGGGCCAACGCATGACACCGCGACCGGGGTGCACAGCGCCCTTGCCCGCGTCTTTCGCAGCGCCAGCGAGGAGGCGCGGCTTGGCGTCCTGACCGCGCACCCGGACCTTGCCGGCAAACTGTCGGCGGCCAAGCGCCTGACGGCGGAGTCGACGGCGGAGCAGGCCAGTGCCGGGCTCGATGCATTGACCGACGCGGAACGCGCGCGCTTCACCACGCTGAACGATGCCTATAGCGCGAGGTTCGGCTTTCCCTTCATCATCGCGGTGCGCGATCACGACACGGCCTCGATCATGGCGGCCTTCGAGCGCCGCCTGCAAAACGACCGCGACACCGAGTTTGCGGAGGCCTGCCGGCAGGTCGAACGCATCGCCGCGCTGCGCCTTGCCGAGAAGCTGGGCAGATGACTCTGCGGCTGCATGCGCACCCGCTGACCGCCGAGGTGTTCGCGCCCTTCGGCGACGTGCTGGAGGCCGAAGGCGCGCCCGACAAGCTGATCAACCAGGGGCTTTGCGGGCGGTATCACGACCGCGCGCGGCTGGATTTCGACGGTGGGCGCGCCGGGCTCAGCCTGTTCAAGGCCGAACTGCGCCGGTTGCCCTACCGGCTGGAGATGATGGAGCGCCACCCGCTCGGATCGCAGGCTTTCATCCCGATGTCGGATGACGCATTCGTCGTGATTGTCGCACAAGATGCGGGCAATCGCCCCGACACGCCGCTCGCCTTCCTCACCCGGCCGGGACAGGCGGTCAATTTTCACAGGAATACATGGCACGGGGTTCTGACACCGATCAGCGGCAGCGGCCTCTTCGCCGTCATCGACCGGATCGGCCCCGGTGAGAACCTGCAGGAACACTGGTTCGGCACACCCTGCGAGGTCGTGGCGGACTGACCCGAAAGGGTCGTCATCCAGGAAACGGCCCGCCCAACGAGACTCAGCAAGGAGAGATCCATGACAGACAGTTCCATCGGAACGCCGCAACAGCTGCGCGACCCGAATTACACCCCGCCGCTCGTCAAGGCGGTGCCGCTCGGCATTCAGCATGTCCTGGCGATGTTCGTCTCCAACGTCACGCCCGCGATCATCGTCTGCGGCGCGGCCGGGTTTGGCTTCGGCTCCAACTCGCCCGACTTCCCGCAGATGATCTACATGATCCAGATGTCGATGTTCTTTGCCGGCGTCGCCACCCTGATCCAGACCATCGGCATCGGTCCGGTTGGCGCGCGCCTGCCGGTCGTGCAGGGCACCTCGTTTGCCTTCATCCCGATCATGATCCCGCTGGTCGCCGGGCAGGGTGTGGAGGCCATCGCGGTGCTGATGGGCGGCATCCTCGTGGGCGGGCTGTTTCACGCCACGCTTGGCCTCTTCATCGGCAAGATCCGCTTTGCGCTGCCGCCACTGGTGACCGGCCTCGTGGTGATGATGATCGGCTTGGCGCTGGTCAAGGTCGGCATCCAGTACGCCGCCGGCGGCGTGCCCGCCATTGGAACCGAGGATTACGGCAGCCTCCAGAACTGGACGGTAGCAGGGGTGGTCATCATCGTCACGCTGGCGCTGAAATTCTTCACGCGCGGGATGCTGTCGGTCTCGGCGGTGCTGCTCGGGCTGATCGCGGGCTATGTCGTCGCCTATGCCATGGGCATGGTCAGCTTCGGCAACGTCGCTACGGCCGCCCCCTTCGCCCTGCCCGACCCGCTGCATTTCGGGATGGAGTTCAGCATCGCCGCCATCATCGGCTTTTGCCTGATGAGCTTCGTCTCGGCGGTGGAAACCGTGGGCGACGTCAGCGGCATCACCAAGGGCGGCGCCGGGCGCGAGGCGACCGACACCGAGATTCAGGGTGCAACCTTCGCGGACGGGCTCGGCACCGCGGTCTCCGGTCTCTTCGGGGCGCTGCCCAACACCTCGTTCAGCCAGAACGTGGGCCTTATCGCCATGACCGGCGTGATGAGCCGCCATGTCGTCACCATCGGCGCGCTGTTCCTGATCCTCGCCGGGCTGGTGCCCAAGGTGGGCGCGGTGATCTCGACGGTGCCGATCGAGGTGCTGGGCGGCGGCGTGATCGTGATGTTCGGTATGGTCGTGGCGGCCGGTATCTCGATGCTGTCGGACGTGACGTGGAACCGGCGCAACATGGTGATCTTCGCAATCGCCCTGTCGCTCGGGCTTGGCCTGCAACTGGAACCCGGCGCGCTGCAACACCTGCCTGACACACTGAAGGTGTTGGCGACCTCGGGCATCCTGCCCGCCGCGCTGATCGCCATCGTGCTGAACCTGGCTCTGCCGCAGGAGCTGTCTGCCGAATCGACGGAGGACGTGTCGGGTGGCATGTCCGGTCACGGCGACGGGTCGTTCCAGAAAAGCGACCGCTGAGGCGTGCTGCCCCCCCCCGGCCGCTTTCGGGCCGGGGGGGGGGCGCGCCGTCGAAGAATTCATTGACCGACAGAATGCAGGCCGGGCGAGATCCCGGACAGCGGTCTCTTGCTCAGTCGGATGCGCCGGGTCCGTTTTTAAGCCCAAGGTCGGCAGCGGCGACATTCAGTAGCGATGCCATGGATGAACTCGCCCGGTCGGCATCGCGCAGCCGGATCGCTTCGAAGACGTCGTTGTGGGACGTGAGTGTCGCATCATGGCCCTGCGCCAGAGAGGTCGAGAGCCGGAAGGCCATCCGCAGGGCGGCCTCGATGATGATCTCGAATTCGCGCAGGACGAGGTTGCCCGACGCGGCCAGTATGGCTTCGTGGAAGGCGACGTCGGCGGTGACGCAGGCATCTATGTCGCCGGGCAAGGCACCGGACATGGCATGCAGGGCGGCCTCCATCCGGGACAGGTCAAACGCCCGTGCCCGCTGTGCAGCCAGCGCCGCCGCCGCCGGTTCCACGATCCGGCGCGCTTCCAGCAGGTCGGCGAGGAATTTCCGGTCGGGCCGCAGATCCAGCGTCCATCGCACGACATCGGGGTCGAGCCGGCGCCAGGTGTCGCGGTCGGTGACGCGTGCGCCGGTGCGGCTTCTGATTTCCAGCATGCCCTTGTCAACCAGCACACGCATCGCTTCGCGGACAGATGAGCGTCCGACGCTCAACTGCTGGCCGAGCACCGCCTCGGTTGGCAGGATGTCCCCCGGCCCATAGCGTCCCGACACGACGTCACGCGCCACGGTATCCACGACCATCCGATAGACGCTGCGTCCGGTCCCGCGCTGTCCGTTTTCGGCTGCCGCTTTCGTAGACGGGACAAGGACGGTTTCTGCCTCTGGCTTTTCGCCCAAGATACCTCCTATCCTGCAGATCGGGTCTCGGGGAGGCCCGGCACATCCGTCTCCAGGGACAACAATGACCCGGCGAGCGGCTGCGCGGCAAGGGCTTCGCCCTTCAGATCCCATATAGCCGTTGTCACGAAAAGTGTTTTCAGCTCCGGCCCGCCGAAGATGCAGCTTGTCGGCTTCTGAACGCGCAGGTCCACGATGCGGTCCACGGTGCCGTCGGGCGCGTAACGCACCAACCGCCAGCCATCCCACTGCGCGTTCCACAGGACTCCCTCGGCATCGACGGTCGCCCCGTCGGGCTGGCCGGGCTGGTCGCGGGTGTGCGCAAAGAGCTGACGGCCCGCGATCGCGCCGGTGGCGTAAAGCCAGCGGCCGACGACGGTCCGCCGGGTCAGCACATAGAGCGCCGCAGCGAGGGCCGGCCAGATCAGCGTCGGCGCCGGGATGCCGAAGACCCGCCCGGTGCCGATCACCTCGACGGCTTCCGCCGCTTCACCGCGCGGGGCGCCGCCGGTGTAGACCAGCGCTGCACCGAACAGGACGGCGTTCATTCCGAGGGACGCCACCAGCGGCGTGATGCCGATCAACACGACAAGGAGTCCGTTCATCAGCCCGACGAGAACCGCAAGCGCCAGGCAGATGCTCAGCGCCACCGCGATGGTCTCGGCCTGACCCAGCATGAGGCTGGTCGCCACGATGTTGGTCAGGGTGATCATGCCCGCCTGGCTGAGGTCGATGCCGCCGGTGAGGATCACGATCACCTGGCCCAATGCCACCACCCCGAGGAAGGCCGCCACTTGCAGGATGTTGAGCACCTGGCCGACCTGGAACATGGATGGTGAGATCAGCCCCGAGATCACATAAAGCAAGGCCACCGCGATCCACACCGCCCTCAGCGCGCGAAGCCCGCGCCCGGCGGCGGCAAGAGATCCGGCGCCGGTCACCAGTCCACTACGGTGCCGTCGGCCAGCACCGCCCGCGTGGCTTGCTGCACGTCCGGTTCGAATGGGTGGCGGGCGCAGGCGGCCTCGTTCACCTCGACGCCGAGGCCGGGCGCCAGTGGCACCTGCCAGGCGCCGCCGATCCGCTGCACCGGGCTGTCGACCACTTCGTCATACCATGGCACGGCGCCCGACATTTCCTCCTGGATTACGAAGTTCGGTGCGACCACGTCGAAATGCAGCGCCGCCGCAGAGGCGATCGGTCCCAGTGGATTGTGCGGCGCGATCCCGATGCCCGCGGTTTCGCACATCGTGGCAATCTTGCGGGCCTCGGCCATGCCGCCAGTGTGGCAGATGTCGGGCTGCGCCACGTGGAAGGCGCGGCAGGCGATGTGGGGGGCAAATTCCGACCGGCCAATCAGCCGTTCTCCCGCTGCGACGGGAAAGGGTGCAGGGATCGCTTCGAGGTGATGCGACAGATCACCCGAGGCAGTCAGGAAGGGGGGGGCTTGCGATATACGTCGCCACAATCGCCGGGGATGAGCGTGCTCGACAACCTGCTGCTGGCCCCCACCGCACAGGTCGGGGAAACGGTGTCGGGCGCGCTCTTTCGCCGCCGCCGCATGGCTGAACAGGAACGCGCCCTGCGCGCGAAGGCAGAGGACATCCTCGATTTTGTCACCCTGTCCCACCTTGTCGATCATCCTGCTGGCAAGATTTCCGGCGGGCAGATGAAACTGCTGGAACCGGGCCGCGCGCTGATGGGCGATCCTTCGGTGATCCTGCTGGACGAGCCCCCTGCCGGCCTGTCGCCGAAGATCGCGGGCGAGGTGCTGGACCTGGCGCGCCGCCTGACCGAACAGGGTGTGACCGTTCTGCTGGTCGAACAGACCGTGAAACAGGCGCTGCGCGTGGCCGATCACTGTTACATCCTCGCCGAAGGGCGCAACCAGATCGACGGGCCCGCCGCGCAGATCGCGTCCGACCCGGTGGTCGGTGAAATCTATCTTGGCGGCAAGCGGATGGAGGCGTCATGTTCCAGAGCGTTCTCGACGGCATTCTCACTGGCGCGATCCGGCTGATCCTGATCAAGGCCGACCAGGTCTTCGTTCTGGTGCTGGCCCTTGTGCTGATGCTGGCGCTGCACCTTGTCCTGACCCGCACCACCTTCGGTTTCGCCCTGCGCGCGGTGGCCGAGACCCCGGCGCTGGCACAGGTTGCAGGCGTGCGGCTGTCGACCGTCATCGCCGCCGTCTGGATCATCGCGGGCAGCCTGTCGGCGGCGGCGGGCACGCTTTATGCGCTGATAAACCAGCTTAACCCGATGATCGGGCCGGTGTTTCTGCTGCCGGTCTTCGCGGCAACCATCGTCGGCGGCATCGGCATCGGCAGCGTCTACGGCGCGGTGCTTGGTGGGTTCATCGTTGAAATCGCTTCCGGCCTCGCCCTGCTGGTGCTGCCCTCGGGCTATGCACCGGCGATGCCGTTTCTGATTATTCTGGCGGTGCTGAAGGTCCGTCCACAGGGCCTGTTCGGGGAGGAGCAGAGATGATCGGAGGGCTTTCCTCCTGACCTTCTTTCTGACCATGGCCGGGATCCTGGCCATCATCACCCTCGGGCTGAACCTGCAATGGGGCTATACCGGGCCTGTCCAATAGCTTTGACGCGGCGGCGATCGCTCTGTTGGCCTGCTACGCCGCGACCGGCGCGGTGACCTTCGATGCCAATGGCGACGTGTCGGCCCCGGCCGTGTCCTGGGTCTTCGATGACAACGGCATTTCCGAACAGCGCTACATTTCGCTGGAAGATGTGTCTGCCTAGATGGAGTCGGTGAACTGAGACCGGCCTGTCCCTGCCCCATGTGGAAAGGGCAGGGCCTTGCAATTGACCATGCCACGCGAACGCATCCCCATCGCCGTTATCGGAAGTGGCCGGATCGGAGCGCAGGTTATCGAAGGGCTGGCGTGCACCGCATTGCGGCGCGGTTTACGATGCCGGGCCAGATCATTCGAACGGATGTTCGCTTCGACAGACCCGGATCCCACCCCGTCGCTTCGGCGATCCTGGCAGCCCTCGCGCAACGGACCCGTCCCATTTCACTTGGCTGACGTCGACGTGCCGTTCCATCGAGACAATCGACACACCTGTTTCGATGAGGCTGACAACGCCAGCGTTTTCAGAGCGTATGAGGGTAAGATCGCCAAGCTGGAGCGGGAGAAGCTGCTGCTGACCGAAAAAGCGGCTCAAATCGTGCCGCCGAAGGGGAGGCTGGAGGCGTTTCTCGACCACGCCCTGACGTTCCTCGGAAATCCTCGGAAACTCTATGAAAACGGCGGCTTTGCGTTCGACCGCACGGTGCTGAAACCGGCTTTCGCAGAGCCTCTGCGATACAGCCGCGACAATGGTTATCGAACAGCTAAAATCATCTAACCGTTCAAGGTGTTAGCGGATTTTTCAACACAAAAGTGCGGGATGGTGGAGCCTAGGGGGATCGAACCCCTGACCTCTTGCATGCCATGCAAGCGCTCTCCCAGCTGAGCTAAGGCCCCGAACGCCAACTTCGTGACGGTCCAAGCGGTTTATGAAACGGGGCCGGCATGTTCAAGCGAAAAAGCGGACCCGCAACGCGAAAATTCCGCTGCCGTATCGCTGTCGATCCCCGCCAGGCTGGCAGCGAAAAACGGGCACTGGCGATGCCCGTTCACTCAGTTTCCAAGACCTTACCGGGCGATCAGGTGTCGTCGTCATCCGAGGCGACGTCCTTGAGATCGTCGAGAGGGACGGTATCCTCCTCCTCGTCGTCTTCCAGCAGGTCATCGTCCAGCTCGATGTCGTTGTCGTCATCGTCCAGCAGCGCATCGTCGCCATCGACGACGGCATCATCGGCCGGTTTCTTGACTTTGGACTTTTCGGGCTTGTCCGGCGTCAGCGTGCGCGATGCCTTACCGGTATCGATCTCGACGACATCACCGGTATACGGGCTGACGACCGGGGTCTTGCCAAGGTCATAGAACCGTTTGCCGGTGGTCGGGCAGACGCGTTTGACGCCCCATTCTTCTTTGGGCATGACACCCCCTTCAATCATCGCTATCGAGGAATTGAGGCCACGTGCCACAATACCGGCAGGCTGTAAAGCCCTTGATCGGCGCAATTGCAACGGGATGAGCGGCAGCACGCGCATGAGCTTGAGAATCCACATTCTGAACGGGGACCCGCCGGTGGAAGTCGCGGTGACGCGGTCGGCGCGCGCGCGGCGCTTTACGCTTCGGGTGTCGCGCAGTTCCGGGCGGGTGACGTTGTCGATGCCGAATTTCGCGCGCGAAACCGAGGCATTGGCGTTTCTCGATGCGCGCGCGGACTGGGTGCGCAAGCACCTGTCGACCAGCCCCGTGGCGCGCACCCCGAGCATCGGCGCCACAATTCCTGTCGAGGGTGTGGCGCGCGACATCGTGGCCGGCGATGGCCGCGCGGCGCGGTTGCGGGATGGGCGGGTGGAACTGCCCGTCGGGCAGGAGGGGCCGCGGATGGCGGCATTACTCAAGCAGATGGCGCGCGAGCGGTTGGCGGCGCGGGCGACGCACCACGCCGGGCGGCTGGGGCGGGCGTGCGGCCGCATCACCTTGCGCGACACGCGCAGCCGGTGGGGAAGCTGTTCGTCGAAGGGCGACCTGATGTTCTGCTGGCGGCTGATCATGGCGCCGCCCGAAGTGCTGAATTACGTCGCCGCGCACGAGGTGGCGCATCTTGCCGAGATGAACCATTCCCCGGCATTCTGGGCGGTGTGCGCGCGGCTTTGTCCGGGCTATGAAACCCCGCGCCGCTGGCTGCGCGAAAACGGCGCCGAGATCCTCGCCTGGCGCTTTGACCCCTTGCCCTGAGGGCTGCGCCATGATCTCGTTATCTTCATGCTTTTAAATCAGAAAACAACAACGGAATCGACCGCGATTTCGGTCGCGCATGAGCGGATTTACCGCGCGATCCGTACCCGGATCATGCACGGGCAAATGCTGCCGGGGCGGGCGTTGACGTTGCGCGGTATCGGCAAGGAGTTCGACGTCTCGATGACGCCCGCACGCGAGGCCGTGCGCCGACTGGTGAGCGAGGGGGCGCTGTCGTTGTCCTCGTCGGGGCGGGTGGCGACGCCGGAGTTGAGCAATGACCGGATCGAGGAACTGGCGGCGATCCGGGCGCTTCTGGAGCCCGAACTGGCGACCCGCGCGCTGCCGCGTGCGCACCCGGCGCTGATCGACCGGATGGAGCTTATGAATCAATCGGTTGCGGAGGCTGTGGCGAAGCGCGATGCGGTTGCCTATATCCGCGCGAACCTTGATTTTCATCGCACGCTCTACCTGCGCGCGCAGGCGCCTGCGATGCTGGCGCTGGCCGAAACCGTGTGGTTGCAGATGGGGCCGACGATGCGCGCGCTTTACGGGAAACTGCGCCGCACCACAGAGCCGCCGCGCCATCACAAGCTGATTCTCTCCGCGTTGCGGGCGGGTGACGAGCCGGGCTTGCGGCTGGCGGTGCGCGCCGATGTCACGCAAGGGCTGCGGCTGCTGGTGGCCTGAAAACAGGGGGGCACTCTGCGTACGCCGCCCATGCATGCTGCGCGCCACGGGGTCGGGCGGCGCGCAGCGTTTGCAGGGTCAGGCGTGGATGGCGCCGTCGCCGCAGGCGAGCGCGGCTTCGCGCACCGCCTCGGAGAAGGTGGGGTGGGCGTGGCAGGTCAGCGCCACGTCTTCTGCCGAGGCGCCAAATTCCATCGCCACGCAGATCTCGTGAATGAGGTCGCCGGCCATCGGGCCGATGATGTGCGCGCCCAGAAGCCGATCGCTTTCCTTGTCGGCCAAGAGCTTGACGAAGCCATCGCCCTGGAACACGGCCTTGGCGCGGCCGTTCCCCATGAACGAGAACTTGCCGACCTTGTAGGCGCGGCCCACTTCCTTCAGCTCTTCCTCTGTCTTGCCGACCGAGGCGACCTCTGGCGTGGTGTAGATCACGCCGGGGATGACGCCGTAATTCACATGCCCATGTTTGCCGGCCAGAACCTCGGCCACGGCCATGCCTTCATCCTCGGCCTTGTGGGCCAGCATCGGGCCGGTGATGGCGTCGCCGATGGCGTGGATGCCCTTCACATTGGTGGCCCAGCGATCATCGACCTCGATCTGTCCGCGCTTGGCGATCTTCACCCCGAGCGCATCGAGCCCCAGCCCGTCGGTATAGGGTTTGCGGCCCGTGGCGACCAGCACCACGTCGGCATCCGTCTGGTGTTCGCTGTCGTCCTTGCGCAGGGTGTAATTGACCTTGGCCTTGGTCTTGAGCGTTTCCACCGATTGCACGGCGGCGCCCATGATGAAGTTCATCCCCTGTTTCCTGAGGATTTTCTGGAACGTCCTGGCGACCTCGCCGTCCATGCCGGGTGTGATGGCGTCGAGAAATTCGATCACCGTGACCTCGGCGCCGAGGCGGGCATAGACCGAGCCCATTTCCAGCCCGATCACGCCGCCGCCGATCACCACCATCTTCTTTGGCACTTTCGCCAGTTCCAGCGCGCCGGTGGAGGTGACGACGATCTTTTCGTCGACTTCGATGCCGGGCAGCGAGGTGGGTTCGGACCCGGTGGCGACGACGATGTTCTTCGCCTCGTGCACCTCGTCGCCGACCTTGACCTTGCCGGGTTCGGGGATGCTGCCCCAGCCCTTCAGCCAGTCGACCTTGTTCTTCTTGAACAGGAACTCGATGCCCTTGGTGTTCTGGCCGATCACGTCATCCTTGTAGGCCAGCATCTGCGGCCAGTCGACGGAGGGAGATTTTCCCTTGAGGCCCATCTTGGCGAAGTTGTGTTCGGCCTCGTGCAGCTGGTGGGTGGCGTGCAGAAGCGCCTTGGAGGGGATGCAGCCGATGTTGAGGCAGGTGCCGCCGAGCGTGTCGCGCCCCTCGACGCAGGCGGTTTTGAGGCCGAGTTGCGCGCAGCGGATGGCGCAGACATAGCCGCCGGGGCCGCTGCCGATGATGATCACGTCGTAGCTTGCCATTTCGGGTCTCCTTGGGTCTGGAACTCTGGTCTTTTCCCTAGGGAATGCGGGTCGAACCCCTTCAGGTCAACCGAAATTCGGGCAGAGCAGAAAAACGGTGGCTTTTTTTGCCCTCGATTTTCAGAATGGACAATTCTGTGATCACAAATATCCGTTTGCGATCACTCGGCAGCCTCCGCCGTCTCCGGGTCCATCGGCGGGGCGGTCCATTCGGCGATCTTCGCAGGCGTCAGGAGGCGGTCCCGGCGGTCATGGAACCAGTGCAGCGCGGCCTGTTCCAGGTGGTGAAGGATCGGGTCTTCGCGCAACACCGCCAGTTCTTCGCGCAAGCGGGGGATCATGCGGGTGATCGAGGCATCCTCCACATCGTTGCGATTGCAGCGCAGGTAGAAGATCGAGTTCATGAAATACTTGCCAAGGCCCTTCGTGTTCGCCGCGCCACGGTCGTTTTTCATCAGGAAGGTATCGTCGGAGCGGATCGCGTAGTGATTGATCTGGGCGTTGTCCCAGGTCAGTTCTGCGCGGTCCATCTTGCGGTGGCGTTCATGGGCGGGCTTGAAGAGCGAATCCGTGGTGATCGCATGCCCGCGGGTGTTGTGCTGGCGCACCTTCGGGTGGGTCGGGTGTTTGGGCATATGGATCGAGATGGCGGAAAACTTGCGCGCCTTGAAAAGCGATTTGTGCAGGCAGGAATTCCACGCCGGTTCGGCGCGGGCGCGCGTGAAGTTTTCGGTTACCAGCCCGCCGGGCCAGATCGCGTGGCCGTTATTGCCGAACAGCCGCCAGGCGATGGCGATGGCCTCGGTTGGCGGGGTCAGGTCGAGCAGGTCATCGACATGGCCGTCGCCGCAGGTGACATCGAGAAACTCGTCGCTGTCGACATGCAGGCACCATTCGGCCTCGATGAGATCGTCCACATCCTCGCGCGCGATGCGCAAACTTTCCATCTGCGGGCGACCTGCGCCGCGCCAGTCGTTTCGCAGGTGGCGCACGTAACCCATCTGGTCCAGCCGGTCGAGCATCAGGTCGGTGCCGTCGGTGCAGGTGTTGGTGACGATCACCGCCTTGTCAAAGCCGATCGCGCGGTAATAGGCGACCCATTCCAGAAGGAACATGCCCTCGTTGCGCATGCAGGAGAGGACGACCTTGTCCCCGTGGCGACTGGTCATGTGGCGGTGTCCTCTTTTGGGGGCAGGGTCCACTCGGCGATGCGCTCCGGTGTCAGCACGCGGGCGCGGCGGTTGTCCCACCACAGGGTGGCGGCGCGTTCCAGCGTGGCGAGCAGCGGGTCGGCGCGCAACTCGGCAAGGCGGTCGTTCAACTCGGGCAGGTGGCGCAGGATGGTTTCGTCGCTGGCCCGGTTGGTGTTGTAGCGCCGGTGAAAGGTGGAGTTGAGGTAGCGCTTGGTGCCACCCCGGTCGGCGCCGTCACCGCGATCGTTCTTCAGCAGGAAGAGGTCCTCCGACTTGATCGTGTAGTGGTTGAGGCAGGCCCCGTCCCATGTCAGCCTGGCCCGGTCCATGCCGCGGTGGCGTTCGTGCGCCATGGTGTAAAGCGCGGTGGTGTCGATCGCCTCGCCGCGCGTGTTGCACTGGCTGGCATCGGGGCGTTTGGGGTGCTTGGGCATATGCACCGTCATGGTCTGGAAGGACGCGGGCCGGAACAGGGCCTTGTGAAAGGCGCTGGCCCAGATCGGTTTCTTGTCACAGCGCGTGAACTGTTCCAGCACGTTGCCGCCGGGCCATGTCTTCAGGCCGTTATCGCCGAAGGGCCGCCACGCGATAGCGCAGGCGTCGAAGCCCTGCACCACCGCTATCAGGTCGTCGAGCCGGCGGTTGCCATGAAAGACGTTGAGAAACTCGTCGCTGTCGACGTGCAACAGCCAGTTGGCATCGCGGACCTCCGGCACGTCCTCCATCGCCATACGCAGCCCGTGGATCTGTGGGCTATCGGCCTCGTAGCCGCGATTGCGGATGTGTTTGACATGACCGAGGTCCTGCAACCGGTCGAGCATCAGGTCGGTGCCATCGGTGCAATCGTTGCTGATGACCACGATGTGATCAACGCCCAGCAGGCGATAATAGGCGACCCATTCCAGCAAGAAGAGCCCCTCGTTCTTCATGCAGGACAGGACGGTGCGGGTTCCAAAACGGCTGCGCATGCAGGGGCCTTCGTTTGACTGCTCTTTCCCCGCGCTCTTTTAGGCACGGTATGGCGGAGTATGCCGGGCAGGGGCGGAAATCGCAAACGAAAGCGGGGGCGGTCATCGTGGCTGGGGCGGAAACACCGTTGACAGAGTCTGGATGTCAGATAGCCTTGATCTGTGACCGCGTTTGATCAGGACAAGACACATGACGGTGTTCTCGCGCTCCGGGTTGGGAGGCTGGCGGGGTGGGTCTGGTCGATCAGTGGACTCATCGTCGCCGCCGGGCTGCTGGCCGACCTGGTCTTTCTGGCCGATCCACGCGATCGGTTCGTTCTGTTGGCGATGGAGTTGTTCAACCCGGACCGGGAAATGAACATTTTTGCATGGTACAACACCGCGCTGTTGCTTGTGAATGCGCTTCTGTTGTTGCTTGCGGCACGGGTCTGGCGCGACAGCGATCCGATCATCGCACGCGGATTGCACCTGTTAGGGTGGGTGTTTGTCCTTTTGTCACTGGACGAGATGGTGTCGGCCCACGAACGGATCGGCCGGGAGCTGAGCCATTTTCTCGCCGGTGAACAGATCGTCTTTGCGTGGATCGTACCTGGGACCGTTTTCGTTCTGGCAGTGGCGGCGGTGGTCGTGCCAATGCTGCGCAGGCTGCCATCGCGGCTGTTCCGCCAGATGCTGTTGGCAGGTGCGATCTTCGTTGGTGGCGCGGTCGGGCTCGAGGGGCTCGGGTGGTACGTGACACATGTCGATGGCGGTTGGACCTTTCGCTTCCTCATGCTGACATGGGTGGAAGAAAGCCTTGAAGTTGCTGGTCTGAGTGTCTTTCTGGTGGCGTTGTCCCGCACGATTGCAGCGCCGGGTCAGTCGTTGCGGGTGATCGACTAGATCAAGGCCGCAAGCAGCATGATGACGGTGGCGAGCAACCCGACGGCCCAGATGAGCGAGCGGCCCGGCGACCAAGCGAAGGCATAGGCGGGGATGTAGAGGACGCGCGCGGCAAGGTAGACCCAGGCGCAGGCGGCGGTGAGCGTGCCGGAGGTGCCCGACAGCGAGACCACCACGACCGCGATAGCGAACAGGATCAGGCCCTCGAAATGGTTGGAAAGCGCACGGCCCAGGCG